>ENA-ORDP01000370-ORDP01000370.1-marine-sediment-metagenome-genome-assembly--contig:-NODE-370-length-30191-cov-10.115808_pt1 | contig 30191 bp, 28 predicted proteins | sample MGYA00248627_ERZ508539 | MGnify/ENA primary metagenome ERZ508539 (study PRJEB26208, sample SAMN05571518) | marine sediment metagenome | biome: deep sea; feature: Hydrothermal vent; material... | reverse complement strand
GGCCGTACGTCTGCTGACCTACATCGGTTTGCTGTATCAGGATCTGATCCGTAGCCAGCAATTATTGGCCAATGGCCAGTTGCCGGCAGTATTGCCCTTGGTGTTGTATAATGGGGTGAAGCCTTGGCAGTAAAATCAAGCTATGTTGATCGCAATCGATAGCGTACTGCTGGATATGCCACTCCACCTTTGATAATTGTTTGTCATAGAAGTCAATCAAATGTAAATCCAGTTCAATGCTTTTACTGACATTGGGGTCATTGAACCGCTCGGCCACGCCTTCACGGTTAAAGGCATAGCGCAGGTTTGATCTCGGGCAGATTGTACTGGCTATTGGTATTGTGGACATGAGCCAGTAGTTCAGAGCGTTTCCTCCTTCATTGCAGGACAAATGTCACTGGTAGGATGGGTAGGGTAACCTCCCAAGCCTGATGTCGCAGGAGGAGCCCTCCATGAGTATCAATCGCATGCACTCGGACAATTTTTCCGCTACGCTCCAAAATTGCCGGTGAGCTTGGTCGTTAGGCCCTAAAAAACACCTACTTGACAACGTAACCTTTTGGGTTACAATAAGTCCTATGATAACCAGTTTTATACATAAGGGATTAGAGCGTTTCTACAAAACTGGTAAGTCGGTCGGCATTCAAGCAAAACATGTCAAACGCTTAAGGTTAATACTCACCAACTTAGATCAGGCGGAAAGCCCACAGGATATGGATTTACCTGGCTTACGACTACACGAGTTAAAAGGCAGTCGTAAAAACGTTTGGTCTGTTTCTGTCAGCGGTAATTGGAGAGTAACATTTCGATTCATAGGTCGAGATGCGGAAATAGTAAATTATGAGGATTATCACTAATGAGTATGCATAACCCCGCACACCCCGGTGAAATTCTAAAAGAGTTGGTAATTACTCCTTTAGAACTCACTATTACAGATGCATCAGAGCATTTAAATGTTAGTCGTAAAACACTTTCAAAAGTCTTAAATGGTAGAGGTGCAATAACGCCAGAGATGGCATTACGTTTAGAGCTGGTATTTAAAAAACCATCTGCAGACCACTGGCTTCGCCTACAAAATTCTTATGACCTTTGGCAGTCCCGCCAAAACAAGTCAGATTTACATGTCCAGCCTTATCGTTCCAATTACGCATAAAAAGTAAAAGGGACGAGCAAGGCAACTCCTTCAATGCACTCCACCACCGGCCTGCATGTCTTCCAACAGTTGGCGGGCACCTTCCACATAGCGTTTGCGCCCAAAGACCAACTGACGGCGACGCCCACCCACTTGGCGCCATAACACTGCAGCGCGCACACCCGCTAACAGAGCGGTGCGGATTTTGTCGGCGATCTCTCTATTAGCAATAAATTTCCCGTTTACCATGATACGCGGTGGCAGGTTGCTTAAGGTATCGGTATAGACGTGGGCCAAACCTGCGATGACGCTTGAATGATAGGTCTCACTTTCATGGGTCTCAGCAAAATATTCGTCCTGACGGACCACACCATCAATGCCCTCTTGCAACTTACGCAAAATGGGCTCGTTGCGAGCCAAACGGCCTTCGAGTTGGATAACAGCGAGAATGTAGCGGGTCAACTCCATATTGCTGAGACCGTCCTGCCCGGACAATTTATCTCTCACCAACTGTAGACCGGTGGCCAAACCATCCGCACCATGGAAGATATCTTCGGTGCCCTCTGCGTCAAAAATCAGAATACTACCTACGCTAGTGTGGAACGCCTCGGTTTCAGCAGTGCCTTTCTGCGCCAAAGTTTGCACCAGGTACACCGCCTGGAAGACAGCGGCCAGGGCCAATACTCGATCACGTTCTGTATAGGGCGTCATAACGCTATTCTAACCGACACGGGCCTGGGTTGAGAACTCCTACGCCCGCATGCGCTGCTGCCAGTCCATGCGTTCCATCAGATAGCACAGACAATCCATACGAATGATGTCCTCTCGCATTGTCAGCATGGAGGGCATCACCGCACGGGCAGTACGCACTTGGTCATTGGCCTGGGTGAAATACCGGCCCTGGGCATCATTACCGTTTTCATCCCACACCTCCAGATAGGCGCCACTGCCGGGCCTCAACTCCGCCAGCAGGGTCCCAGCCGCCACCTCGCGAAAATTGAGTCGATCAATATCGGGAATCAATCGAATCGCGGCATCGGGATCTGAGAAACCAAAACTCATGCGCTGCGGTATCTTGACGGTGGCCACGGTATGAAACAGGTCCATGTCATGGGCCGCTACCGGGGAATCGGGCAATTTCGACAAACGCATGCAGGCCTCTAAATATTCGAACACATGGCCTTCCCCCTGGGCTTGGCCTGGTAAACCGCTCTCCAGTGTCACCGCAGGACAAGTTCCGGCAAAGGCATAATTGCAGGTGGTCACCGGTGTGGTGGCATAGACCACGGTACGACCAAACAATGTTGCCATCTGAAAATGGTGATGATCGAGATGGCTGACGATAGCGTAGTGGGGATTGAGGCCGGTATTGTTATGAATATCCACACAAGCAAACACCTGACGCTCCTGCATTTCGCGCAATACCTGCTGGGCCATAATTTGCTCGGCGCTATCACCCCCAGACCAAATCCGATTGTAGTCCGGTTGTCCAGGCAAGCGGCGCATCCCTTGACGGGCAGCCTCCACATTGCCCACAAACAGGGATATGGCTCGGGGAAGTTCTTGGTCGCGATACTTCTTTAACAGTCTTTGTACTGTGGTGAGCCCGGTAGTCTCATTGCCGTGGAGCAACACCGAAACAAAGAGGGGTTCGGGATGCCGGCCGCTCAGGTGAATGAGGCTAGGCCCAGAGACCACTGAGTAAAGATCAACTGCAGCCACGTCCACAAAGCCCTGGGGCAAACTATCGACGACTCGAAGCACTACAACGGCCACTCATGCACGGGGCGGCCCTGTTCTTGGCGCTCAAGGTAGGCGGCGGTCATCTGGGCCATGGAACACTGATGTTTTTTGATAAATTCGCGCTGCCAATGGGCGCCGGTCTGGCCGGAGTCGACCCGCCGGTGAATAATATCGATATATTTTTCTGCGTCCAACCTGTCTATACCCAGACTCAGAAGCCCACGCCTTGCCCTGGGCAACAAGTAGTCCAATATTAACTTACGGGCGCCCTGCTTGGGCCCACCAAGCCATTTGAGTTCGGCCTGCAATCCATGGCGCGCCGCCGCATAAAAATTACTGCGGGCGTCCTCGAATGTTAAAACTTTTTCTGGCGCCACTTCCTGGGTGGACAGATCTTGTACCAGACCAAACAACAGCGCCGCATTGGCGATGGCATCGGAAATAGTCGGGCCTGCGGGGACCACACGGTGTTCGATACGCAGGGTGGGTTCACCTTCATCGCTAAATCCGATCAACACCCGATTCCAACGCCATAAAGTCCCATTATGCAAACACACATGACATAGCTCTTCGGCGGCGGTTTCCTGGGCATCCGGCAACAGTACGGGGTACTTTTCCAGGTTTTCCTCGAACAACTCCAACACGGAATTCTGAATGTAGCCGCTACCAAAAGTTACGCGGCGAGAGGCGCTCCGAGCACTGGCCTTCGGCGATTGTGTGGTCACCGATTGTTCAAACAAAGGAATACGGGTTTCATCCCACAGATCTTTGCCAAAGAGATACGGTGAATTGGCAGACAGGGCCACCATGGGGGCCGAAGCAATCATGGCCGCATTGTAGGCACGTACCATTTGGCTGGGGTCCGCCTGGAGGTGAATCTGAAATGAGGTAGTGGCCGCCTCCAGCATGACATCTGAATGGGAGGTCTGCAGACGTTCACGGCCCTCAATATCCAACTCGATGGGCCGACCCTGACGCATGCGCAGCACCTGTTCGTTCAATGCCCGATAACGTTCCATATCCGACATATTGGCCACAGTCAGGTCCGCGTTTCCCACGGTGGGCAGGATGCCGATTATGGCCAAACGTGCGTCGAGTTCGGCAGCGGTATGGGTACAGTTCTTTAAGGTATCATCCAACTCACGGTGCATGGCCGCCAGCGCGGCCTGATTCAAGACCAAGGGCGTGGTATTGAGTTCAATATTAAATCGTGACAACTCCGGAACCGCATCAATATCACCATATCTTTCCAGGAATGCGGCATTGATGGGCGCGGGGCGCAAATGCTTATCAACCAGCCACACCTCCAATTCAAAACCACCGGTGGGCTCGGCTGGGGCAAAACGACCCTGTTTGAACCAATCACTCAGTAGCGTCGTCTCGGCGCCCAGACGTTCGTTAAATTGCTCGAAGTCCTGTTCGGAGAAATGACTGCTGGCGATTTCCTGACCCATAGACCTGAGTGTGGTCTAAGAAATACGCCATCGCAACACATCTAGCGGTGAAATCAGTACCCCTCGTACCGCAATCGTAGGGTCGAATTCATTCGACCAGAATCCGAATTTTGTGCGAATAAATTCGCACCTACTGGTCTTGATCAAGAATACGAATAAAAAATTCTGACTCGCGCCGCAAGGCATCGATACGGGTTTCGCTGCGACGAAAGCCATGGCCTTCCCCCTGGTATTCCACATACTCATGGGGTACACCCTTTTCCTTGAGTTTTGCCACCAGCTCCCGGGACAAGGCGGGAGGCACCACCTTGTCATCCAGGCCTTGGAACACGATCATGGGACTGCGCAGTTGGTCTAAATGATTAATCGGTGATCGTTGATAATAGATGCTGTCATGCCCTTCGGCCCGTTCTTCATTAAATGCCTCTCCCAACAAGCCATCGAGATAGCGGGCCTCAAACTTGTGGGTGGTGCGCGCCAATGTGGCCAGGTTGCCAATACCGTAGTAACAGGCCCCGGCGGCAAACAGATGAGAGAAGCGGGTCAGCGCCCGCAATACCACATAACCCCCGGCGCTACCGCCGCGGATGCAAACCCGGCTTCCATCCACCCGTTCGGTCTCGATGAGATAGCGCACCCCGTCGGCCACATCCTGGGTGTCCATTTCACCCCAGTGGCCGCGCAACATTTGCCTGTAACGCCGACCATAGCCGGTACTACCCCGGTGATTGATATCAAGAACCGCAAAACCCAATGTGGTCCAATATTGTTTATGGAAGACCAGGCTGGGTTCGCAACGACTCGTGGGTCCACCATGAACCATCACCAACAACGGCGGTCTGACCCTGGCCGGGCCACTGAACTGACGGTTTCTAGGGGGATAAAAATAGGCATGGGCCGTCGCGCCGTCACGGGTAGGATAACGTATGGCCTCGGCACTACTGATATCCCCCGCCGCCAGCAATGACTCCATATCCTGCAATACACTATAACTTCCGCTGGAAACCTCGATCTGCACCAGCTTTGAAGTGACCGTGGTGGACACCGCATTACACAAAATAACCGGCGCGCTGAGGCCCTCATCATAGAACTCAGGTTCGACCAGGCTCAATTGCGACAGACCGGTAAACCCGGTGGGAATAATACTGGTAATACCACTTGAGACATTTACCGACACCAATTCGTCACCGCTGGGTGTAGTACGGATGGCAACGAGGCTGTTCTCATCGGTCATGACGTAGCGATGGTCACCAAAGACCCACAGAGGCACGCCGTATTCGGCGCAATCATGGGTCACCCGCTTCACACTGTGGCCATCATAACGATGAATATTCCAAAAATTGGCTGCCGGATCGCCTACATCCAGGGGCGTACTGCTGTCCATGCAAAAATATAGGGCCTGATCTAAACCAAACACCACCCCCCCTACCGACCGCTGGGCGCCACCTGCCACGAGTTGGGCCATCTGGGTGGCCGGCGGGTGGTCGTCAGAGACGATCCGCTGTAGCCCCGTCAACATCGCAACCTCAGAGGCATCCCAAGGCATATTGGGATGATTCCACTGAATCCAGGCCAGCCGATCACCCTGCGCATCAATGATAGGATCGGCGTAAAAATCGTAACCGGCAGCAATAACGATGGGTTCTGCCAGCAAAATAAGGGGGGTCAAAAACAGGCCGCCTATACTGGTGACGTTTTCGCGGTCGCTGTACTCCTGTTCATACACAAAAACCAACAGATGCCCATCCGGTGACACCCTGGGATTCGCATACATGCCCAAAGAGCCGTCACCATTTCGGGCCGGGGTCAGTGCCTCGGGTTCGGATTCACCGTCCAAGGCCTGCCGATAAAGCCGTTGATCATCAAAGTTAGCGAAATAAACGCTGTCATTGGCGAGCACAAAACACAGGCCCCCATATTCCTGGGCACGGGTTCGGATATTAAATCCGGCGGGAGTTACGCAAACGGTTTTTTTATTTTTACCGCGCCGCATCAGCACCAAACGCCCACCCTCGCTGGCACGGGCCTCTACCCAATACAGATCACCGCGGTAATAACGCGGATACAAAGGTGGCGAAGGACGATCAAAGAGTTTCTTAAGATCGAGTGGGCTGGTCCATTTGCCGTAGGGCGCAACCCTGCTCATGGAATGCTGACCGAACCTGCCTTATTTGGATTCTTAGCAATGTGGAGCTGACTGGATTTGGCCGTCACGAATCGGTCTTTAAAAAAACCGGCGGGGGCCTCCAGGGCATAACGAAAAGACTGTCTGGGAAAATAAAGTTTATTGCCGGGAACCATGGTCAAAACCTCCTTGAGTTGTCCGTGGTCATCAAAAAATCCAATGTCCAGCGAGAACTGGACGTTGCGCATATGGAACCCCACCCGTCGCTGTTCGGGAAAAATAAACAGGATAGGCAATACTTTGGGGGCGGCACACAGGTATTGAAATCCCGCTGCTCGCTCCTTGCCGTCATCTGCGATACGCACCTCTATGCGGCGGGTTTCCCCGAGATCATTGGTCAGACCCAGTTGGTAATTCTTCATGTGGGCAACCTCGGGGGTGCTGTCCACACAGGCCAATGAAGACAGCGGCAATAAAAACAATATATAAACCAGGGGTCTAATAAAACGAATGATGTTATTCACAAGCGTTCCAATTGTTTTATTTTTTTCTCGATTGTCGGGACCGGGATAGTCCTGCCGCGATTAATACCCTCACAGCGCCTTGCCTCTCCCCGCCAGGATTTTCGACTTTTAAGGATCTCGGGCCAAAAAGGATAAGTATGACATTGTGCAGGCCGTAGAGCATAAATGCTACAACGATCTTCGTCGCTCAGAAAGGGGCAACGGCCATCAGCTTGTAGACGGATCTCCCAATACGTGGTTGACAGGCGACGCACATAACGACGACGGAACCAGGCTTGAGATAATCCCAGAAGACGCCGAATAGCCCCCACCTCATCCACACTCAGGCTCACCCCCGAAGACGTATCGCCGATGCAACAGTGGCCACATTGGGTACATTCAAATCGTAGCGCAGCAATATGATGATAAGCCACCAAGCCTCCACCAGGCATTTAAGGGCGCTTCTATTAATCCCCTCTCCCTCCGGGAGCACCCCCAGGGCATAAAAGGGAGAGGGTGAGGGAATAAAATAAGGATAAGTTATTGATTGTAATATCCCCTCATCCTAACCTTCTCCCAAGCGAAGCGAAGAGCCGGAATCCAGAGTAACAAAATCAATATGTTACTGGATTCCCGCTTTCGCGGGAATGGCGGGCTGGAATTAATCAGAGGTTCCCTAGTTTTTCTTCGCGCCTTCGCGCCTTAGCGGCAAAGCATTTATTAAAGGGCACTTCTATTAATTGATAATTCCTTCTCCCCCCGGGAGAAGGTTAGGATGAGGGGATAATAAAATCAGTGTCTTAGCTTTGTTTACACCCCTCACCCTAGCCCTCTCCCGGAGGGAGAGGGGATTAATAGAAGTGCCCTAAAGGCTGTCGCCAATGACCTGACACACCCGCTCCACCTGAGCGTCACTCATCTCGGGAAAAATAGGCAGGGACAGCACCTGGCTAGACAGGCCCTCGCAGACCGGCAGATCCCCTGGTTGATAATTCAATTCTTTGTAGACCGCCTGCAAATGCAGCCCTAAGGGATAACAGATAGCGGAACCGATCTGTGCATCCATCAGGCCCTGGCGGATACGATCTCGCTGGGGGCTACGCAGGGTATACAGATTAAATACGTGCTGGCCATTATCAGGCCGTCCCGGTGTTTGAAGATCGAGCCCAGCCAATCCACGATCATAGCCATCAGCCACCCGCTTGCGTCCCGCCAGGATGTCGCCCATACCCCGCAGCTTGATTCTCAACAACGCCGCCTGAATCTCATCCAACCGGCTGTTGTAACCAACGCGGTCATGCATGAAGGGCGCGCTGGCGCCGTGGTTGCGCAACTGGCGCAATGACGTCGCCAACTCACTGTTGTTGGTGGAGATCATACCGCCATCGCCGTACCCGCCCAGCACCTTGGTGGGATAAAAACTAAAACAACCGGTGTCGCCTATCCCGCCCACGCGCCGGCCTTCATCCGAAGCACCGAAGGCCTGGGCACAATCCTCCACCACACCCAAACCCCGTTCCCGGGCCAAAGCCATCAACTCCCCCATAGGCATGGGGTAACCAAATATGTGTACCGGAAGTATGGCGCGAGTACGCGACGTAATACGATCCATCACCTGAGTCACATCCATATTGAAACTGGACTCGTCGATGTCTACAAATACCGGGGTTGCACCGGCCAAAGTGATGACCTCCGCAGTAGCAAAGAAAGTGAACGGCGTGGTGATCACCTCATCACCGGGACCGATGTCCAGGGCACGCAAGGATAAGAGTAAGGCGTCGGTGCCATTGGCCACCGCTACTGCATCACTCACGCCTACATACTCAGCGATCTCTTTTTCAAACGCACTGACATTAGGACCCAGTATGAAGCTGCCCCGGCCTCCGGTGTCTCGAATGGCCGCCAACCACTCGGCCTCAAGTGTCTGGAACTGATCCGACAGGTCCAACATCGGTATCGGCTGATTTAATTCTGACATGCGTGAATCTTCTCCTGCACCTTGAGCGCGACCTTAAGGGCCTCCAGACCATCGTGGCCCGTGACCAGAGGCTGCCCACCGGTGCGTACAGTGTCGATAAAGGCCTCAAGCTCGGCATCCAGGGGCTGGCGAGGCTCCACGGTAATCTGCTTTGAAATGGTTTCCGGAAACTTCTCACCCACTTTACGTTCACCGGTACGCACCAACTCAATCTGTTGATCGACAAAATTGAGCGCGTGATAGGACTTACGCCCAAACACACGAATACGCCGAAACTTCTTGGTAGACACACGGCTGGCGGTCACATTGGCTACCGCACCATTGGCAAATTCCAGGCGGGCATTGGCGATGTCCACATGGTCAGTGATCACCGGCAGGCCCACTGCGGCGATATGGGTGATCTCTGACTGGACCAGGGACAATACAATATCAATATCGTGGATCATTAAATCGGTTACCACATCCACATCGGTGGCGCGCTCAACAAAAGTCCCCAGACGGTGAGCCTCGATAAATCGGGGTTCCTTGACCTGTTCGACCAGGGCTATGATACCGGCATTAAAGCGCTCGAGGTGACCAACCTGAAACACCACTCCAGCCTGGTCTGCGCAATTGACGATATTCGTCGCCGCCTCCACAGTGGGGGCCACGGGTTTTTCCAACAACATATGTACGCCGTTCTCGAGATAGGGCAGGGCCACCTGTTCATGCTCCGAGGTGGGCACCACCACGCTCACCGCATCCACCCTATCCATCAGGGCATCCGGGCTATCATAGGCATCACATTGGTAGCGCTGAGCGATCATATCCGCGACACGGGGATCGATATCCGATACCCCCACCAGCTCGACACCGGGCATCTCCGAATAGATGCGGGCATGGTAGCGGCCGAGATAACCCACACCCACCACACCAACACGTATGGATGCGTTATTCATGGCTACTCTGTACAGGAATCACAGACAATGTGATATAAGAAAATTGACTCGGTGTTCTCAACATCTAATTTTGGTCTTATTAGGATTGCTCAACAAAATGCACAGTATGGCTATGGCATTGAAACCCACCATTACCATTCCGACAACGCATAACGCATTAGTCTGCTCTGGGGCTCAAAACATGGAAAGCAAATGGCATCGGACCGCTTACTGACCCGTCGCCGGATTATAAACCATGGCCGCCAACACGCCTATGCAAAGGCCCGCAGCGGATGACCCGCACATCCCCTGACGCCTCTCGGGCGGTACTGATCACCGGCTGTTCCTCCGGGATCGGCCGCGCCATCGCCGTCGGCCTGCAACTGCGAGGTTACCGGGTATTTGCCAGCGCGCGCCAGGCCCAAGACATCCCGGGCCTGCGGGATATGGGGCTAGACAGCCTACAGCTCGATCTAAGTGACAGCGCTTCCATTAACTCGGCCGTAGATCAGGTCCTGACCCAAACCCAAGGGCGGCTTTACGCCCTGATCAACAATGGAGCCTATGGCCAACCTGGGGCGGTGGAAGATCTGAGCCGCGACACCCTGCGCCGTCAATTTGAGACCAATCTGTTTGGCACCCACGAACTCACCAACCGACTGATTCCCACATTCAGGGCCGCCAACCGTGGCCGCATCATACAGATCAGCTCCCTGCTGGGCTATGTCTGTCTGCCCTATCGTGGCGCTTACAACGCCAGTAAATATGCCCTGGAGGCTTTGTCCGACACCCTGCGTTTAGAGTTACACAGCAGCGGGATCAAGGTCTCACTGATCGAACCGGGCCCCATCCGCAGCCGGTTTCGTCCCAACGCCTACGCTGCCTACCAGGCCCACATAGATGCCGAGAATAGCCCCCACCGTACGCTCTACAACCAAGTGACCCATCGTCTACTTTCAGAAAAAGATGCCCCCTTCACCCTGCCACCCGAGGCGGTGCTGACCCCGGTTCTCCATGCCTTGGAGAGCAAAAGACCCCGCGCCCGTTATCGGGTGACCTTCCCCGCCCACTTGTTGGCGACGCTAAAACGACTATTGCCAGACCGTTGGCTTGATCACATCCTCAATCGAGCCTCAGAAAGGGAGTAGCGCTAAAACCAGCGTTGTCACCCCTGCACTGGGCTTGGCGTTAATAACAGCACACGCGCAATAACCCGGCTCGCGGAGGCACGAACCGACAGGTACTATTCTCTGCATCTCTTGGGATTTTACCCCTGATCTTTCTTTAGGCCAAAGACGTCGGAGTGGTTATAACTTCGATAAAATTTTATCTACTAAAATCTGTGCTGATCCTTTATTGGGAGAGCATATATAGATTAGATCTATTATTTCCATGTATGAAGCTCGCTTGTTCTTCGGTAAATCTTCTAGCTTTTTGCAAACTCCTTTCGCTGCCTTCCCTATATCAACACTTGACTCCAATTGATATAATTCTCGCATAAGTTTTCGTTTGTCCTGTTTATTGAATAAATTCATTTCAATTATTTCTCTCATTATACTCAATGAAGTTACTATTTTCCCTTTTAGCTCTTTTTCTGCTTTCTTGGTAATGGCAGACTGCACAATTATCTTTCTATTTTCTTGTACTTTATGTTTTTCTAGTTCAAATGCTCCAATCTTATTCCTAATATTTGAACGAACCCTGCATGTCTTTGCTATATTTTTAGTCTGAGGGACTAAATGGTTTTGTAAATTCATATAATGAGCGTTCGCTTCGAAGTTGTCTCTTCTTCCGTTTGGACTTACCTTCTTGCTCAATACATGTATTTCCCCTGTTGTCCAAGAATTAAATCGCGGTTCTTTAAAGACTTCTGATACTATCTCGTCTGATCCTACTTGAATATTTCCGGCTCTTAGCCGAATACCCTTGATCAACTCCCGCTTAGGAATCGCCCCATAGTAACTGTGTTCAGCTAGCCAACCACATGCAGCGACGGCACCACTTATTCCAGGTATCTCAAAATATTCAACACCAATAAATTTATCCTTTAGAGAGTTAGAAATATTAAAGCCATTCCTATAAGGTCGATATAAGGGTTCTAGCTCGTATTCGTTATTAATGTTTGTTAGGTAAATGGGATAGTTTTTCCCAGCTTGATAATTCTCTAGGAACTTTTGAATTTCCACGCCATATTTGAATTTTGGATGAAATGGTAACGGTGCCACTTGAGTCAAATAATTCTCTATGATCTCTTCATTCAATAAAATATCTTTCCTATAGCGAATTATATTTACTAACTCTACCTCAAAGAAGTGTTCTGGATACGTCGCATCATGATAACTAGACACTTCGGTTATACCATGAACAACATCGCTTATTCCTCCATGGTATTTTACATCCAACAGAATTTCTTTAAATCTCCTTCCATCCCATAATAGCTCTGAAACTTCAGCGTCTTGTTTGGCTCTTGTTCTAAATATCAGCTGCTGGCAGTAACCCAGCCCAGAAAGGCGACCAACCCCTCTAAATCCACGAGCACTGGTCCCTTTTTTTTGGCTGGCGCCGAATGCAGTTAAACGTTTAATGAAGTCTTTCTTGGACACCCCTATTCCGTTGTCTCGAATCTTTACTATTCTTTCTACTGGATCAATGCAAATATCGATTCTTGGTTGGCGCCTTCCCTTATAGAGCCCTTGCTCTTTCGCTTCATCAATCGCATCTACAGCATTTTGAATGTACTCTCTGTATATTGATAAAGGTTCCACATACATCGCGCCGCTTACTAACTCTAAGATATCCTTTCCGACAAGAACATCTAAATCTAATTTCCTGCTTCTTTTTGGTTTTGATATTTTGATTTCCGCGATTCCAGTCATGCTGCCACCTCAATACCCGCATCTTCAACCCGCTCGTCCTCGGGAATCTCCATCTGCATTTCTTTCATATTTTTTCTATATTCTTTCTGTTTATCCCAGATTTTCCGTTCTTTTTCGAAACCCAAGGGGATGTAGTGCTCCATGATGTTTTTGATCTTTTTGTTTTTTATATTCTTTTGCGCTGCTCTAAATTGGCTTTTATTGTGGCCCGAAAGAACTTTCAATAACTCTTCTTTTTCAATGTCACTAAGTCTTCCCATTTCCGCATTATACTCTTCCCGTCTCGCTCTGCCTTCAAGATTCTCAAACCACTCTCTATTAAAAGTATAGTGATGAGGCTGAATAAGTAACTCCTTGAATTCCTCCGAAGTATCCCCAAACGCGCGTCTAAAGAACTGCGGGGCACCGCTCACTATTCCATGCGTTGCCTGTAATATTATTTGCATCGACCTTAAGTAATATCTGTTCCAATTTTTTCCAATATGCGACCGATCTTTCAAATTAACCGGCTGGTAACGCATCGGAAAAGAGTAAATTCGAATATTCAACTCTTCGTTTAACTCAATATTAAGGTGCATTCTCTGATATAAGTCTTCTGGCGTATCGTGGAAATTATAAAGCATATAATTTGACAGATCGGTCAATCCAGCATCTGCCGCATATCTAATCGACAGGTCGTATGGCTTCCGAACACCAATGTGGTCAAACGCTATGCGTAACGGTTTTATCGCTATCGTGCTCATCTCACGGAGATACATTGGGTCTTTAGAAAGTATTCTCGCGTCAATACCCTGATTAAAGTCGACCCTTCTTTGTACATCTACTCTCCCGCGTTTTAAGGTCGCTCCTCGTTCAAAACCTAGGTCTCTAATTTCAGCAATAATTTCTTTATATCTAGGTGAGGCCACAACATTATTATCCATAAGCATAAGATCTTTTTTAGAACCAAATAGTGCCTCTACTCCATAGATCACTGCACTTATCGAGTCCGTATCTCTTTGGGTTCCTTCTAACTTTGGTACACCACAGAATTTGCATTTTCGAATACAACCACGAGATGCATACACAAAATACGCGTCATGGACTGGATATTTATATTCTATTTGATCAAGGATGCTGTAATCTGGAATAAGGCCCTCAATGACTGGGCCATAAATATCGTCTGAGTAAAGTTCCTCCGAGAAGCTATCTAGCTGGAGAGCTGCGGGAGCGGGACCGGTTAAAAGTCCTTTGATAAAACGAACACCACGCCACTTTTTTTCTTTTATGAACTCTTCATGCAACAGGGAAGCAGCAATACCACCAACAAAGACCTTGTCAGACTGACCATTGGCAGCTTCCATGGCAAATTCAATTGATTTTTCAATCTTTTTCCACTCAAAAGTGAATAGGGTAGTAACATAGATTCGGTCCCAAGCTGTCTCTAAGACGCTTTTATCCTCACCCTTTACAAACCTTATGTTGTCATTCTTACCATGGGGACCGTGGTATTGCGCAATTTTCATTAACCCCAACGGGGGATACTTATTTTTATACCCTGGCTCTATTAATAAAATGTTTCTATCTGCCATAATTATCTTTAGCTATAGATTAGATTCCTATTTTGGAAAAATTTGTTTTATCAATGTTTCCGTTTTTGCATTAATCTTGGTTAGCAAATATTTAAGCTTATTTTGTGCCTTTATTGGCAACTCAGCTAAGTCTTCTTTATTTTTTTGGTATATCCACTTGTTAAAGGCGTCCAATTTCTTAATAACATCGTTTGTTCCACCCTCTCCATCTACTAGATCATATGCATTATACAAGTCGAGTTTTTTATTCAAGTATTTCTTAAATATTTTTTCATTATTACATATGGCAGGCAGCTTCTCTCGCAACTCTTGTGCTTTTTCTATGCTTCCGCTCTGAATCTCGGCAACTACTACATCATCCAGTACCGGATGATTCTTTCTTCTGTCTGAGATTGGTCGTGATGTTAAGTATACTTCGTAATAACTCCATCTTTTTATGTCAGTCTCTTTTTTGTCGATCATAAATTGATAAATGTCTACTAACTTTTTCGTCTTTCCTCTAGTAAGACCAATCTCCTTGCCTACAATTTCTATATCTATCCCCTGCTTTCTATTTCGTCTATATATAAATCCCGCTTGCTCGTATTTGTCCCAATCTTTCTTTCCTTTAATATGATATTGACCGAGCAACGCAAAGATTAACTTTTCATCAATGTCTGCTGGCAACACCCTACATTTCATTTCTTTCCATTTGAGCTGCTCTTTCACCGGTTCCGAAAGAATACGATAAGCTGCTAGCCGACTATTCCCCTCTAATACTTCAAAAGTTTTATCCTTAACTAATATCGGGTCAATTAAGCCGCCATTTTCCTTAATATCTTGAGCAAGCTCTTTTACATGCGGCATCCCTTTAAGGTGCTTTTCAATATCCTCTTGATCGGGCTCCCTCTGCTCGACACCTAGTACAGAATATATGCGCGGGTTATCTGGATAAAACCTAAGCTTTAATTGTTCAATCTCACCGGCTCTTGTTTCAATTGTGCTTTTTCTAATTATAATCTCTTCTTTAGCAAAATTCTTGACTTGTTTTGAGAATTCCATCCTGCTACTCCTTTTTATGATCTTATATTAAGTATTTCTTTTAATGCGTCTTTAAGATCATAATTAATTGTTTGTCTAAACTCTTCTAATGTTAGGTCACCTTGTCCTAGCTTGGCCGCAACCCATTTCATCTCCAATAGATCGTCTATCCATTCATCGATAGAATCTTTCATAATCAGGTTATATACGTAGCAAGTTTTCTCTTGAGAAATACGATGGATTCTATCCTGTGCCTGAATGTAATCGTCTAGACTAAATGACCTGTCGTAAAATATGGCATGATTCGCTACGGTTAATGTAAATCCTTCCTTTGCGGATGCAGGTGTTGCCACTAGCAACCGGTTATTGGCTCTTTCTAGAAACGAATCTATTGATCGATTACGTTGAGTGTCATCCATCTTCCCATGGTATGATACTGTATTATATTTCGATAATTTTCTTGTGAGCCAATCCACATTGGCTGTAAACGAACTCCAAATTATTGCTTTTTCATTATTCGCCACCACTTGTTCTATTATGCTTAAAAGTGCATTATATTTCCCGGGAATACTTTCGTAACTCTTATCTAATATCCCCGGATTAGAGGCTATTTGAACTAGTCTCAATAGTCGTTTCAATATTTCCTCTGAAACATCTTCAGTTAATACTCCATCCTTTAGAATAGTTATCTTTAATTCATCTCTAACACCTTCATATAAACGCCTTTGATTCTCCTCCCAATCACAAGCTATATTTTTAAACTCCTTATCTGGTAACTCGATTCTCCCCCCATTCTTTGTTTCTCGAACGGCAAATTTTTTAATGCTTGGAAATATTTCTACCAACTTTCGTTCAAACTTTTCTGTTTGTTTTTGGTTATGGGAATCTGGCAGATCCAGTTGCGCTTTAAAATTTTTAAAGTCGATTCCTAGAGATTCTCCTTGATCAAGAAAAAATATTTGCGCCCATATATCATATGGTCTGTTCGCAATTGGTGAACCGGTTAATATTAATTTGCGCTCAAAATAGGGTGAAAGTCTAAAAAAACTCTCTGTCAACTGAGATTCTGGATTTTTTATTTTTTGTGCCTCATCCAGCACAATCGCCAATGTGCGGACACGCGAAAAAGCCACCAACCTATCCGCCTCAAGTTTTATCGCCTCATAATGAGTCAAATAGACCCTAGCGGGGCTACTAAACGCAGATGTATTGTTTCCTCGATCTTGTGAGAGAATCTTCGGTCTAATGCTAGTATGACCCCGAAACTCCCTTTTCCAATTGTTTACAAGCCCCTTCTTTGTTACAACGATAACCGAATCAACTATCTTATGTTTTAACCAATAGAGCAAAATATCGATCGCAATCTTTGTTTTGCCCAAACCCTGCTCATGAAACACTGCCGCATATGGAAGGTCCCTTATCAGATCCACTGCTTCTCGCTGATAATCGAAAGCAGCATGCTTTGTGGTTAAAGCTGGCTCTCGCTTTATTTTGATTTTTTGCATTAAGACAGGATAGTGGATTTTATGGTCCGCTCTCCTGCTACAGACAAAAATATTACTTGTAGCGAATCGTTGCTATTACCATGCAGCGCAATTTTTACAGTATTTTTGATCGCGTTCACACAATCCCATTGTATTGCAATTACAAGTACCCCTTGTCGAACTACGCACAAATAATCCAAGTAACTATTTATTTGATTCTTCGTGTGTTTATTTCTTACATCGTTTTGAGTCTTAGCTTCACCTATAATAGAAATGTCATTCTCAATGTTTCTTGCATAAACGTCGGGGATATAACCATTAATATTTGGCGGCCTTTCCTCACCGATTGGATTATCCAAGTCGGCAATAACTACCATTTGGTCTTTAGAGTAATTGTCTTCTATCCATCTCACAATGCAGCGTGTGTAATTATGATGGGTCTGAGAGCTAGGCATAGGTAGTTACTACTTAAACCAGTTGCTTGCAAACACTTCCAATTCAATTGCAGTGTCAACAATTAACTGGCATTTTTCTTCGGAATTCTTAATTTTATCTAACTCTGTCGCCGAAATATTATCCATCTTATAACTGATGGCGAGACATAATTTGAGAATAGAGGTCTCTTTCAAGGCATCGCTCATATCTGGAGTCTCTAAACTGTTCTTCGCGGCTTTCGAGCCTTGTTTAAAGAAAATATCTTTTGCATCCGCATCACTTAAAATGCTTGGAAGCTCGCGAACATGCTCCAGCCTGTCAAACTTCTCGTCATACACCCATTGCGCGAAATCAGATATTGAATACCCCGCATGTATTAAACTGGTTTTTATTTTCGGCTTCTGGAGCTCAACGAATGCACTAAATTTTTTCTCGTCAAAAGCATAATTTTTCAAGCCTTCAACAAAATATTCATGCATATCTTTGTATGCTTCTATCATACGAATAACTTCGGATTTTCTTCCTCCACAAAATGACACAAGATCTGGAAGAGGCATGTATTCTTTGTTATATAAGTAGTACAGATATTTTCCTTTTGCATACGGCTTCCATTCCCTCGTACCTACTAAATGCGCCTGCAATCGGATGGCATCTATTTCCTTTGCCTCAATTCCATCGTAAACAGCACAGGGAATTGTGGACCAATCACCACCACCCTCCTCGTTCTTTAAAAAATCTTTATATATGGCAAGCCTAGTATTTCCTTCAATAACTATTTTTTTTCCTTCGTCAGATATACGGACAATTATCGGATTTATAACCCCGCCAGTTGTTCTGATCGCATCCCGTAACTGAATAAACGACTGCTCTCCTGTCGCCAAAACAATGCCGATATCTGCCGGGTCCACATCTTCACCATGTGTCTCTATAAACTGAGATATGCGTGGATTACTTTTATCAAAAATTAATTCATCTACGTTTAACAGTTGAAAGGATGAGGTAGCCTTCATAATTACCCTATTTGTTTTATAGTAACTTGAGTTTAGAGCAAACTCACCCTATTCGAGCTGAATTTTGCAGCTCGAATAGGGTGTGCCCGTTAATTTTCCTGGTATTACGTAGCTTTAAGCGGCTCATACCCGGATATTCCCATTTTTTGCCCAATCTGTCTTAAAATGAACGGCGTGCTACAGCAAGTCATTGAAAGCACACGCAATCAGACCTTAAAAGCATCTACTATAATGGCTTAAAGCGCCCTTTTCACCCATAAAATCATTACCGTAAGCACAGCGGACAGGTACCATCTGAACGGACCAATTTCTTGAAGACCGCATCTTGCACCCAAAAAGCATGCTTTTAAGCAGTTCTTACTGGACTTTTTCGGGTAATTGTTAAGCTATATCAATAGGTTGTGTAGGTCCGACCCTGATAATTCCGAGCACCCTGCCACCCGAGGCGGTGCTGACCCCGGTTCTCCATGCCTTGGAGAGCAAAAGACCCCGCGCCCGTTATCGGGTGACCTTCCCCGCCCACTTGTTGGCGATACTCAAACGGCTGCTACCCGATAGCTGGCTGGACCACGCCCTCAACAGCATCTCGGAAAAAGAACCACGCTGAAGGTAGGTGCGAATTCACTCGCACACAAAGGGCCGCCCTATCGAAAAGCCGCACGAAAGTTACCCCTTTAGTAAGCAAGGGTTGGGGAGCCCCGTCACCCCTGCACTGGGCCTGGCGTTAATAACAATCATACGCGCAAAAATCCGGCTCAAGGAGACGCGATATGATTGCAACAAGCATTGTTATCGGACCCGGCACTAATGACCCCTACCCTGGTACCGGGTGGGGTCTGGCGCCGCCTCGCTTTCAATCGTCCCGTTCAAGCTTTAGCATACCAGACATGAATAACGACGGAGGTGCTGATACAGCCATCTGGGTTGGCAACTCCACCGCCCCGGATCAAAAACCAGACGATAAAAGAGGTGCTGAGGCGAATACTATAGGGCAAGGGGCGTCATCGAAAGCGCTCGATCAGTTTCTAAAGAAAGTTGAACAGCGTGCCTACCGCAGTGCGCGCTATGCCCTATGGGATGATGAACTGGCATTGGACGTTGCTCAGGATGCGATGTTGAAACTGGTGGAAAAATATTCAACCCGCCCGGCCACGCAGTGGCCTGCCCTGTTCTATACCATACTGAATAACCGCATCCGTGACGTCCAACGCCGTCGCATGGTACGTGACAAGGCGGGCAAAATCGTATCCCTATTCCGCACTCGGCCCGGCGAGGCCGGTGAGGTGGATCGACTCGAGACCGAATTGGGGGACTACGATGTCGCCCGAGGCGCAGCGCCGGAGCATGCACTACGCGACAAACAAATCCGGGCCGCTCTGGACAAGGCTATCGCCACTTTATCGTGGCGACAAAGACAAGTTTATTTATTGCGAGACCTACAGGGATTAAATGTGAAAGACACCGCGCAAGTTCTAGGCTGTTCCGAGGGCAGTGTAAAACAGCACCACTTCCGGGCTATGCAGGCACTACGCTCTTTTTCTGCATATAATTGGGGTCACAGTTTTCGCTAATATACCTCATGCAATCTTCCCCTTTGCGTCTTCGCGCCTTAGCGGCAAGTTATTAGTTCACACTACTCCGGTTTGCCAAACTGAATCACCCCGTAGCACCTCGTTCCCACGCTCCCGCGTGGGAATGCATATGTTTGGCTCGGTAGGGCAGGGCTATGGATTCCCACGCGGGAGCGTGGGAACCAGAGATTATCGCGAGCGTGGCCGGCAACCCTCGTTTTGCCGTCGATTCCAAAATGGCCGGGGCCATTAGTTGCTAATATTTTTCGCCGCAGAGGCGCAAAGAGTTATTGCTTGTATCTAGTCTAATACATGCGTCACCAAACCATCGGCGAGCTTGGGTTCGAACCAGGTGGATTTAGGTGGCATCACCCGATCAGCATCCGCCACCGTCATCAGTTCATCCAGACCGGTGGGGTGTAGCGCGAAGGCGACGGCCATATCACCACTGTCTACACGCCGTTCGAGCTCATCCAGGCCCCGAATCCCGCCCACAAAATCAATACGGGTATCCACCCGTGGGTTGGATATGCTGAGTATGGGGTCGATAAGGTGATCGGCCAGCAGGCTGACATCCAGACGGGCGACGGGATCCCCATGAGGAATACGTTGTGGGTCGATGGTCAGGCGGTACCACTGGCCCGGTAAATACATGCCTACCTCACCCACCTGTTCCGGTTTAACCGGTCCATTACAGACTTCCACACTAAATGTCTTGGACACCTCTTTTATAAAGTCCTCTTGGGAAAGGCCGTTTAAATCCCTCACAACTCGATTGTAATCCAGAATCTGAACCTGGTTGTCTGGAAAAATAACCGCAAGAAAATAATTATAGGATTCGTCACCCGTGTGATCAGGATTGGTTTCGCGCCGCCGGGCCGCCACCCGAGCAGCAGCGGCAGAACGATGGTGGCCATCGGCGATATATAACCGTTCGATGTCATCAAAGGCGCGGGTTATGGCGTCCACGGTGTCCGGCTGCCTCACCACCCACAAACTGTGTTGCACCCCATCATCGGCAGATACCGAGACGTCGGTCTCGTTGGCGGTGATCTCGTCGATCAGGACATCCACATGGCCCTGGTGACGATAGGTCAGAAATACAGGGCCAGTCTGGGCATTGAGGGTATCGATCTGTCGCACCCGATCATCTTCTTTTTGTGGGCGGGTGAATTCATGGCGGCGAATATCGCCGTTGTTATAGGCCTGCACCGAGGCCGCCACCACCAAACCCGTCTGGATGTGGTCACCCATTACAGCCCTATATATATAATAGTACGGCGCAGCATCGCGTTCGATGATACCGGCAGCCAGCATCCTGGCGAAATTTTCCGCACCCTTAGCATAGACCGCATCACTGTAGGAATCCGTCCCCGGCGCCAGATCGATCTCCGGTTTGGAGATGTGCAAAAAACTCCAGGGACGACCGTCCGCACGCTCTCGCGCCTCATCGCTATTGAGCACATCATAGGGGGGCGCGGTCACATCACTGGCAAAACCCGTAGCGGGTCTTAACCCAATAAAGGGGCGAATCAGGGTCATAAATAAACTAAGCCTCGGTCACGGGAGCGCATTGAAAACTACTTCGCCAGCAAGGTCAAACAAACCGGAAAATCGGCGAAAACCAACTACAACGTAATTTAGCTCATACTCCTTGTTAAGAACCGAATATGCTGTAATTATGATGCGTTCAGAATTCAATGGTTCAAGCCCACTGGATACCACCATGCCCCTGACCGAAGAGACCAAACAGCAAGTCCGCCAGACCCACGCCCCGTTTATCCATGCGGTGGTCAGCGCCGCCCAAAACCCCACTTTGCATAAAGAAATCGAGGGTATGCTCAACCATGCCGAGGAAAACGGCTGGGCTGCACTGGTGGTGGCGGTGCGTAGAATCCTGTCCGGTCACCATAACGAAGGCGTATTGGTGGGGCTGGACGACGAAGATCTGGTCATCGTGACCTGCATCCTGGACGGAATTCGTAATCCTGCCACCCTGCCCGACGTCACCAATACCGCCGACGGCAGCCAAGCCGCTCCAGGACTGGCGCAGATGATCCATGCCGCCCGTCAGGGGGATACCCAATCTCTCCAGGCCCTGGCCTTGATGGGCGAGCAGATGACCCGTGTGGGGGGTGATATGGCCCGGGTGGCCAGCACTTTCCATGCCCTGGTCCAAGGGGACCAGGACGTGGATACCCTGACTCAGGGCATGGAAATCAAGGGCTGCAACTTGCTCCTGGCCATTACAGAGGAGCTAGGCAAGTTCAAAACCCACTGATTCCTGCTTTGTCCCAACCAATCATCGGCTGGTTCATACGGCCTATCCCAAATGTGAATTTGTTCACAGATTATCTATTTGATGCTGTCTAAGCTTAAAGACAGATAAACGACTAACCGAAAGGACAGAGCCATGCAAGACCTAAATATAAGAGCCATCGATTCCAAGCAAGACCTGACAACTGAGGAAATTCGCCGCCAAAAGGCGCTGCGTCTTCTCCACGATCTGCGCGTGACCTTCGGTATGGACGATCTGGCGCGTCAATTCCTGCGCGATTATGTGAGCAAATTCCAGACCACGGTGAATCCGGCAGATGATATGCTCATTGACCGCGTGATGTACCGCGGCCTTAATGGTTAACCGTTCTACCCGTTCCATCTCTCCTCCTGATTAACCCCCATCCCTGATGACCCAGGTGGTGGGGGTTTGTTTTGCCACCCCAATACAGCACAACCACCAATCCTGATACACTGATTCCTCCTGGCCACGGAGAAAGCAACATGACGGATTGTCTTTTTTGTAAGATGGTTTCCGGTGACATCGCCCCGGACACGGTATACGAGGATGACGATGTCCTCGCCTTTCGCGACATCAACCCTCAAGCACCAACCCATATCTTGGTGATCCCTAAACGGCATATCGCCACCCTCAATGATCTGTGCGCTGAGGATGCGATATTGCTAGGGAAACTAAGCCTGGCTGCCCAGGCCCTGGCCGCGCAAGAAGGGATTGCCGAGCCCGGTTATCGTACGGTGATGAATTGCAATGCCGGGGCTGGACAGACCGTATTCCACATCCACATGCATCTTCTTGGTGGACGCCCCATGGGTTGGCCGCCGGGATAAGATAAATCACACCGAATCGGGGCGGTTAAAACTCTCCATATAGTCGTAATGCTTATGATCGCGGCGCCTGCGCCCAGCCCGTTGAATGACCACGCCCTTGATCTCAAAAGGGGGTATAAGCTCAATCTGCTTGTGGTCTGGATTGAGGTAACGCAGCCACTTACGCCCATTCTCGACCGCGTATTGGCCGAAAATCACCTCGCCACCATAGTCCACCACCATGTAAACGCCATCTTTACAGGGACTCCCAGGGTCCACAATAATAACATGGCCATCTTTGAATTCCGGCTCCATGCTGTCGCCCATGACCTGAAGCACATAGGGCTCTGAATTCTCTGCACTACAACCTGATTGACTCATAGCCTTAACTCGTTTAATTATGGCCTGATTGGCTAGGCCGGTTTATCCATCTATAACCGAATATAGGCTATTTTAAATAAATAAGCTCCGGCTAAGTGCTTTTTCGCCGTAGCGACGTAGGATTGTCGCTCCCTGCATACATTCACAATGACTAAAACCACTATGATCCGTTCAATACAACAGTTCTTTGAGGTCCGCCTGACAAGCCAGACCAACGTCGACCCGCAGTCTACAGATCACCGGTTACAGCTGGCTACCGCCGCCCTGCTCATCGAAATGACCCGGACCGACCATGACATTTCCGAGATTGAACAACAAGAGGTGACCGATGCCATACAATCGACCTTTGAACTTGACGACGAAGACACCCAAAACCTGATTGAATTGGCAGAGCAACAGGCCAAACAGGCAACCAGTTTGTTTGCGTTTACCAACCTAATAAACAATGGCTTCAACCGTGAAGAAAAAAATCAGGTCATTGAACTCCTTTGGCGGGTAGCCTATGCCGATCAATATTTAGAAAAAAACGAACAGCACCTCATGCGCAGGCTGGCCAATCTGCTTCACATCTCCCACAAAGACTACATCGCCGCCAAGTTTCGTGCCCGGGAATTGGCAGGAGTGGGGGCCGAGACGTAGGTCACAATAACCACCGTGTTAACCCGTCCCAAATCCTTCTAACAAGGGTGGGCATTTATGCCCACGCATCGAATCACGCACCAAACTGATAGCCTCACCTCATGCCCCCTCTGGCTGATAAAGATACTTCTGGAAACCCACGAACACATCCCGTATCCCGACGACATTACCCAAATCTGCTACTGCATCACCGACAGAGTGGTACTTCAGTTCCAGCAAATCAGGCAGTTTCTCCTGATCCAATTCACCGACCCCCTGCTTTATGTAGTGGTCCAGGACAAAGCGGAGAAATTCTTGTTGCGGGTAGTCGTAATGCGAAAATATCCGGCCTTTGCTTGCTGTTACCCGTTCCTCACGGGTAATGGGGTTTAATGCAAACGCTATGTAGGCCAGCACATCGAACAGATCGCTTTTCTCCGCATCGATCATACGTCTGATCTCGGCAAGCTGATCTTGCCCGTAGCCTTTTTCAGACAAGCCTTCCAACAGCGACTTACGGGTATCGGGCTTGCTCCATATCCTGCGAAGCTCGTCTTCGTCCTTAAACAACTCGGGTATATCGCCGTACAGACGTTTGATAAACTCTGCCGCCGACATAGGCTTGCCATCCGGGTTCCAGAAGGTCGTGGCCATCATGTGCTGGATGGTACGCTCTTTGCCGTCTGCCAGTTTGATCTTTATTTTATTTTTACAGCTACAGGGAGACTCGCCACATACCGGGCAGGGCTCGGGCGGTTCCTTTTCACAAGCACAAGGACTGTTCCCGCAGACCGCGCAAGGCCCTGGAGGTTCTTTTTCGCATACGCAAGGTGATTGATGACACTTATTGCAAGGCTCTGGATCTAACGGCTCACCATCCCATTCTGGGTCGTTAAAGTGCTCATAGGCTTTGACAAAATCGTAAAGGGTGAAGTAATCCTTACCTTCAAATAGTCGCGTACCGCGCCCAATGATTTGCTTGAACTCTATCATCGAGTTGATTGGCCGCATCAATACAATGTTACGAATATTGCGCGCATCCACTCCTGTGGAAAGTTTCTGAGAGGTGGTGAGAATGGTGGGAATAGTTTTCTCGTTGTCCTGGAAGATGCGCAGTTGCCGCTCGCCCTCCTCCCCATCATTGGCCGTCACACGCACACAGTAGTTAGGCTCACTATTGGTCTTCACCTGGTTGACCAGGTCGCGCACAGCCAGCGCGTGGTTCTGGGTTGCGCAGAACACCAGTGTCTTCTGACGCTGGTCCATCGTATCCATGAATAGCTTTACGCGATATTTCTCCCGCTCCTTGATCTCAATAATCCGGTTGAAATCATCTTCCGTATAGCGTTTGCTTGCTTCAACCTCACCCTCGATTAGGGTGTCATCGGAGGTATAGACATAGTCGTCCAGGGTGGTGGCAATCTGCTTGACCTTGAACGGTGTGAGAAATCCATCGTTGATCCCTTCTTTGAGTGAATACACATATACCGGTTCACCAAAATAGGTATACGTGTCGGCGTTATGAATGCGCTTGGGCGTGGCGGTCAGGCCCAACTGCACGGCGGGCGAAAAATACTCCAGGATGCCTCGCCAGTTGCTCTCGTCATTGGCCCCGCCCCGGTGGCACTCGTCGATGACAATGAAATCAAAAAAATCCGGTGGGTAGTCGCCAAACTTGGGTTCCGGATTGCCCTCAGCATCGCTGCCAGACATGAAGGTTTGGAAGATGGTAAAGAACACGCTGCCGTTCTTGGGAACCCGTCCCTTCTTACGGATCACGGCAGGATCAATGCGCACCAGCGCGTCCTCGGGAAAGGCGGAGAAGGCGTTGTAGGCCTGATCCGCCAGGATATTGCGATCGACCAGAAACAGGATGCGGGGCCGACGGCCAGCATCACGGTTCAGGTTCCAGCGGCTGTAGAACAGCTTCCAGGCAACCTGAAAGGCGATAAACGTCTTGCCGGTGCCCGTGGCCAAAGTAAGCAGTATCCGTTGTCTGCCTTCGGTTATGGCGGCCAGGGTCTTGCGGATGGCGATGTCCTGGTAGTAGCGCGCCTCCCACATGCCACCCTTGTCCTCGAAGGGCACTTCGGCAAAACGGTCCCGCCACTCGTTTTGCTCCGCAAAGGTGAGATTCCACAACTCGTCCGGGGTTGGATATTGAGAGATATAGTTCTCGTCACCCGTCTCCATGTCAATCTGGTAGATGCCCTTGCCATTGGTGGAGTAGGTATAGCGGACATGGAGTTTTTCGGCGTATTTCTTCGCCTGGCCGACACCTTCCGTATCTTTCAGCCCAACCCGTTTTGCTTCTATCACCCCGAGTTTGTGACCACGGTAGGTCAGCACATAATCGGCAACCTCCGCCTTGCTGCGCTGGCCAGCGCCTTGCAATCGTCCCGGCGCAATGACCTCACGCCGCACCCGACTGTGGTTCACCTTACCCCAGCCCGCAGTGGCCAAGGCCGGATCGATTAGCTCGGCGCGGGTTTCGGCTTCATTTAGTCCGGGTTTATTCACACATTCTGCTGCCTTTAGCTAATCACTCCTCGTTCCCACGCTCCAGCGTGGGAATGCATAGTAAGAAATTCAACAATCCCCATGGCTTCAATTCCATTACCCAAGGGAAAACAGTCTTCTCCAGGATAAATGACAAACTTACGGCTTGCCTTGATATCTTCACAGGCATAATGAAATCCTTTGGATACTTGAGGCGCTGAAGAACGCTTGACCTCAATGGCCCACACCGCGTTTTTGGGACCTTCCAACACCAAATCCACTTCCGCCTGGGCACTGGTTCGATAATAGCTGTAACGCCACTTATCCGAAACATGGTTGAGAATATTTTCGACAACAAATCCTTCCCAACTGGCACCCACCGCAGGATGGCCAAGTAGGCCTTCAAAATCGGTGATGTTCAAAAACCGATGCACCAGACCACTATCACGAAGGCATATTTTAGGTGCTTTGACCAGGCGTTTTTGGGTATTTCCCAACCAAGGCGGGATTTGCCGCAGCATATAAAAATCGGTCAGCGTATCAATATAGTTCTTGATGGTTTTGTAACTCACTCCCAGGCTTTCTCCCAGCTTTGAATAATTGACCTGTTGCGTATTGCCGTGCGCCAGCATCGACCAGAGCCGCCGCAAGGTGGTTGTGGCAATGTGCGGCCCCATCAATGGAATGTCTTTTTCGACATAGGATGAAATAAAATCACTGCGCCAATCCCAGCTATCATTATCACTTGCCGCCAGAAAACTATCGGGGAAACCACCGCGCAGCCAGAGCCTTTCCAGATCAAAAGTGGCTGGATCGGCCTGTCGAGCCTCCAGCACAGAAAAAGGACTCAGTTCCAAAAACCGGATGCGGCCCGCCAGGGTCTCGGAAGAATGCTGGATAAGATCACGCGAGGCGGAACCCAACAACAAAAACTGGGCACTGGTTTCCCCCGCCCTTTTGCGAATATCCACCAGACCCCGTAGCAGCCGGAACAAATCCGGTTGCCGCTGCACCTCATCAATGATCAACAATCTATTTTCGAAGCGGCGCAGATAGGCCTCAGCATCGGCGAGTTTGGCCAGATCCGTATCCAGCTCAAGGTCTAAATAGACCGATGGTTTACGAATCGATTTGGCAAGCGCCAACGCCAGAGTGGTCTTGCCCACCTGTCTTGGCCCCAAAAGCGCCACCACCGGCCTAGTCTCCAGCGCTCTTACTAATTGGGGGTGTAGGCCACGCTCCATCATCATTGCAAATTAGCATTGCTAATTCTATATTACAATGATGTATGGCAGCGAATTACTGGGGCTTTCTCGGTAGTTTCCCTCGTTCCCGCGCTCCAGCGTGGGAACGAGGCATTGGAGGGGGATTGGTCCGACTAAGGATCAGGACAAGCTATGCAGCGCCTACATGGCGCGGGAATGCAAGAAAGAGAGTGCCTTAAACAGAGCCCTATATTAAGCAAAACGTGCTCGGCGGATGACGGCAAGCTGTCTTTGCGTTGCTTTTTCCAACACATCAGCGTACACGCGTTTCTTCTCGGCAGAGGACGCGTAGCGAATGAACTCCGAAAAAGGAGTCGAGGAAACGATTTTAGATTTGCGTTTAAATGAGAACATAGGCATAGACCATTATAGACCACGATAGGCCAACTTGACGTGGACCTCCGCCTCATTCATCCGCAACCTCCACGGCAAGCATATTCATGATCAGGCGGATCATAGTTTCCTTGTTGGCAGGATCAGATTCCGCGACCAGCAGTGTTAACGCCGCCAAACCAATGTCGTTGATGACCGGCTGCTTGTCCCGCCCGAGCAGGCGCCCATTGCGGTTGAGAAAATCGACAAACAGATAGGCACCGCTGCGCTTATTGCCGTCAGCAAAGGGATGGTTCTTGATAACAAAATACAGCAGGTGCGCCGCCTTGGACTCTATGGTTGCATAAGCCGGTTCGCCAAATACAGTCTGATCAAGATTGCCCAGTAGAGAGGCCAGCCCTTGCTCGCGCTCCTGTGCAAACAACGTGGTCGCTTCGTCACGGGCAATCAACTCCGCCTTCAATCCGGCCAAAGCCCCGCGCGCCTCCTCAACCGTCTGCAAAACACCTCCCGTTTGGGCACGTGGTTCACTCAACAGGCCCTCATCGTAGCGTTGCAACAGCAAAAAGGTCTGGGCATAGCGGGTAACGATATCGACCAGTCCCCGTCCGGTATCGGTCTGCAATTCCGGGCTTTGTGCCACCTTTTGCACTAGCGCCAAGGCCGCCTCCAGTTCGCTGGCGTTGGCCTCGAAACGCTGCTGGTCCAGCGTCCAGCCCTGGGTCAGATGCTCGCGCAATACGCGGGTGGCCCATTGGCGGAACAGCACCGCACGTTTGGAATTGACCCGATAACCGACTGAAATAATCGCATCAAGACTATAATGCTTCAGCGTCCGTTTAACTTTCCGGTTCCCTTCTGTTCGAACTGCTAAGAAATCCTTAGTCGTTGCCTCCTGAATCAACTCATTGTCTGCAAAGATATTTTTTAGATGCATCAGGACATTCTCAGGGGTGGTATCAAACACCTCACCCATCTGTCTTTGCGTCAACCACACCGTGTCGTGTGTCGTATCCAGCCGCACTTCAACGGCCTGTCCTTCTTCCTGATAGATGATGATTTCCTTATCCATTCCTAATTCTCCATTGTTAATTGCCCTGCAAAGGCCTTTTGCAGGATGGATTGCTTGAGTTCGGCGAGGGCGGTGAGTTTTTGCTGGCAGATAGTTTCGAGGCGCTGGGTTTCAGCGGATAATTTATCAAGAAGGCAAACCAGTTCGTCTTGTGCTTCCATGCTGGACGGAATCGCTATAACCAAATTCTGTAAACTGGTATTGCTCAGATTCTTCATGGTCGTGCCCGTTGCCAATTTTTCTAACTTGGCCCGATACTTTGCGGCGCGCAGTAAGTTTACAAGGAAGTAAGGATTTAGATTGTCAGATAGTTTGATGTGAAAGCAGCCTGTTCCACAGAGCCAACCTGCTTGCTCTGCCTTAATTACGGCGCAGCGCCCAATTTCGCCCCGCCTCCCGACAACTATATCATCGGCGTCGAGAACGTAAGTTTCCAGACTTTTCGCTTTTTCTTTGCTTACCGTCTTAGAATTACTTGGTCTAACACGTCCATCGACAATGTTTATCGGATTAACAACCGGGATTCCATCATCAATGTAATCAGACTTATGCAAAATCGATCCGAACGGTCCGGTAGAGACTGATGATACCGCTTTACTCAGCTTTTTCTCCACCCACCCCTCACCCTTCTGGGTGAAGACATTGTTGAGATAGCTTTCAAACAGTTCACGAGCGTTTGCCAGGTTTTTTTCCGCATTGGCAACCGCCGCGCCAATCCCCTCAAACGCTTCATCCAGAATAGTAACAATCCGTTGTTGCTCGGGAAGGGGCGGAAGGGGAATTTCAATGCCTTTAATAAGAGGCATATTGAGACCTCTGCGATCATTCCCACTATCGCCTGTGACTTTTCTTATTTCCTCATACCGACTGTGCAGGTTGATATAAAGATATTCTGGCAGAAGATAATTAATGTTTTTGGGGTATATGCTTACTAATGACTGATTGCATGTCGCTTTGGTTCTTAGGAGTGCAACTGACCCTCTCGTTTTCCCTTGACCGTTCAAAGCAATCATAACGGAATTAACAGGTAGAAATTTTGCATTCGAATTTCCGAGGCCTAATTCTGTAATGCGCCCCGTGCAACCAAGTATCTCTTTTT
>ENA-ORDP01000369-ORDP01000369.1-marine-sediment-metagenome-genome-assembly--contig:-NODE-369-length-30234-cov-8.481659_pt1 | contig 30234 bp, 29 predicted proteins | sample MGYA00248627_ERZ508539 | MGnify/ENA primary metagenome ERZ508539 (study PRJEB26208, sample SAMN05571518) | marine sediment metagenome | biome: deep sea; feature: Hydrothermal vent; material... | reverse complement strand
ACCCCGTTGTCCTTGATCATCTTTAAAATTTCGGCGGACATTGATTTCCTCTTTTAAATATCTAGTGTGCAAAAGCACGGTTGTACGAAATAGATTTAATACACCTTATTTAGTCCTGATAGCGAATTAATACAATCAAGAATTATGCCAGTTACGTAAGTACCTGAATATAGGTGCCCTTAACGCTTTCCGGCACGGGTAAAAACTGGTGATGCGCTATTTTGCACCAGATTAGTGCGTAAATACAGATGCAGACAGTAATTTCAGTGCAAACAGTGATAGAAGATCTCAATATTGCCGATATTCGGGTGCTGGTGCAGGGTTTCTATGATTTCCCTGGCAACCCTCTGGTGATTCTCATCGGTGGTATCTGCGATTGTCGGGAAAATCAGGTCGACATTGATGCTGCCAGCGAGATAATGCAGGGTAATTTTCTCAGCAGGCGTTGTGCCGTCAATGCCTGCAATGATCTCATTTATAAGTGTAGTCATTTCACTGCGCAGCGGAAGATCGACATTTGCCATGATGATTTTATCGTTTTCGGGGTCGATATGAACCAGCACCTCATCAACGCTTTCAAAGTTATTAATCAGGCGCTGTCGTACGCATTCGGAAATCTGGTGTCCTTCAGAAACGCTGATATTGCCATCTACCTGCAGGTGGACATCGACCAGTGCGCGTCCGCCCATTAGACGCGAGCGCAGCATATGCAGATCTATCACACCGTCAGTGTCGATGATTGCCTGCCGGATGGCTTCTACTTCTTCATGGCTGAGCGCAGTGTCTATCAGCTCTTTAAGGGCATTCCAGCTTAGCAGCAGGCCCATGCGAACAATCATAGTTCCAAGGACTATGGCGGCGAGGGCATCAAAATAGGGCAGTCCCATGATGCTGCCACCGATACCAATCAGGACAACGATTGAGGATATAGCATCGCTTCGGTGATGCCAGGCATTGGCACGGAGAATAGTGGATTTATAGCGGTCGGCAATTCTTATGGTGTAGCGAAAAAGCCCTTCCTTGCTGAAGATGGTGATCACCGTCATTACCAGTGTGATGGGTGCCGGTGTCAATATTGCTGCCGGTACAGTGAGCCGCAATGCGGCATTGATGGCAATGGCTAAACCGACAAAGGCAAGCAATAAACCCAGGAAAACCGTTGCGGCAGTTTCAATTCGGCCATGGCCATAGGGGTGGTCATCATCGGCTTCTTTGTTGCCTTGCCAGATGGCGTAGAGTACCAGGGCGTCAGTAGTGAGATCCGATAAGGTATGGATACCATCCGCTACCAGTGCCTGGGAGTTACCGACTATGCCGAGAAAAAGTTGTCCCGCGGAGAGCAGTGTATTGACAATTATGCTGGTATAGGTTACCCGTTTGCCAGCAATCTTGCGTTGTTCGCCTGATTCGATGTCCATGGAGTATATTCTAGCAGCGTAGAAATATGGGTACCTCTGTTAAATGGCAAAAAAAATTCCAGTAAAAGGGAAAAAATACTCAAGATTCTTTCCCTTTGACCGGAATATTGTCGGGTCTGTTGCCGACCCTTTCTCCTCCCAAATGGTGGTTCGGGCTGTTATTGCAAGCGGGACAGTAACGGAATAGGCTCGTTTTGTCCAATATTCATGAGGTTCCTTTAACTGTATGGAAGCTCCAGCCAGTTACACAATTTTTGCAATGCCTCATCTACACCCGTGTGTTTGAGACTGGAAAATAACTGAATTCCATCAATGGGGAATTTGGCAAGCTTTTGTTTTACATCAAGCAGACTTGCACTGGCTTTACCACGACTGAGTTTGTCGGCTTTGTTTAAAATGACATATACTGGTAATCCTGCATGCGTACACCAGTGCACCATATTGCGATCAAATTCTTTTAGTGGGTGTCTGATGTCCATTAGTAGAATCAGACCAACCAGGCTTTTCCTTGATAGTAAATATTCACCTAGCGTCTCTGCCCAATGGTGTTGCCTGGTTTCAGAGACCTTTGCGTAGCCATAGCCCGGCAGGTCAACCAGACGGCGATCATTGCCGAGGTCAAAAAAATTGATCTCCTGTGTTCGGCCCGGGGTCTTGCTAGTGCGAGCCAGAGACTTCACGCCTGCTAGCGTGTTGAGGGTACTTGATTTCCCAACATTCGAGCGCCCGGCAAAGGCGACTTCTACCCCCGTGTCATCGGGCAGCTGCTGTAATGTATAGGCGCCCTTGATGAATGTAGGCTGGACTGGCAGACGTTCCATGCTTGTTTACGATTTTGTCGGTAGAGGAGAGTGATATTCAACGCTATTCAGAAGCATCTCGCAATAAGAATTACTGGCGGTGGTTGTACATATTCTCATCGTGAAAATCAGGATTCAGGACAGTAAATAAGAAGAATCAACACCTATATAAGAAATTTCTTAAATTGACCTGAGAGCGCTTTTGATATATAAAGTCGCACACAGTTTCGGGCCAATAATTTTCTTTTTACCCGGCAAACTACTGGAGAGTATACAATGAAAAATCTACTGGTCCTGTCCATAGCAGTTGTTGGCATGATGGTTGTCAGTCTGGCTCATGCTGCAACAGGCGATGTTGAGAAGGGCAAACAAAAATCAGCTGTTTGTGCTTCCTGCCATGGTGCTGACGGAAATGGGATGGTTGGCTTGCCACTCTATCCCAAATTAGCCGGTCAGGTGCCAGGTTATATTTTATCACAGCTAAAGGCCTTTAAAAAAGGCAAGAAGAAAGATGGTCGCCAGAATCCGATTATGGAGGGCATGGTTGCAAGTTTAAGCGGACAGGACATGGCTGATCTCGATGCCTATTATGCCAGTCTCTCAATTAAGATTACCGGCATCAAAAAGAGTGACGAAGCACTTGCACTCAAGGGAGAAAAGATATATCGCGGGGGCTATCGAAAGATGAATATTCCCGCCTGCATGAGTTGTCATGAGCCTACAGGAGCAGGAATTCCTGTACAGTACCCAAGACTTGGTGGCCAGAATGCTGAATACACAGAAAAGCAGCTGCATGAATTCAAGGATGGTACGCGCAAAAATGACATGATGAACCCTATTGCATTTCTGCTTTCAAACGACCAGATCAAACAGTTATCACTGTATACACAGGGACTGAAATAAGTCGATATAACAGGTTCTCGAAAAGCCGCCTAATGAGGCGGCTTTTTTTGTTGTTAAGAAAAACTGAAAAGCTTTAACCGCAGAGCAAACAGAGAGTCACAGAGGTTTATTGTCTTGAAATTTTACACGTGAAACTTGAAATTATTTTTATTCCTATCCCACCTGATCCAGTTCTCGCTGCCTGAATTTTACTCCCCGTTCTTCTGCCAGGATACGACATACCTCAACATCAACCCCGGCAAGACCATTGATTGCGGTTGCCGTGACATCCGGTATTGATGCGGGAGCCAGTTCGAGAAAATCGAGCATGGCCTGCCACGAATGTTCCAGTGCTGGGGCACAATGCTGATTATAGGTGAGTTCGTCTTGTGCATTAAGTGAGACCGACAGAGCATCAATGAGTCCTTCCATTTCTGGTAAAACATTGCGTTTGTGGACAAGGTTAGCCAGGCCATCAGTATTAAGTCGTACACGACCACCTTGTTGTTTGACGTATCGTGCAACCTCGAGCAATGTTTTTAGTCGCAGTGTCGGCTCACCATATCCACAGAAGACGACCCAGGAAAAGTCACTGACATTACCGATTACCGCTATAATTTCATTCGTTTCAGGGCGATGGTCGAAGCTCAGATCGTATTCATGAACCTGCATGCTTCCCTTCGTTTTGGGGCAGAATTTACAGGCCAGGGTGCAGCGATCAGTAATGCTCAGATAGCGACGGTCCTCGATGGTGTAGGCTATTGTTTGCTTCATGGATATCTGCCGCTTCAGGCTTCCAGTGATTTGGGTGGTGATGAAAAAATGATGCTCTCAAGGTGGTCGCCAAGCATGATAACAACACCGTCGCTACGGTGAAAATGATCACTGGAATAAGAAAAGCGAAATTTTCGTCTCAGGCAACGCCGTTTATCAGGACAGCGTGTTAGCCCCAGTCCAGACAGGTGAACACTGCCATCCAGCAGTTGAAAGCCCTGATCTCTGCAGGCCCTACTTGAATGCATCATCGCCAGCTCACGAACGGTAAGGTTTCTGTACCAGATAAAAATGACCAGTAGCATGAAAGCCAGCCCAAGTATTTCGCTCATTCGTATTGCCGGTTTTCTTTTCTCAAAACTGTATCAGGCATCCATGTCAGGGATGATCATGCTTTCCAGGCGCTGGATACTGTCTTTCAGTTTAAGTTTACGTTTTTTCATACGGCGTAGACGCAATTGGTCTATGTAGGCATTCCGAAGCATCAGATCAATGGCATGGTCAAGGTCACTATGCTCAATTTTCAACTCAATGAGTTCATGGCGAGCTTGCTGGATTTCTTCTTCGTTCAGACTCATGGAATCTCTGCCGTAGTTTCAGGCTACATTTAGTAAATCATACCACAGCTATAACCGATCAATGTTGAATCCAGTGTTGCCAAACAGGAACCATGCCGTCAGGGAGTTGGGCCAGTTTACCAAGCTCCACCCATTTCCCCGGCTCATGAAAATCCGATCCCTGCGATGCGAGCAGGCCATGCTTTCGGGCAAACAGGGCGCTTCGAGTGTTATCGTCAGGTGTATTGCGACCACAAACCACTTCCATGCCTTCTCCGCCAGTATCTTTGAATGCAGTAAGTACACGGTTTAACCAACTTGCCGTCAGTTTATACCGCAGAGGATGTGCGATGACGGCTATGCCACCCGCGCCAGTTATCCATGAAACGGCATCTTCCATGCTAGACCAGTCAACACGGTAGTACCCGGGTTTGCCACGTACCAGAAATCGTTTGAATACATCGGTAAAGTCTTTAGCTGCACCAGTTTCGATCAAGTAGCGCGCAAAATGGGTGCGCGTGATATTGCCTTCTCCTGCAAGGCGCCGGGCATTTTCATAGGTGTTGTGGTAGCCCGCCTTAGCCAGGCGTATGCCCATTTCTATAGCCCGTTCTTCACGCATTGCCTTCGACATTTTGATTCCCTGTTTTAGAGGAGGATGCTCAGGGTCAATATCGAGTCCTATTATGTGTAATAGTTTTCCCTGCCAGGTGGTGGATAATTCTATGCCGGCTACTAGTTTGATTCCGCTTTCATTTGCACTGCGATATGCCTCATCCAGTCCTGCAGTGGTATCATGATCAGTCAGGGCCAGGATATCGACGTTATTGCCGGCAGCACGAGTGACTACCTCAGCCGGTAGCAAGGTACCATCCGAGGCCGTTGAGTGGCTATGCAGGTCAGCAATAATATTGGTTGGTGTCATGTCATTAGTAGGCAGGAAAGAATTGCAGCTAGCCCGGATGTTTCATGAATACGCGCGATGATCACGCAGTATATTGATTCCACAGTGGCTTTTCTGATTGAGCGCCGTACTCGTGCGTACGGTCGATTGAAGAAAATTCGCTGTGGAATCAATAGACAAGTGAGGGCGCGTGTTGTCATGAAACATCCGGGCTAGTATAAGGTAAATTTACTGAACAAATGATACGTCATTCTGTGTTGTTTCAATATCTGACAAATTTTTATTAATGACTGATTTACAATTAAAAAGTATTTCAGTGGCTGGAGTTGCCAGCTGTTACCTGAGATGTTCATCTCGTGCAAGGCGTATGCGTATCGAACTCAGGCCTGATCGCTCTTTACTGATAGTTATTCCCAGCGGGACGCGAGAAGATCAGTGGCTGGCTTTTGTGCTTAGCAAAAGGCAATGGATAGAACAAAATCTAAAAAAGTCAGCACTACAGCAGTTCGGGCGACAGTCTTGCGTGGTTGGGTTCCCATCTACAATCGACCTGCTTTGCAAACAGCTGCAGTATTATATAAGCCGTCATACTGGGACTCGGAACAGAGCTGCGGTAGTTGCTAAAACGCTAAACCTGGTTTGCAAAAACCCATCGGAAAAACAGTTTTTTCAGAACCTGCGGCGCTGGTTGATGACACTGGCACGTGAAGAATTTTCAGTGCGGCTGGATGGAATATCTAAAGCAACTGGACTTGAATGTAACAGGCTTTCAATACGTGGCCAGAAAACACGTTGGGGATCCTGCTCAGCACAGGGAAATCTCAGTCTTAATTTCAAAATGCTTTTTTTACCCTCAGATCTGGTTGATCACGTGCTATTGCATGAGTTGATCCATACTCGGGAAATGAATCATTCCCATCGTTTCTGGGCACTGATGAAGAAATTTGATCCGAAATGTGACCAACATCGTTCTGAACTGAGAAAAGCAGGCCAGCTGCTGCCGGACTGGACAGTAAAATTGTGAGAATAGAAAAGTTTCAAGTTTCAAGTTTCAAGTTTCAAGTTTCAAGACGAAAGACGAAAGACGAAAGACGAAAGAAAACCCATCTAAACTTCCTTTGCCCTAGGTCCATAAGTTTCATTTAAAACAGGAAAATTCTGAAGAATATGATTGATGTCGATGAATTAACACATCACTTGCGCGATTTTGCTGAGGCACGTGACTGGGAAAAGTTCCATTCACCCAAGAACCTGGTGATGGCCATGAGTGTGGAAATGGCTGAATTGATGGAGCATTTTGAATGGATGACTGAGCAGCAAAGTCTAAATCTCGATGCAAAAACTAGAGAGGAGGTGGGGCTGGAAATGGCCGATGTTATGATCTACCTGGTGCGCATGGCCGATCGTTGCAGCATTGACCTGGATGAGGCGGTACAGTGTAAGCTATTGATTAATGCAGAAAAATATCCATCGATTGAAGTCGGGCGAGATTTCAAAGAGGAAAGATGAGCTTCAGAAAGACTGGTGATGAAATAATAGAGCATTGATTTGTTTTCATTTAAATAGGAATATACAAAGTTACTCCGTTGAATGGATTTCAGACACTGTGACGGTAATCTTCTTAAGAGGTTATTAACTTGTCATCTATACATCTACAGTTTCAAAAAAGCCGATTTTTATTACTGCTTTTCGGCGTATTCCTTGTCCTCCTTGCTCCCACTGCCAATGCAATTACAAAACATCTATCCATGGTAGGTGAGAATGGTCAGCCGCTAAAAACTACACTAATCACTATTACTTCACCAGATGGTACAACAACTAAAAGGGTGACAGATAAAAAAGGTATTCTGGAGTACGATTTCAAACAAAGTGGGGTTTATACATTGTCTGATCCGTCAGGATACACCATAAAAACAGTATCTGTAGCCGGTTCAGGCTTGAGTAAGACGCTAATGATAGGCATTGCCGCGGGAGCCGCAGCAGCAGTGCTACTTGCTGCCGGTAGCTCGAGTGGAGATGGTGGCGGAGGTGGAGATGGAAGCGGAGGTGGAAGTGGAAGTGGAGGTGGAAGTGGAGGTGGAAGCGGAAGCGGAAGTGGAGGTGGAAATGAAGGCTCGTTAGGCGGTACTTATAATGTCACTGCTACAGTGGCGAATAACCCTGGCAACCTGCCTGTTCTAATAAGTACTCTGGTATTACAGCTGGAGATTATCGGGACTGCACTTACAATCATTCAAACTTCCAATAATACCAATTTCCCAGCACAGCTTTCCGGTACTATTGTAGGCGGGTCATTTACGGCCAGCTCAAATGGTTCTTATGGCGGCACCTCGACACTCTTTCAGCTAGCCGGGTCGATTTCTGTTTCGCAAAATTTAAGTTTTTTGATCAATATTGGTTCTGACGGAACCCTGGAAGGTGGGCAAACGCTCACCTACAATGCTACTGGCACTAAATAATAATTTTTGTTCATCCATCTTGCAGTAAGTTCAGGACATAGGAGGAAAAACTGTTTCAACCTGAAAAGTTCTCGCAAAACCGCAAAAATTGCCTGGAAAATAGATTTTCATTTACGCAATCTGTGGTTTCTTTTAATGAACATTTTATTTAATAAATACAATTCTTTTTCACTATCGGGAAGTCTTGCTCGATGCCTTTTAGCGTTCCTTCTTGCTTTGTCAGTTAAGCCCGTATATGCAGGAATGGACTTGCAAGATGCGATCAGGTCTGCCTTCAAAGGCAACTATGGATATCTGCAGGTATTGGATAAGGTTAAAAAGTCGGACATGTCACTGGATATCGCGCGTTCTGTTTTTCGTACTCATTTCAATGCCTCTCTCCGTTCAGATGCCGTTGTAGGTGCTGAGATTGGTCAGCAATACAGGATGTCACTCAGTCGAAAACTGGCTGACGGTTCACGGGTCGAGGCCGGAGTGTATGCCTCACAGTTTGATACTGGCGCACTAAGTGAATTTAGAGTGCAGTACACCCGCCCCCTGTTTTCTGATCCGGAACGCAGTGGTGTGCTTGCCCTAAATAAAGCAGAGAGTGACAAAAAACATAGTCTGCGTGTTAGTGAAGTTGGTGCAGAAGAACTGACAGCCAGGGTCATACAGGCATGGTATCGTGCCTACCAGTCAGAACAGGGGATAGCCGTGCAACAGACAGCATTGGAAACGGCAGACAGGCTGGTTGCCGCAGTCAAAGCCAAATATGCAAATGACCTGGCCTCCGGTTTTGATGTTGAACAGGCAGAGTTAAATAGCGCCCATTCCAGGCAAACAGTGAAAGACTCTGAGGCCTTACTGCAAAATGACCTGGACAAACTCAAGATACTGCTAGGCCTGGACCCTGAAGATGAAGTGGATTTTGATTTTTCCTTGCTGGTAGACCAGCGAGTATCGACTAAGCCAGAGGAAATTGAGGCATTACAGCAAATGGCACTGAACCATCGGCTGGAAATTATCGCGATGAAGGAACGTCGCGATTTCGCATTGAAGCGAATGAACATCATCAACAAACGGGTAGGTCCCCCGGTTGATTTAAGCATCCACTATGCCCTGGTCGGACAGGGTGGATCACTGAGCGATTCCTTTGAAGTGGATGACCAGCGCATTGGTCTGGGTTTGAATGTGTCGACAGATTTTGCCCTGGCCACAGAAAAAAACAAGGCAAGACTTGCGGTGCTTGAATATGAGCAGACAGAGAGAAGTTACAGGCATCTAACTGATACTGTTAAAACAGAAATCCGCAGCGCCGTTCGGCAGATGAGCCGTTATGAAGAGAAGTCAATATTGGCACAAAGGACGGTAGTACTGGGAGAAAAACGGTTTGTGCTGGCAAAAAAGAGATATGATAACGGCCAGATCGATGTAATCGAACTACTGGAAAGCCAGCGTGATCTTGCCCAGCTAAAGCAATCCAGCCTGACAGCAATCATTGATTTACAGCTGGCACGGCTTAATCTTGACCTGATAAGTGGTCAATTGAGAGATAAATGGCAATTACCGCAAGCAAATCAAATGTAGTTAAAGGGGGTATCGCCCTGCTCGTGGTTTACGCAGGTTTTTCCTTTCTGGGCTCAGGTAAAGAAGATATCGAGGATGCTGTGTTCCAGGAACCTGTTGTTGCCAGAGCAGATCAGGGCTCATTTGATATTTCCATCATCGAGTCAGGCATTCTCAATGCACGACGTTCTGTCACACTCGCTTCAGATCTCCCCAGTAACAGGGCGAAAATCATTTTTCTCAGGCAGGAGGGTGCTACCGTTAAACCCGGTGAGGTGATCGTCAAGTTTGACCAGGCCCCTTTTGTCGAAGATATTGAAAAGCTGTCGGCAGAGATAAGCGATGCCAGTGCAGCGCTGGCGCAGGCTGAGGAAGAGCTTCAGCTGACCATCCAGCAGGGCAGGGCCAGTACAGAAAGCATGCTACACAATGTCGAGGTGGCTCAACTCAAACACAAAAACCTGACACAGGCCGAGCTACCGCTGCGCCTGACAAAATCAAAAAATAATCTGCAGGCAGCAGAACAAAATTACAGGCTGGCAAAGAAAAAAGCCAAATCAATGAAAGAGCTGCTTGAGCAAGGTTTTACTAAACGCCGTGAATACGAACAGGCAAAGGCGGCTATAAGTAAGGCCACTGCCGAACTGAGTCTGGCAAAACAGCAGGAAAAATTGCTGCGTGAAATGATAGCACCGGGTGAGATACGACAATCAGAACTCAAGCTGGTAGAACTTAAGCGAAAAGTTGCTGAGCAAAAGAAGGTTAATCAGCATAAATTAGCCCTGAAAAACGCAGCAATGATACGCCTGGATCATCGTTACGATCTACTGAAAAAGTCACTACTGTCAGCAAAAGCATTGCTGGATAAAACAATTATTAAAGCACCTGTACCGGGATTTGTCGTATACAAAACAGTCTCAGTACAGGGTGAAATGCGCAAGGTCCAGGTCGGGGATTCCGTCTGGCAGCATAATGGCTTTATCGTTTTGCCGGATATGTCTGAAATTATTACCGACCTGAAGGTTCGTGAAACAGATATTGCCCAACTGGAAGTCGGACAGACAGCGTCAATTCGCCCGCAGGCCTACCCCAACCTGTTATTGACCGGACGTGTGGAAACCATCGGTACGCTGGCATCAGGCAAGGACGAAGAAATGCCAAGGTTCCTTGTACGCGTTGCTATCAATGATGTCGATTCAAGGCTAAGACCGGGTATGACAGCACGTACTCGTATACAGACTGCGAAGCTTGAGGATGTGGTGCGCGTACCGGTTGAAGCGGTATTTTATTCCGGGGACCAGGCCGTGAGTTTCCTGTGGAAAATGAACAAAGCCGAGGCTGTCGCTATTGAGATTGGCCCCAGTGACGGCCAGTTCGTTGTCGTGACTAAAGGATTGTCGGGTGGCGAGAAACTATTATTACACGATCCTCGTGAAGTGTTAGGCGGTGAGCCTGCCTCATGATACAGGTGCAGACACTGGATAAAAGCTACACTCTGCCCGGGCAGAGTATACGCGTCCTGAAAAAGCTTTCACTTGAGGTCAATGAGGGGGAGTTTGTCGCCATCATGGGCCCGTCCGGTACTGGCAAATCTACCTTACTGAACGTTCTTGGCTGTCTTGATATTGCGGATGCAGGCAGTTATGTGCTGGATCAGGAAATCATCTCGGCCATGGATGACTGCGCGCTGGCTGACATAAGGAACCGCAAAATCGGGATTGTCTTTCAGTCAACGAGCTTCATCGATTATCTTGATCTGCCGGATAATGTAGCCATGCCAGGCTTCTATTCTGGCCAGTCACGCGAACACAGCAGACGGCGCGCGATTGAATTACTGGAACAGATTGGACTGGGACATAGGCTGAAGCATCGGCCCGGTCAGTTGTCCGGTGGTGAATGCCAGCGTGTCGCCATTGCCCGTGCCCTGTTTAATCGTCCTCGTTTGTTGCTGGCAGATGAACCGACAGGCAATCTGGATAGTAAAAATTCTGCTGAAATTGTCAGGCTGCTGAAGCAGCTGAATACACAGGGTTTAACCATCGTTCTGATCACACATGATAGCGGGGTGGCGAGTGCCGCCGACAGGATCTATTACATGCAGGATGGAGGGTTAAGTAGCGATTACAATGAGTAGTGCAGATCTTTTCAGGTACATACTGCCAGCCATTAATATGTGGCGGATCAAGCGCCTGCAGGCACTGCTGAGCATTGCCGGCATTGCCATTGGTGTGGCGGGTTTTGTTGTTGTTGTCGCCATGGCCCAGGGGGCGCGTGAGGAATTCTCCCGTGCTGTCGGTGTGCTCGGTACAGGTACTGTGATAGTCAACAGTACGGCAGCAGATGACAGCCCGCAGCTGAACTCGGAAATGTTATTCAATCTGAAAAGACTGGTGGGTCACGAGTTGTCGGCAATGGCGCCCGTTCAACATGAATACAGGACTGCCTACCTCAATCGGAAACAGCAGCGTGTACGCCTGGTGGGAACCAGCGCTTCCTACCGTGAGGTGTTTTCACTCGCTATGGCCAGCGGTCGATTTCTTGCCCCGTATGATCTGCAGCATCGACAACGGGTTGCCGTGCTCGGCCTGGATATTGCGATTGATCTTTTTTCCACTACCCAGGTAACGGGAAGGATGCTTCGTCTTGGTAAGGAATGGTTCACCGTTGTCGGTGTGCTGGGTAGCAATAAGTTGCCGCTGATAAAATTAGCCAGCTTCCAGACACCGGATACCTCCCGGGCTATTTATATCCCCATGACAGTGATGTCAGCCAGGGCCGTCGACGATCTGGCATTCAGTCAATTGTTGCTGAAGTTTGCCGAGGATCAGCGGATACCTGCAGCAACACCTTTGTTGCACAGAATATTTGGTGCCAGTCGCTTCAAACAACAGAAACTGGAACTGATCATTCCCTATGAACTGCTGATAAAAAAGAAGCAGTTTCAGAACCTGCTGGAACTCTTCCTACTCGGCATATCCACAATCATCCTTGCCGTCGGCGTGACTGGTGTATTGAACGTGATGCTGGTAAGCGTCAACACACGTCGTAGCGAGATCGGTTTACGCAGGGCAGTCGGGGCAACAAAAAATGACATACTGCAGCAGTTCATGGTTGAAGGTGTATTACTGGCAGTCATTGGTGGGAGCATCGGACTATTTGTTGGCTGGGGACTGGGAAGTGTCGTTACCAGCTGGTTTGAGCTGCCGGTAGTATTTGATATACAGACTATCCTTACCGGTTTTTTCGTGGCATTTCTCGCCGGGGTTCTGTCAACGATTTATCCCGCGATCAAGGCGGCGGGCCTGCGCCCGGTAGAGGCATTAAAGACTTAAGGAACCTCTGATTAATTATGCCATGCCTTCAAAGTTCCGCCTTGATTGTGAATCAGACTGTAAGCCAGAGGTATGGCATAATTAATCAGAGGTTCCTTAATCTCAGACACACCCATTAGAGTAGAAGGAAAAGAATAATATTCCGGGAATCTTTACAATGAGAATAGACATGATCCTATTACAATTGCTGCTACTTGCGGGGTTGTCTACTTTCCAAACATCGCAAGCCAGCACAATAAAAAATGACGTATTTGAAATCGTTAGCGAGGGATATATACATCGCGAATTAACCTCTTCTGTTCAGGTGTTGGTCGATCCGGAAAGTCAATTATCTATCAGCGATATCCAGTCTCCCTTGTATCGGGAGCAATTCCAGTCATTTACTGAAACCGGTAACTCATTCGGGATAAACAGAAAGAGTTACTGGCTTCGAGTAAGTATTCAGTTTACCGACAGTGTGAAGGGTGACTATATTCTTGAACTTGCTTCCCCTTTGCTGGATGAGGTAACTGCATATCTTCCGCAAGGTGAAGGTAAGTGGCAAACATTTACAGCTGGCGATACGCTTCCGTATAAAGCACGGATGATCGACCACCAGCACCTTGCATATTATCTTGACAGCACAACTACCTCGCCGCAACAGATATATCTTTATGTTACGGGGGGCGGGTCTAAGTCAGTTCCAATTCACTTATGGAGCAGGGCTGGCTTTAGTCAGCATGAAAATAGTGAGCTTCTATTTACCGGCATCACCATGGGGGCCTTATTTTCCCTGCTTCTCTTCAATGCCTTTCTCTTTTTGACACTAAGAGAAACCACCTATTTGTGGTATGTAGGCTATCTTGGTTTTATTGCACTTTTTATGCTGAATTATTCAGGAATGGCGTACAGGTACCTATGGCCCGATCAGTCTGAGTGGGCGAGTGCAGCAGGGCTGGTGTTTTTATTATCATCAATGGGCTTTGGGCTTTTGTTTGTCAGTAAAATATTGAATATTCAACAGTTATCTTCACGTTTTTTAACAGTGCTGCAACTGTCGGCAGCAATGTCATTTTTGTTAGTACTGCTAACACAATTTATAGATATAACCTTACTCTCATTCATTGTAATTTCCATGGCAGTCTATGTTGTTACTATAACATTTTACGCAATAATATTTTCACTTAGATCAGGTTATAAACCGGCGTTATATGTCCTTTTTGCCTTTTCCAGTCTCATACCTGGTGTAATAATTACGATACTGAGAAATATTGGTGTGATGGAATCAAGTTTTTTGTCTGAACATTTGGTTTCAGTTGGCTTTATTGCCGATGCAATATTGTTGTCATTAGCACTTGCATACCGAATTCGTTATACCGATAAAAAAATGAACATGCTTAAGGAGACGTCGATAAAACAAAAGGCTATGTTTTCTCATAAATTGGTAAATGCTCAGGACAATGAACGCAAGTATATAGCTAGCGAGTTACACGATGGTTTAGGGCAGAACCTGATAGTGATCAAGAACAAAATTCGTCGATATTTTAAAAATAGCGATAAACCAGATGAAAAAATGGGTCTCATGCTGGATCATCTATTGCAGGATACTCTGGACCTGGTGCGAGGTCTATCATCCAGATTATACCCGCACCAACTCGAAAGATTAGGGCTTAAATCTGCGCTCGAGAATGTAATTGAGTCAAGTTTTTTTGATGCAAATATCGAAGTTGACTGCGAAATTGATGAGATGGGAGAAGGAGTAGAGTCACAAACCCAACTGCATCTGTATCGTATTTGCCAGGAAGCAATAAAAAATATCCTTACCCATGCCAGTGCCAGTCAGGTATTAATAAGATTAAGCAAAATTGAGGGAAGTTTACGCCTGAAAATCTCTGATAATGGCCAGGGAGTTGCATCTTCATGGCTGGATCATGAAGATTTCAGTTCATCCTTTGGTCTGAACAGCATTAAAGAACGAGTACAACTACTTAGGGGAAATACAGTATATAGTACTAGAAAAGAGGGTGGATTCACGATTTTGGTAGAGATACCATTGTAGCGTGATGCAAAAAAATAAAATATCAATAGTTGTAGCAGACGATCACCCTATCTTCCGGCGAGGACTGGTCGATGTGCTTGAAGAGAATGATGATTATGAAGTAGTGGCTGAGGCAAGCGATGGTGATGAGGCGATTACTAAAATTACCTGGCATAAACCACAGATTGCAATTCTTGATATTTCCATGCCCGTTCGGGATGGCTTGGACGTACTGGTTAAGGCTCGCCACTGGGCTAACCCACCAATATTTGTCATGCTGACATTGTACGATGATGAATCCTATCTAAAAAAGGCACTAGAATATGGCGCTAAAGGTTATTTGTTAAAGGATAATGCTGAATCAGAGCTTTTAACCTGTCTGAAAATGGTGTCACTGGGTAAGTCCTATCTTTCACCAGGGGTGTCCTGGCGGCTGGTAGAGGGTGCCGAGCAGACAGCAGATCCACTTAAGAACCTATCGGTGACCGAACGCCGAATATTCACCCTGGTGTCCGAATTTAAGACCAACGCCGAAATCGCAGAATTGTTATCAGTTAGTATCCGGACGGTACAAAATCACCGCTCGAATATTTGCAAAAAGCTTGGTCTAAGTGGTGCTCATGCACTGTCGCAATTTGCTGCCCGTTTTGCTGGCTCAGCGCATCCTGCATGATTTTGGTTTAGCCCTGGTGTAAGCGGTAATCCAGGGAGTCATAAAACCCGCTTTATCCAGTCAATTTGCACGCACGTAGTCAGCGAGTCTTACCATACCCACCAATAAACTAGGTAGTTCTGCTTATACGGTATTAAGTAGCAAGTCCTATGTTTATTCAAATTTCTTTGCATGATACTTATCGGCAGATGTCGGATGCTGGGCATAATAAAAAAAATTGCTTAGCTAATTTCTAAAAAAGCTACAACTCGAAGTTATGGAGAAAGTCATGCTAGTGCACATCAACAGGAACACCCCATCTCGCAGTATGCTCATTATCTGCCTCATGGTCGGCGCATTCTTTCTAAGAGCTGCATTTGCAGAGGTGAAAATTGACCACAAGCCTGTCAAAAAGGCCACGTCCGGGCAAAGAATTGATCTGACCGCAAAATTTAAAGACAAATCAGCGGATATAAGCAAGGCCTTTGCCTACTTTAACTCTGATCAGGATTCGCTCTGGCACTCGGTGCCCATGACCGGTTCCGGAAAAAAATACAGCGGCCAGCTGCCAGCGCCCGATGTGCATACCAGTGCAGTCAACTATCGATTTCTGGTGGTGAATAATAAAGATCAAATTCGGGCTGGCGAGGTCTATACCATCAAGATTATTAAGGATGAAAAGGCACTGGCACGTTTACAAAGGAAGCCACCTACCGATATAAAAATTGATGTCTCAGAGATTCAAGATGCCCAGGATATGGTCAAGAAAGTAGAACGGTCGAGAGTGACCCAGGCGGACAAGGACAAGGAAGCCAGGCGAAGTACACGACCGAATCCGGGTTCTAGAGTTCAGGTTCTGTCTGAATACCGACCGGATATAGATACCCTTAAAGGTTTTAATGACTATGTGAATATGTACTATGTCCCAAAAGGGTATGGCGTGACAGCGGGTATTGTTGATGCCTCGGCTTCTGTGACAGGTGCTGGTGCAGGTACTTATGCCGGCCCTGCAGTGGCAGGTGGTGGCGTGAGTACTGGTGTTCTCCTGGGTGGAGCGGTATTGGCCGGTGGTGCAGTAGTAGCGGGAGGCGCTGGTGGAAGTGGCGGTAACGGGGGTAGTGGCGGAGGTGGGGGTAGTGGCGGAGGTGGCCCCACTGGTTCAGTCTGCAGTACCGCAAATGCCGCCGGCAAAGACACGCCACAATCAATTTCAGTAGATCTAGGAAAGACTTCGGGGACCTTTGGGTTTTCATGGCAAATGATTACCCTAAAGGACCGAATGGTTGTGACCACATCCACACTAGCACCTCTATTTGATACTGGCTGTGTCAGCGGCAGTGGTTCGGTAAGTATTCCCTTCACCGATTCTTCAGGAAAAATACGGGTAAACGTGCAACCAAATTGCGCGGGTGGTAGCGGTACCGCATGGAGTTTCGAGGTACGGTGTCCTTAAAACACCAATTTCGGATATACCAGGGATTTCTTCATGTGCGAGTATCTTAAACTACGACGATCAAACCTGGTCAAGGACGACCATGCGTGGAGCAAGTTTCACAATCATTGTGCCATAAACAGGCAATTAAAATGCCCACTACCCCATACAAAGAAACCTTTCCTGCACAGATCTCTGCAGTACGGTGAGAACTATGCGTATATGAAAAGCGTTCTGGGATTTATAACGATTGTTGCAGAACAAAATTCAGCTAAGCAATAAACCTGGGAATGAAAGGGAAAAGTTTGGTTATGTATATTAAGCATTTATTCGTGGTGCCATTCTTTACCAGAATAGCCGTGGCATTATTCATTGCAGCGGTTCTTTCACCTTCCTATGCGGCGGACTGCGATCCGGACTTTGATTCCGATTGTGAGCATAACGTTTCAAGCCCGGCCAGCCGTATTAAAAACAACCAGATTGACTACCCCAGTTATCATGGACCGAAACAGGTGGTGGCGGTGTTGCCGTTTGCAAACCGAGTCAAAAATGTCTATGGCTCGTGGCAACTTGGCGAAGGCCTGTCAGAAATTCTGGTCACTGAGCTGGTTAAATCCGGTCGTTTTTTGGTTGTGGAGCGGGAATCTATTCGGGACATTATTTCGGAGCAGGAATTAGGCCTGTCCGGGTTAGTTAGAAAAGAAACAGCAGTAAAAACAAGTCAGATGTCGGGTGCACAATTCTATATCAAAGGTGCGGTCACAGAGTTTAACGACCAGGCTGGAGGTGGCGGAATAACGCTGGGTTTCAAGGGCGGTGAAGTCGGTGGCAAGTCGCGCACGGCCTATGTCGGCATTGATGTACGTATTGTTGATAATACCACCGGTCAGATCTATGCCTCCTACAATGCCTCGGCCAGGGCGCGTAGCACGGGCGCCTCGTTGTCAACAAACCTGACCGCTTATGGCGATGCCTATAAGCTTGGAGCATCGGGGTTTAATAGCACGGCATTAGGTGTGGCTACACGCAAGGCTGTTCAGAAGATCATGGGCTTCATTCTGGCCGAGAGCAAAAACATCCCCTGGCAGGGTTCAATTATCAAGGCCGGGTCGAAAGTCTATCTTAACCGCGGTAATAGTGCCGGGGTAAAAAATGGTGACAGACTGGCTGTCTATTCAAAAGGTGAGGCGCTGATTGACCCGGAAACCGGATTCAACCTGGGTTCAGACGAACGCCTTATCTGTTCGGTTCTTATTGTGCAGTCTCGGCCCAAATTTTCTATCGCCAGGATGACACCAAATTGCCAGGGTCAGGGTATTAAGCGCGGCGATATTGTGCGTTATCAGTAATATGCTGAGTTAGAGGAGATAATGAAAAGGGTTTTTAAGATATTGTTTGTTTTGTTATACCTGACTGTTTTCGCAGCGGGTGCTGTTGCGCAGGATGGTGAGCAGATAAAAGAGATCAGCAAGGCCCCAGCCACTCCAACACCCAGTGAAGAACAGTTGCGGCAGGCGATGTTGCTGGGCATGCAGTACCAGGCAATGATGTATCCACCGGATCGTAGTTACCAGGGTTACCCGATCCCCTGGGCCTATAACTATCGCCCAAGGGTGGTCATTCCGCCACCGTCACAATATTCGAACTGTTATCCGACTGGCCCGTATAACAGCTATTGCAGGCAGACATACCCGGGCTATCGTAATTATCCAGCTTATCCCCCCACCTATCCCTGGCCGGTCAACAAATATGCCTATCCGTCCTTTCCACCTGACAATCCGGATCACAACACACATAAGCAACGTCGGGAGCATTAGATGAGGATTTCCAATGCAAGACATAAGTTAACCAGCAGAATCATCTATACACTGCTGATTCTTGTGTTGTCGAGCCTGGGCAATCCTTTGCTCGCACAGGTAAGCACCCTGGGTAAACCAAAAATCATGATCATCATGCAGGAGAAGGTGATGGGTGTGTTTGGTACCACCGGTTGGGAATCACCCGGTCAGGTAGAAATTACTATGGCAGAAAAGTTTCGCTCACTTGGGTTCCCGGTGATGGATCCCAATACCGTCCGCCGCAATGTTAAACAAGCCATGGCCCTGCGTATGCTTGAAGGCGACAATGCCAGTGCGGCGGCAGAAGCCAACAAGATCGGTGCACAGATTGCTATTATCGGCACGGCCATCAGCAAACCGGCCGGTGCAAAATTATACGGCACGCAAATGCAATCCATACAGGCCACCATTACTGCACGTGCAGTGCAAAATGATGACGCCCGGATTATCGCCAGTGGAACGGCGACCGCCTCAAAAGTCCATATTGATGAAGTCCAGGGCGGCGTACTCGCGCTAGAAGAGGCGGCAACAGAGCTAGTTGAAAAATTGGCGCCAGCGATTGTCGCAACTGTTGATAAAACACAAAGCGGTAATGCGCACCTGTTATCTGTGAACATAAGTAATCTTCAACATTACCCCCATCTCGATTTAATACTGTATTTCTTCGAGTCCTCGGTTGATGGGGTATCGCAGGTATATATGCGTGATTACAAGAATAGTGTGGCAGATATTGGATTGATGTTTTCAGGTCAATCAACGCAGCTTGCCAGGAAAATATCTGAGCAGACCTTCCCCGGTTTCAGCTTGCAAGCAACCAATGTAACCGAGAACCGGCTGGATCTGGTGGTGATCCTAAAATAATCGGTGGGTGTGGTGGAAATATCAAATTCTTATAGATTTTCGTGCAAGTAAGGATTTGAACAAATTGGAGATTATCAAGGACTCTGACTATGAAAATTATAAAATTTTCAATCGCAATTTTACTTGTTTTTGATCTACTAATATTCCCTTCTACGGCATTAGGGGGTAAGGAAGCAGGATCTACAACAGAACAACTTAATTTGAGCGAAAAGCAAAAGATACTATTATCCGCTCTAAGTTTTCGGTCCGGTATATTAACCAGCTACAAAGCCTCGCTAGATCAATATGCCTCAGCAGAAAGTATTGCCTGGTTTAACTCAATGGATGAGGAATGGTGGCAGAATACGCCTCCAGGTGTTATTTGGCAAAGACTCATGCTTGATGCTCAGATGGTATACAGCAATTTAAGTCCAAATGCACTGGTACTGTATTATTCCGCATGGTCTGACGTCTTTCTTATAACAGAATGGAAAGTAGTAGAAGGCGTGGCGAAAATTATTGATACTGAAATAGTTTCAGGTGATTTTTTCAGAAATTCAATTGACGAGGAAATTTCATCAACACCGATGTGGTTAAGATCACCTCCCTATCTTCTTAATGCGATTACAACGTCAACTGTAATTTCTCTTCAAAAAGCCAATAAAATATTTTTAAACGCAGAAGTCGTGAACTGGAGGCGTTTTAGTGGTTTAGAAGATAAATTGAACAACACTCGGCTTATGTCAAGTCAATTGGTTGCAAAGAGAAATGTTCTGTCGAATTTCTACAATATTATGGAATTTAATGGCAGTAAGGAGGCAGATATATCCTCTGTGCGTTTTAATATTTACTATCTTTTAGCGAGTATCAAAGTTGGGCGGGTAGAGGAATATCTTGCAGATAAATCTATCAGTGTAAATGATGAGGTTAAGGGTTTTCTGAATAAAGTGAAAGGGTTTTCGAAAGTTTCTGTCGTTGCCCATGTAAAAATAAAAGGTGGCTCATGGGTATTCGTTACTTACTCGAATTTTCCCTATGTCGCCTTAGCTGTTTTTCTTAATAAGGGTGTAAAAGGTAAGTATATAATTAATCAGATTGAAGCAATTAATTTTGCGGGTGCATACAATTATGATAATTAAATCAAGGTATATTCCTGCGTGTATTGTTGTCTTTTCTCTTGCATTTATTACTGTCGTAGCAAGTGAGGCTAAACTAAAATCTACACCGGAATTTACGAAAGAAAACCTGGATGCATCTGTAGGCAACATAGACTTTTTTTCGCCTGGCGACGGCTTGATTAATGAGGTGGCGAAAGGGATAAATGAAGCCGTAAGCACAACGATGAAAAACCCCAGGTACCAGCAGTTAGGAGCAGCCATTGCGAAACAGAATAGCAATATTAGAGTGCTTAGAACACAAACGACAAGAGTCGCCAGAAGAGAGTTAGCAAGAGTTACTGCTAAAAGAACAGCTGCGTTAGCTAAACAAGAGAAAATGATGGCACAGGCATTAAGAGAGTCTGAGCGTGGTATTTCTTCCGGTGCGATGAGAAATCTTTCAAAAGGGTTGAGCGCGTTGGGTACGGCGCAAATTGCATACGATGCAGCCAACGATTTTAATAAAGGCTTTAAGAAGGAAGGTGTTATTGAAGGTGGGTTAATGGGAGGTGCCAGTGTTTTTAATAATGTATTAGGCGGGGAAATTGTCGCAGCGGCAACTGCTCAGGGTTTACTCGTAGGTGGTCCCCTGGGAGGCTTAGTTGCAGGAGGAGTATCTCTGGCTGCGATAATGTTTGGTCCAGGTGCAGATTTAAGGGAATTCCTGAAAAATGGTATCGCCCAGGTAAATGATTTAGGTGAAGTTATATACGCTCGTGGTGATTTAGCTTTATCAAATAGAGCTAGATTATCGCCAGAGGCTGAAGCCTTCATAAAAGATTTAGAACTCGCCGCACGCAAGAAGGCTGAAGCAGAGACCGCACGGAAGAAGGTTGAAGCAGAGGCCGCACGGAAGAAGGCTGAAGCAGAGGCCGCACGGAAGAAGGCTGAAGCAGAGGTAGAGCGAAAGAAGGCTGAAGCAGAGGCAGAGCGAAAGAAGGCTGAAGCAGAGGCAGAGCGAAAGAAGGCTGAAGAGGAGGCAGAACGAAAGAAGGCTGAAGAGGAGGCAGAACGGAAGAAGGCTGAAGAAGAGACAGAAGAAATTGACACTACAACCAGTTCAGGTTGTCGCTTTCGTGGCAGAGATGGAAAGTGCATGGATGATGTCGTTAAGGGCACTCCACGCGTGGGTGGCGATAATGTTGATATTGCAGATCCGAATCCATCCGGGAGCGGCGATATGATCCCCGGCGGTGGTTCAAGCACGGGTCAATCGGGCGCCGGTACGGCAATCGGCGACTACGGTGCTGATCCGCGGGAGCGGGAACGTCAGTCAAATCAGATGGCTGAAAACCAGGCCGATGTCAACCGCGCACAAGGGAGGATGGGGCCAGATGGCCGACCACTGCCTGGTGGTGGTCGGCCCGGTTCTGATATTGCTACATCGTTTGGCACACCAATCTTACCTGACGACCCGGTGATTAATGAACCTGCAAGTACCGCAGGTCAAGCACCTTCAGAAACCAGCGACAACACCATAGCCGGTACCGGGAAGCCCCAGGCAGGCGGGTCAAGTGGCACTGCTGGCAGGCAATCATCCTCAGGAATGATCCCTGGTACCAACAGATCCGGCAAGCCTACATCGACGAGGCGGGCTGGTGGCAGTAATTCTGCCGCCTGTCGGTCGGCAATCAACGCTCTTTTAACGCATACAAGACAGGCCGCTTCGGTGATCAGTAAGGGTTGTGGGCAATTCGTTTCCTTTCAAAAAAGAAGCTACAGTTTATTATCTGCTTATGAAAAATCCTGTGGTAGAGCCGCCAGTGGAAAGGATATTTTACTTAGGCAGGTCACTCAAATGAAGAAACTTTGCCGCAGTGCAGGTAGTAGTTGGGGTGGCAAACCAGTTAAACCGAGAAAGCCAGCTAAACCACGCAGACCAGTACCGAGCAAACCGACACCTCCCCCAGTAGTTAAATGTGGCAAGGACCAGAAGAGAGTAAAAAATGGAAATTCCTACACGTGCGTAGATCTACCGTGTCCAGCTAGGCGACCTAGAATGTTCGCAGGCTGGGGCTGTGGGAGCCTGTATGGTAATTAGCGCAAATTCAATAATCTTAACCAGTTAAAATTAAATAATTCAGTATGGAGTAAAGTGAGTCAGAACAGTGAGTGGCAAGGCATCAAAAATTTTTGATCGAAATAGATATTCCAGGGTTTTAGCACCTATACTGGCGGTTGGCCTAGCGGTTACTTTTGGTCTTCCATCACCAGCCTGGGCTGAAACGATTCTGGATCTGGAACAGGCAATCGGGTTGGCCTTAAACCAGAATCGCTCGGTGTTGCGGTCATCAAATCGATTGGGATTGAATGATAACGCTATTATTGCCGAGCAGTCCGAGTTTAAAACTCGTATTTCTCCTGATGCCATTATCGGTGTACAGAATGGACAAGATGCTAGCAGTTACGGATTCAAGGTGGGTCGTCGGTTCTACAACGGTACGGAGATTATCACTCGAATTTCGAATAAAAAGTTTGGCAGTAGCGATGACCGTAGCTACCGGGTTTCGGTCGAGTTGCGGCAGCCTTTGTTGGCAAATGCAGGGAGGTTAGTGAATGAAGAGCCTGTTATACGTGCGCAACAAAACAGCCTGAGTAGTCGACGGTCATACGAGTTGACTCGTGTCAGCCTGGTTCTGCAGGTAGTGTCGCTATACTACGAAATGATTCGTTTGCAGCAGCAAACGCGTGCAGATAAAAAAACCATCAATCGCTTGACGGCATTATTTAAGGCGAGTCGGGCAAAAGAGTCTCTGGGTTGGACAACGCGAGTGGATACATTGCGCGTTGAACTCCAGCTTAGTGAGGCCCAGAGTCGAAGTAATAGTAACCAGGATCAGTCTCACAGTGTGGGCCGACAATTTGCCGAGCTTTTGGCGCTTCCACAGGATACTCAATTCAAACTAAAACAACCACCCATGTTTAAGTTAAAAATTACAGATGAAAAATCAGCAATCAACACCGCGTTAAGTAATCGTCTCGATTTTGCACAGGTACTGCAAGATTTCGAGGATGCTAACCGTGGTGTGAAGATTGCAAAAAAGCGGCTGAAACCCACCTTACAACTCGTTACACGATATACTCAAGCCGATGATCTTGTGTTTTTCAGCAATGGCCTGGAAAGTAATAATCGTTGGTCTCTACAATTAATCAGCGATACTGATTTTTACCGGCGTCGAGAAAAAGCTGAATTTCGAAGTGCCAGTATTGAGCAGGATGCCGCTGCACAGGCGATAGAGATTGTACGCCAGGAAATTATCCGTGAAGTACGGGATCGACTAACCAGATACCGCTTAAATCGTCGTAACTTAAAGCTGGCGGAGCGTAGCTATAACCATGCCGAATCACGACTGAAACTGGCACAGCGCCTGTTCGATATTGGTCGAGAGACACAATTTACTGTAAGTGATGCTGAGGAGGCGTTTTTAGAGGCTGAAAGCCAACTCCTGCTCAATCAGGCCCAGGTTTCGGTGTCGGGTTATCAATCGTTGGAGGCAATGGGTCGTTTGGTTGAAGCCCCAAAAGAGCTAAGACCGGATGTCTATCAGCGCATATAAGATTACCAGAATCATACTGGTTTCTGTCGCCGTGGCGGCAGTGGTTATGTTGATGTTGACAGTTGATATCAGGGTTAGCCCATCGACGGCAGCTGCAAAAAATGTCGTGATGGTAGAAACAGGGCCACTAGAAGTTTGGTCAAATTATTCTGGTGAGATTAACTCGCAACGAGTAACGATCATCATGTCTAAAATGCTCGGTAGATCAACCATCACCGAGCTGGAAGAAGAAGGCAGGCAAGTTGAAAAGGGGGATATATTAGCCAGGTTTGACTCAGCCGAGCTCGAGCAAAAGGTCATTAAACTCGAGCGTGAGCTGACCCTGACCACTACAAGTCTGGACAGCCTGATTCAAGCTAAGATACCTATGGAACTGGAGGAGCTCTCATCCAAGATAATCGAGGTGAAAGGTCGGTTGGCTTTTGAGCAGACCTATTTAGCAGACAGCAGGCGTCTGTTGAAAGAGGACATTGTTTCTCCACAGGAGGTTGAGAAGCAGAACAACAAAGTTAAACTGCTCAGGATGGAGCATAAATCATTAACTAAGCAGCAGGGGCTAACCGTAGAGTATCTCCATCCCCTGGCTATTAAACAAGCTAAGGCGAAGGTTAGTGCAGCAGAGCAGGAACTTAATCTGGCAAAAAGACAGTTGTCGAATTCCGTGATCCTTGCCCCGGCGAGAGGGGTGGTTGTGTATAAGCCGCTTCATTTTGGCAATGAATACCGAGTTATCAGAGTAGGTGATTCGGTCTATGCGAATCAGCGGTTCATGGTTTTGCCGGATATGCAGTTACTGGAAGTAAACTTTTATATCCCGGAATCAGAGTTGTCCAGGGTGGCCGTTAATCAGGATGTGGTCGTGCGACCCATTTCCTATAGCGACGTAAAGTTACAGGGGAAGATAACTCACATTAGTACAGCGGCACAAAAATTACCAGACAAGCCTCAATGGCAGCGCTATTTTCGAGTATCTGTAGCGATAGAGCACAGCGACCGTCAGGTGCGACCGGGCATGTCGGTCGTAGTGCATGTCCTTTCCTATAATAATCGGGATGCTATAAGGATCCCTCGACGGGCCGTAAGCTGGAATGGAAAATTACCCTTTGTCTACATTGACCAAAACGGAGAAAAGCAGAAACAGGAAATTACGCTGGGACGGGCTAACACTGAATATTTTGAGGTTCTGAGTGGTTTAACAGCAGGTGATAAGGTGTTAACAGAGTGAAGACTAACGAACCGATTCTTGAACTTTCAGGAATTAAAAGGGAGTTCCCCAGTTCGTCTGGATGTGTGCAGGCGTTAAAGTCAGCTTCTCTTAAAGTGCGAGAGAAAGAGTTCATCGCTTTGACCGGCCCCTCTGGATCTGGAAAATCAACACTATTAAACATCGCAGCCTTGTTAGATACACCAACGAAGGGCGATCGTGTTTTTTTGGGTAAAGATACCAGCGGAATGCGTGATAGCGAGTTAGCAGAAATGAGAAAGCATTCTGTCGGAATGGTATTTCAAAGCTACCACCTGCTACCTCACAGGACGGTGCTGGAAAATATTATGTTTCGATTCAGGTATTTGAATACGCCTGCTTCACAGGTAAAAAAATTGGCGATTGAGGCCATAGAGCTGACGGGTTTAAAAGACATTATGTATCGCTCAGCTTATTTATTGTCAGGCGGTGAGATGCAACGAGCGGCGATTGCCCGGTCTATCGTTAATCGCCCGGCCTTATTAGTTGCCGATGAGCCAACGGGAAACCTGGATAGAAAATCGACCGAGGTTGTGATGAAGTGCTTATCAAGCCTCAATGAGATAGGAACAACAATTCTAATGGTGACCCATAATGAAAGTATCCTGGATTATTGTACACGACATATATTTTGCAAGGATGGATATGTAAGGGGTTGAGCGTTATGTCCGTACTGCCAACAATTCGCGATGTCATCTTGGGGATTAGATCAGATGTAGGCCGCTTCCTGATGTCGCTCGGGGCAATTGCAGTAGGGATGTTTTCTCTGGTCATGTTGATTGTTGTAACCAGAGGGCTTGATAACCAGGCCGAATCATTGATTCGTTCGTTAGGTGTAAATGTTATCGGCGTTATTAGTCGGCCCCAGCAGAAGGGCAGTAATGGTATTTCAATAAACACCGAAACCAGCAAAACCATTGCAGCGGCGTTTCCTGGTGTGTCTATTTCAAACGTACGGGTATCGACTTCACCGACCCTGGGTACTGTTCAAAAAGTAGAGGTAATAGCAACCGATGAATATTTGATGGATATTCGCCAGTGGGACCTGCTCTCCGGGCGTTTTCTCGATGCGGCTGATCTCCGTTTACGGGAAAGGGCTGCCGTGGTGAGTGAGCAGTTGGCTTTATCCTGGGGCTGGACAATAAACAGTATCATCATCCTCGGCCAGAGCACGTTTAGAGTGGTGGGAATCGTACGCTCCAACACAGGGAATCAAAATAATTTGAAGGGTAATGACCAACATCTTTTTGGTAATAACACTGTAATTGTACCGATTACACTGCAACCCTATTGGAGTAATCAAAGCCGAAAAGATATTGATGCACTGGATGCGATTTATCTAAAAGTAAACAGCAACCAGTCTTTTCCGAAGGTGTTGGAAGGAGTGAAGCAGATTCTTGAGGACCCTGTTTACGACCAAAACTCAATCTACCTGGTTTCCCCGGACAAATTGGTTGCTGGGACCCGTACCCTTCAAGATACACTGAATATTACTCTAGGATTTCTTGTTGTGTTATCTGTTGGTTTAGGGGGGGTGACAATGGTTGGCTTGATGGTGGCAAATGTAAGAGAGCGCCGTGCCGAAATTGGGTTGAGGCGGGCAATGGGGGCAACAAAATGGCAGATACAATTATTGTTTATAATAGAATCAATATTAGTATCGATATCCGCGCTGGCAGTGGGTTTGGTCATCTGCGGTGTGGCATTGCTAATTATTGGAGATCGACTGCCAGTGCCCGTATCTATAAGCTATTCAGCGTTGGGCATACCTGTTATTGTTTCCCTGACCTCTGGCCTGGCGGCATCGATATGGCCGGCTTTACTCGCAAGCAGAATCGAACCTTGTATAGCCCTAAGGCATTAAGGTCCTCCCCGCATCATTCTTTTTTACATAAATTCCCTTGTTTTATTCTGTTAGTACTCACTGGGAATTTCCAGTACTCCGCTCGTTCATCTACTGTCAGTAAATTTTACATCATTGTCCTGAACAGGCTAGTATAACGCTATAACTTATTGATTATATAATAATGGCACATTTTTTGCATCTACTTTTTAGAAAATATAAATATAGAGGGCGCAGTGCCCTGTTACTGAAGTTGGAGGATGGTATGAAAATAATTCGATGGGGGCTTTTATTGCTTGGACTATCACTGAGTGGGACGGCTGTTGCCAGTCCCATTTTTTATGAGACGGTAGATGAAGGCGGAGGTCGCTGGACCTATAACTACACTGCCGGGAATGATACTGCTTTCGATATAGAAGAGTTCACCATCTATTTCGACTACGGCCTCTATGAGTTTGTACTGGTGGATGATGGTTTCGGTGGTCAGGAAGTCGACCCGAACGACTATGATGCCCCGGCTGACTGGGATCCCATTGTCGCACCAACTGATATTATCCTGGGCGTCGAAGAGGATGGCTTCTACGATGCCTTTGCATTTGGCGACCTCCTGTTTCCGGGCAATCTCATCCCGGGCTTTTCGGTCTCATTCACCTATCTCGGCCTGGGCACGCCGGGTTCCCAGTTCTTTGAGTATTTTGGCTACGATGCTGCGGATAATGACATTTTCGGTGACTCCTTCACCGAGCTCAGGGATGACACGCCACAGCCAGTGCCGGAACCCGGTACCCTGCTACTGATGTCCCTCGGGTTACTGGGCTTCTTTGTCAGACGAGTACTGCCTATTCGTTAATTTCACACTTACATTTTCAATACTTTCTGCATTTTTCAGGGGAATAGTTATGAACAGGGATTTTCAGTTTCAGCAGGTAATTACAGGCTTCATTGTTTCACTAGCGTTAATGGTTCTATCCATGCCCGGACTGGCATCGGTTGCAGATCTCTCGGTGACAGACTATCAACGGGTCTCAAAGGCAAGAGTCGGCCGATCCAACTACGATTATGTCTATACGATTACGCTGTCCAATACAGCGGGCCCGCTGGAAAATGTGGTGGCGACGGTTGTCAGCAGCTCCAGCAGAACGGTCATTCTGGATGGAGAAGTCGTGTTTGGCAGCATTGGCTCCGGAGACACTCCGAGTTCTGCGACCTTTTCTTTCCGTCAGAACCGTCGCTATGTCTTCAATCCAAATGCACTGACCTGGTCATTCACCGGTGATGAGCCTCAGGCCGCCGCTCCGCCGACGATTACCTCAACCCCGCTTACCAGCAGCGCTGTAAACCAGGCCTACAGCTATGGCGTCACTGCCACCGACCCGAACCCGGGCGATACACTGGCTGCCGCTTGTCACTGGATCTGCCGATGTCGACATCATCGTCACCGATTCCACCGGCCTGACGGATCGGCAGATTTTTCTGATCCGGGTGAACAATGGTGAAAACGACCAGCCCCCGACACTCGCCCCGATTGCAAACCAGAACACCATCGCCGGGCAGAGTATCATGCTGTTTGCTGTGGCGACGGATCCGGAGGGCGATGCAATACGTTATGGCCTTACCAGTGCCCCGCCGGGCATGGGAATCAATACCGGCAGTGGCGAACTGCTATGGACACCCGGCCTGAACCAGTCGGGCAGTTTTTCTGCAACGGTGACGGCTACTGATCCCGGAGGTCAAAGTGACTCGACTTCTTTCAATATAGGCGTGCTGGCGGAGACACCAAACAACCCGCCGGTCATAGACCCGGTATCGGATCTTACCGTCAATGCACTCGATACGGTGCAGTTGAGCGTTACTGCCACTGATTCCGATCCAGGTGATATTTTGATCTTCTCATTGAGCGGCGCACCCCAGGCGCTGCAGTTCGATAGCCGCACAGGCAGCATTAACTGGATTCCTGCCTCCGGCGATGTGGGTACGCTCAATCTTACGGCAACCGTCACCGACAGTTCCGGCGACACCGACAGCACCTCGTTTGCCATCACCGTGGCCAGCCCACCTGCAGCGGCAATCCAACCGGCGTGTCGCCCCATGACTTCCATGACAAAGACCTTGGTCGATGTTTTTGCCATGGAGGCAACATCAAAACTGGCTTCGCGAATTGACGTGGCAACGTATTTGGCGACTGATCCAAATCCAGGACAGCAATCGGTAATCGGCAGGTCATTATCAACCGTTTTCGGGACACCGATGCAGGTCATGGGATATCCCATTTTTTCGCCAATTTGTGAAATTTTATGGGCGGTGTCCTGGGAATCGCCGCCGCCATTATAAAAGAAGTAACCAATGTTATGGGCGGCAAATACTTCGATCAGGCGTTTATATTCGGCTTCGTTTTCTTCGATACTTTTAAGCTTGTGACGGCAGGATCCAAACGCACCCCCAGGTGTATGTTTGAGCGCAGCGATATCGCTGTCACTTTCCTGCGATGTGTCGATTAGATCTTCGGTTAAGGCACCAATAATACCATTACGTCCTGCATAAACTTTGCCGATTTTATCGGTGTGTTTGCGAGCGGTTTCTATTAACCCGCAAGCCGATGCGTTAATGACTGCAGTCACGCCACCGGATTGTGCATAAAACGCATTCTTTATTTCTGTATTTGCCATCGATCTGGCTCCTCATATCTGCTGTTATAAATTATTCAAAGCGTGTTATCCGTAGCCCGGACTTCGCGCAGCGAACGCCGGGGAAAAAGAATAGCTTTTTTAAATTCAACTAAAACCCGACAACCTCTTATCAGAGGTGCATCGGTCATATCCTGCTTTGTTGTTGTCACGATGTTCGTTTTCCCGGCGTTCGCTTCGCGAAGTCCGGGCTACTCTTTTGAATCGCGGTCGTGATCTGCTTGGGATTGCAGTAATGTGACAACGCATTCTGTTATATTGTTGTATTCGTCAGTGCTAGTACCGTATTGTTGGTGC
>ENA-ORDP01000368-ORDP01000368.1-marine-sediment-metagenome-genome-assembly--contig:-NODE-368-length-30251-cov-35.876441_pt1 | contig 30251 bp, 25 predicted proteins | sample MGYA00248627_ERZ508539 | MGnify/ENA primary metagenome ERZ508539 (study PRJEB26208, sample SAMN05571518) | marine sediment metagenome | biome: deep sea; feature: Hydrothermal vent; material... | reverse complement strand
CATCGCGTATTGCCAATGCGGTACGCAGCCGTTTGCTGAAAGACGGCACGCCGGACACCGGCTGTGGCCTGAAGTTGTTCTCGCGTGATCTGTTTTTATCCTTGCCGGCATTTGATCATATGCACCGCTTCCTGCCGGCTTTGATGCAGCGCGAGGGTGTGCGTGTCATTTCTGTGCCGGTACAGCATCGCGCACGGCAAATCGGAGAATCGAAATATGGTGTACGAAACCGCTTATGGGTCGGGTTGGTGGATATGGCCGGCGTCATGTGGTTGCAGCGGCGACGTACCGGACAGCTGGCCGGGCATGATGGTTTGTGGTCCAGGCTGGCGGATGCACTGGGCGTTTACTGGCTGCAACACAGGCCTTGCAGTGTGCCGCTCAGGGAGGAACGCTGATGCCTGATCAACCCTGGGGCTGGCTGGCCATCGGCTTTGCTGGTCAGGCGCTGTTTTCGGCGCGTTTTCTGGTGCAGTGGGTCTACAGCGAACGCCGCAAGCGTTCCCTGATTCCCGTTGCCTTCTGGTATTTCAGTCTGGCGGGCGGTGCCACACTGTTTACCTATGCGCTGCATATCGGTGACCCGGTATTTATACTCGGCCAGTCGCTGGGTGTGCTGATCTACACGCGCAACCTCTATTTTATACACAAGGAACGCCATCAGCTGGCACAGGCCGAGTGAGCGTCCTGATCAATTCGTCTGTTGTCATTCCGGCGCAGGCCGGAATCCAGGAAATTCAACGCACTGGATTCCGGCCTGCGCCGGAATGACGAGAGTTGGCCGGAATGACGAGAGTTGGCCGGGATGACGAATTGATCAGACCTTCTATAGAGGGTGCACGCACTGGCTGGGTGAGTTTGCTCGCCAGTATTGCTGGTCTGGCGGCTCTGCAACTCTGGTTACGGCCGCTATTGCCCGTCGATGAAACCCGCTATCTCAGTGTTGCCTGGGAAATGTGGTCGCGCGGTGACTTCCTGGTGCCGTACCTGAACGGTGCACCCTACAGCCACAAGCCACCGTTGTTGTTCTGGTTGATACAGGCGGTCTGGGCAGTGGTGGGGGTTTCGGAATTCGCCGCACGATTAATTCCGCTGCTACTCAGTATTGTTGCGCTGTGGTGGTCTGCGGGGCTGGCCAGGCGCTTATGGCCGGATCGGGCTGCGGTGATTCGGCCGCTGGTTCCCTGGTTGCTGCTCGGTGGTGTGTTCTGGCTTAACTTCTTTACGCTGATTCAGTTTGATCTGTTGCTGGTGCTGGCAGCACTGTTGGCCTGGCGCGGTGTTCTGGAAGCGGTGCACACACCGCTGCGTGGCTGGTTGCTGGTCAGTCTCGGGATAGGGTTTGGCATACTCAGCAAAGGGCCGGTGATCCTGATACCGGTGCTGCCGGCCATCCTGTTCGCGCCCTGGTGGACGGCAGACAGGGCGCCGGTTAGCTGGCTGGCCTGGTACCTGGGTGGTTTGTCGGCACTGTTACTCGGTGCCGCTATCGCGCTGTTGTGGGCGGTCCCCGCCGGCATGGCGGGTGGCGATGCCTACCGGCAGGCTATTTTCTGGGGGCAGTCAGCAGGGCGCGTGGTGAGTTCGTTCGCGCACCGTAACTCCTGGTGGAGTTATGTGCTGTGGCTGCCCCTGATGTGGTTGCCGTGGGTGCTGTGGCCGCAGCTGTGGAAGGCTGCGCGACGCGCAGGGTTGAACGATACCGGGGTACGTTTCTGTCTGGCGGTGATTGTGCCGGCGTTTGTGATTTTCAGTGTGATCAGCGGTAAGCAGGGGAAGTACCTGCTGCCCCTGTTTCCCTTGATAGCCTTGATATTTGCGCGCTGGCTGGGCGCCCTGGATAAGGATGCCGGTGTTTGCCGCCTCGGATTTATCGGTGTGTTCCTGTTTGTCAGCGGGCTGGTGCTGGTTGCGCTGCCCTGGTTGCCGACGGGACCGGACTGGTTGTCGCAGGTGCAGCCGGTGTGGGGTGTGGTATTGCTGGTCCTGGGCGTAGTGCTGTTTCGCCTGGATCTGAAACCGGGCACAGCGGTACGCGTCACCAGTCTGGCCATTGTAGTGTGGACAGCGACGCTCTACCTCGCGCTGGTGCCCCGGCTGGCGGCGGAGTACGACCTCAGACCGATGAGCCAGACCTTGCACGGGTTGCAGGAAAGCGGCCGGCCGCTGGCCTGGCTGGGCAAGTACCATGGGCAGTTTCATTTCCTGGGCCGTTTGCAAACGCGTATTGAGCCTCTCGGCGGGAGTGAACAGGTATATAGCTGGCTGGAGGCCAACCCGGAGGGTTATCTGCTGGTGAACTACCGGACTACCCGTCCGGATGTGCCGGATTCCGTACAAGTACAGCCTTATCGGGGCGGCAGCCTGGTGCTCTGGCCGGCACTACGGTTACTTCGGGACCCCGACCGGCTCGACGCGTTGGCGGGGAGCGGGTAAGCTTCGCCCCTTCATTTTATTGACCGATAATCATGAATACTGTTCTTGCTCCAGCGCCGTTGGCCCCACTACGTTTAAAGAAAAACGAAGAACGGCGTATTCGTGCCGGACATCTTTGGGTGTACAGCAATGAGGTGGATACCGTAGCCACACCCCTGAAGGCATTCGAGCCCGGACAGCAGGTGCAGTTGCTGGCGCATAACGGCAAGAGTCTGGGCAACGCCTACGTTAATCCCAACTCACTCATCAGCGCACGCCTGGTGAGCAGGGACCCGCAGTATGTGCTGGACCGCTCCTTGCTGGTACACCGTTTGAAAGTGGCGCTGTCGCTGCGTGAACGTTTATTCGACAAGCCGTATTACCGCCTGGTCTACGGCGAGACCGATCAGTTACCCGGGCTGGTGATTGACCGTTATAACGCTATCTGTGTGGTTCAAATCACCACGGCGGGTATGGAGGCTGTAAAAGAGCAGGTGCTGGAGGCGCTGGACAAGGTGGTTCACCCGGAAGGTATTGTGCTGCGTGCAGACAGTGCGATACGCAAGCTGGAGGGGCTGGAATCCTACCGGGAAGACATCGGCAGTGTGCCGGAACAGGCGATCGTCGAAGAACAGGGCCTGTCATTTTCGGTATCCCTCCAGCAGGGGCAGAAAACCGGCTGGTTTTACGATCAGCGTATGAATCGTGCCCGGCTTGGGAACTATGTATCGGGGAAACGGGTGCTGGACGTATTCAGTTATGTGGGTGCCTGGGGTTTGCAGGCGGCAGCAGCCGGTGCCAGCGAGGTACTCTGTGTTGATGCATCGGAATCCGCAATTGACAGGATACAGGCTAACGCCGCGAGTAATCGTCTGGCGGATACTGTTGCCACCCTGCAAGGCGATGCCTTTGAGGCGCTGGGTCAGTTGCGCGCCAACCAGGAAAAATTTGATGTCGTCATACTGGACCCGCCGGCTTTTATTAAACGCAAAAAGGATGCGAAGGCTGGAGAGCAGGCTTATCACCGCCTGAATCAGCTGGGTATGCAGGTGTTACGCAAAGACGGCATACTGGTAACCGCATCCTGCTCTCAGCAATTGTCAGAATCACAGTTCCGGAAGATCCTGTTGCAGTCGTCACGACACCTGGATCGCAGCCTGCAAATCCTGGAGCGCGGACACCAGGCGCCGGATCACCCGGTGCATCCGGCGATACCGGAAACGGATTATCTGAAGGCACTGTTCTGCCGTGTGTTACCGGCTTAAGCATTAGTTTGGAAGTTATAAAGTATGTTGACCTATCCTGATATCAATCCAGTAGCCATATCCCTGGGGCCGGTAGCTATCCACTGGTACGGCTTGATGTACCTGATCGGGTTTATTGCAGTCTGGTGGCTGGGGAGCGTGCGTGCACGTAAACCGGATTCCGGCTGGAAGGTGGAAGAGGTCAGCGATCTCCTCTTTTATGGTGCGCTGGGTGTCATTCTCGGTGGTCGCATCGGTTACGTTATTTTCTATAATTTCTCCATGTTTCTGGATGACCCGCTGATGCTGTTCCGCATCTGGCAGGGAGGCATGTCTTTTCACGGCGGTATGCTGGGTGTATTTGTGGCGATGTGGCTGTTTGGGCGAAAAACCAGACGTAGCTTTTTCCAGGTAACCGACTTCATGGCGCCGTTTGTACCGATCGGGCTGGGTGCCGGCCGCATCGGCAATTTCATCAATGGCGAACTGTGGGGACGGCCGACTGATTTGCCCTGGGGTATGGTGTTCCCCTTTGTGGATGCTCAGCCGAGGCATCCCTCCATGCTCTACGAAGCCTTGCTGGAAGGCCTGGTGTTGTTTGTCATCCTGTGGCTGTATTCGTCCAGACCCAGACCGTTTCGTGCGGTGTCCGGCATGTTTATGCTGTTCTATGGTGTGTTCCGTTTTGCGGTGGAATTCGTGCGTGAACCAGATGCGCAGCTGGGGTTCATTGCACTGGACTGGGTAACCATGGGGCACCTGTTATCGTTTCCCATGATCCTGTTCGGAATATTTCTGCTGGTATTGGCGTATTCCAAACGAGGTAAAACGTGAAGCAGTACCTGGATCTGATGCAGCATGTGCTGGATAAGGGTGTGCGCAAGGAAGACCGTACCGGCACAGGAACCCTGAGTGTATTCGGTTACCAGATGCGTTTTGACCTGGGCACCGGTTTTCCTGCGCTGACGACCAAGAAAGTACATTTGCGTTCCATCATTCATGAGCTGCTCTGGTTTCTTAAGGGTGATACCAATATCGGGTATCTGCGCGACAACGGTGTCCGTATCTGGGATGAGTGGGCCGACGACAACGGTGATCTCGGGCCGGTGTATGGGTATCAATGGCGTTCGTGGCCGGCCGCCAATGGTGAGCATATCGACCAGATCAGCCAGGTGCTGGACCAGATCAGGAACAACCCGGACTCGCGCCGCATTATCGTCAGCGCCTGGAATGTTGGTGAAATCAGGAACATGGCTCTGCCGCCCTGCCACGCCTTTTTTCAATTCTATGTGGCGCAAGGTCGGCTGTCCTGTCAGCTGTATCAGCGCAGTGCGGATATCTTTTTGGGTGTGCCGTTCAATATTGCGTCCTATGCGTTGTTGACGCTGATGATGGCACAGGTCACCGGGCTGAAAGCCGGTGACTTTGTACACACGCTGGGTGATGCGCACCTGTATTCCAATCACCTGGAGCAGGTCCGGACCCAGCTGCAACGTGAGCCGCGCAGTCTTCCGGTTATGAAAATCAATCCCGATGTAGACGACCTGTTTGCTTTCAGGTTTGAGGATTTCGAGCTGGTCGACTACGACCCACAACCACACATCAAGGCACCGGTTGCGGTCTGATGCGGGTTGCACTTATTGCGGCGTTGGCCGAGAACCGCGTCATCGGTCGTGACAATCGATTGCCCTGGCGTATTTCCGCAGACCTTAAGCACTTCAAAGCGCTGACCATGGGCAAGCCGATAGTAATGGGGCGCAAGACCTGGGAGTCGATAGGGCGACCTCTGCCGGGTCGAAAAAATATAGTGGTTACGCGAGACACCGCATATCGGGCGGAAGGTTGTCGGGTTGTGCATTCTATCGAACAGGTGCTGGATACTGCCGGTGAGGCCGACGAGGTTATGATCATTGGCGGGGCTCGGTTGTACCAACAAACACTCGGTCGTGCCGACCGCCTATACCTGACGCGGGTCAAGGCCGAAGTGGAGGGCGATACTTGGTTTCCGGAAATCGATCCACAGGACTGGCGCGAGGTGGCGTGCGAGCCACACTTGGCTGACGAAAACAATGAGTACGATTATGACTTCGTACTATTGGAGCGTATTAATTTTCTTTGAACCGCCAAGACGCAAAGAAAGAACTGGTTTTTCTTTGTGATCTTTGCGTCTTGGCGGTTCAGACCTTTTCTCTTGCACTATTATTTTGCTGGTTCCCGGATGGCAGGGCAGTCATACTCGATCCGCTCGGGTGGATTCTGATCCAGGCGCAAGGCTGTCAGTGTACCGCCCCACAGGCAGCCGGTATCCAGCGAGTGAATGCCGGCTTCGTCATAGGCGCCCAGCGTTGACCAGTGGCCAAACAGAATATTCATGTCCCGACTTTTTCGTTGCGTCCATTCAAACCAGGGTTTCAAATGTCTGGGCTGGCTGCCGGGTGGCCCTTTCTCTTCCAGTGCCAGCCGCCCATGGGTATCGCAGTAGCGTAACCGTGTCAGGCAATTGGTGATAAAGCGTAAACGGTCCCAGCCTTGTAGCCGGTCTGACCACTGAGCGGGCTGGTTGCCGTACATGACTTTAAAAAACTCGACGTAGTTCTTGCCGCGCAGAACCTGTTCAACCTCGGCAGCACAGTCTCTCGCTTTGTCCAGATTCCACTGCGGAGGCAGACCGGCGTGAATCAGGGTAAAGCCTGTTTCTGTGTCATGATGGAGAAGCGGTTGATGCCGTAACCACGCCAGTAGCTCGGGTCCATCGGGTGCTTGCATAACCTGCTCAAGCGTGTCCTTATGTTTTCTGTATTCCGGGATATGCGCACTGGCCAGCAGGTGTAGATCGTGGTTACCGAGTACCGTAACCACGTTCAGCCTGTGCAGGAAACGAAGCGTTTCCAGTGAGTCCGGACCACGGTTGACCAGGTCGCCTGCCAGCCACAGCTTATCCTGGCGCGGGTCGAAATTTATCCGGTCGAGCAGACCTTTGAGTTCATTGAAGCAGCCCTGGATATCACCGACGGCGTAGACCGGCATTAATGCAGGGTGCGGGGCATGGAGAGGGTGAACGATGGAATATTGGCATCAAATTCCACGCCGTCATCTGCGATCATCTGGTAGCTGCCGCTCATGGTGCCGACCGGCGTTTCAAGCATGGTGCCGCTGGTATAGCGGTAGTGTTCCCCAGGTTTCAGATAGGGTTGTTCGCCTACCACACCCACGCCTTTGACTTCCTGTATCTTGTTGTTGGCATCGGTGATGACCCAGTGTCGGTTCAGGAGTCGTGCCGGGACACTGCCATCGTTGTAGATGGTAATGGTATAGGCAAATACGTAGTGATCCTGGTCCGGTAATGATTGTTCTTCAACGTACAGCGTTTTAACTTCGACCTGGATTTTATAATTGTCTTCAGACATTTGTGCTACTCCCGAACAGGACCGTAAGGATACGGGGTTTGAAGCGGCGGGTATAGGCAATCCTCGCAGGGCGAACAGTCAAATTTAGCCATTATAAACAATAGCATACAGATATGCCTGCTGCCTTGATCAGTATTTTTCCGGTTAATTCCCTCGTTTATTAAAGAATAACTATCTGCTGTCGCTACCTACTTACTGGGGAAGCGTAAACAGGGAGCTGACCAGGACAGGAAGACCTAAAATTGTGAACCGGTTAACGGTTACACCGCTTCAAAAGAGAAATAATAAAGTCATCCCTCACCGGGCACGGCTGAAAAAAGAGCGGTTTAAATATGAAATCGACATCAACACACTATCGCAAGCCGGGTCTGCTGGTATTGCTTACCTTTTTCGCGGGCTTTGGAGTGCTGGCAACCAGCCTGGCCCAGGCCGCAGAACCCCTCAATATCATGACCAACGAAAATGCCCGGGCAGAGCGACATGCCTCAGATGACTGGCTGCAGTCGCTGTGGAGCATCAATCTGGCCGAAAAGCTGCGCAACTGGAAGCCAAAAATAAGCGTAGACGAGGGGGGTGAAGGAATTCAGCTGATGCGCCCGTTCGGGATTCGTGGTCCGGCTCTGCGTTTGCAATATAGCCTTCCGGAAGGCGCGGAAAGCAGCCTGCGGAGCAATAGCAACACCTATCTGGATACCTACCTGTTCCTGGAAAAACGCTGGTAAGCGACAGCCGCTAGTCCCTGACCCGAACTGCCAGCACATCACAGGGTGCGCCGTGCAGTACCGCATTCGCGGTCGATCCCAGCAACAACTGAATGCCCTCCCGGCCATGGCTGCCGACAACGATCAGATCAACACCGTGTTGCTGCGCAACACGCAGAATTTCCCGCCTGGTGCTACCCTGGCTGACGAAGCATTCGCTATCAGGAATACCGTACTTCTCGCCAAGTTCTTTTAGACGCTTGTCCGCCAGCGTTAACAGCTCCTGATCCAGCTCCAGCTCCTGCGGTATGACCAGTTCATTGGACAGGTCCATCTGTACGAACTCGACAACGTGAACCAGGCTGATTCTGGCGGAGCACACCTTGCTTATGGACAGAGCCCGTTCGGCGATAGCGTTGGTATGCGCAGAAAAATCGACAGCGAGCAGTATGTGGGAATAGACTGGCACGGGTTTGCTCCTTATATTTTGTCTGCCAACTGGTTGGCCAGTGCGGCGTACTGTTCAAGGCTTATGTTTTCAGGTCTGGCTGATGGATCTGCTCCGGTAGCGCGGATCGCCTGTTCCGGTAGCAGGCCTTTGAGCGTATTTCGCAGGGTTTTGCGCCGTTGGGAAAATGCTTGCCTTACTACTGTGGCCAGACACGCAGCGTCCTTTACAACGACTCGTGGCTGCGACCAGGGTGTAAGGCGTACGAAGGCCGAGTTGACCCTGGGAGCAGGCTGGAATGCTCCGGGTCCGACACGAAACAGGGGTTCCACCTTGCAGTGGTACTGGATCATAACCGACAGGCGCCCATAGTCCCTGTTTCCAGGCCCGGCGGCCATACGGTCAACAACTTCTTTCTGTAGCATGAAGTGCATATCCTGGATCGAGTCTGATTGGGCGATCAGGTGGAATAACAGTGGCGTAGATATATTGTACGGCAGGTTGCCTACCGTGCGAAGTCGCTCCCCGCCGGCCAGCGCAGCAAAATCAAAGCGTAAGGCATCCTGCTGATGGATGACAAGTTCGCCAAATGCCAGTGCTTTGGCGGCCAGCGGCTGCACAAGGTCCCGGTCCAGTTCGATAACCTCCAGGTGCTTGCAGGCTGCCAGCAGGGGAAACGTAATGGCGCCTTTGCCGGGGCCGATTTCTACCAGCCGCTGACCGGGCTGCGGGCTAATCGTCTGTACTATGCGCTGAATGATCGCCGGATCGTGCAGAAAATTCTGGCCAAAGCGTTTGCGGGCCTGGTGTTTCATCAGATCAGTTCAATGGCCAGCTCGATGGCTGCCAGGAGACTGCCGGCATCGGCCTTCCCGCTGCCGGCTTTGTCCAGCGCTGTGCCATGGTCGACCGAGGTGCGAATGAACGGCAGCCCCAGCGTTATATTGACGGATCGACCGAACCCCATGTGCTTTAGTACCGGGAGTCCCTGGTCGTGGTACATGGCCAGTACGGCATCCGCCTGGTCCAGCCACGGTGGGGTAAAAAGGGTGTCCGCCGGTAACGGGCCTGTGAGCCGCATGCCCTGTTGTTGCAGGTTGCGAACAACCGGCTCTATGACGTCGATTTCCTCACGCCCCAGATAACCGCTTTCCCCCGCGTGGGGATTGAGTCCCGCTACCAGTATACGCGGCCGGGGGATACAAAACCGGCTCTCAAGTTCTCTATGCAAGCAGTGCAGCGTTGCTTCCAGACGGTCCCGTGTGATTGACGCTGCTACTGCGGATAGTGGTAAATGAGTGGTCGCCAGCGCAACCCGCAGACCGGGTGCAACCAGCATCATCACGACCTGCCCGGTGCCACTTTTCTCGGCAAGATACTCCGTGTGGCCGGTGAAAGGCGTACCGGCAGTGTTGATGATGCCTTTGTGCACCGGCGCGGTGACGAGCGCCTGGAATTCTCCGTCGAGGCAGCCCTGCACCGAGCGATCAAGTGTCTGCAGGACGTAACCGGCATTCGCACTGTTGAGCTGACCGGCAGTGACTGCCGTTGCGAGCCTGATGGGCAAGATACGGAGCCCGCCGGCGTGTGTACTGTTGTCGCGTTGGTACTCGGGCAGGGCCGGCTGCGGGCCGGTTACGGTCGCGCGTTGCTCCAGCAGTAACGGATCACCGACCAGAACAAGCTCGGCTGCAAAATTGTTATCGAAAAGTGCCGCACACAGGTCAGGGCCGATACCTGCCGGCTCGCCGGTACTTATGGCAATGCGAGGAATCATCCGGGATCATGAGTCGCCGAGGTGATATTCGACGTAGGATTCGTCACGCAGGCGCCGTAGCCAGATTTGCAGCTCTTCCTCGGTTTTGCGCAGGCGTATCGATTCACGCGCACTGTTGCGGCGATGTTCCTCGGTATCGTCCTGCTCGCGGCGCTCCTGGACCTGGATAAGATGCCAGCCAAAGCGGCTTTTTATGGGTTCACTGGTTTGCCCTGGTTCCAGTTGGTCCATTGCCTGCTCAAACTCCGGGACCATCTGACCTGGCGTTACCCAGCCAAGATCACCACCTTTGCTGCCGGAGCCCGGATCCTGGGAGTTGGCGCGTGCCAAAGCCGCAAAGTCCTCACCCTGCACGATACGTTCACGTAACCGGGCCATACGGGTCTGCACCTGTTTGTCGGGGAGCAGGGCATCCGGGCGTAACAGAATATGCCGGGCGCGGGTTTGTTTGATGACGTGCCGCTGCTCGCCGCCGCGTATACCCATTAATTTGATAATATGAAAACCGCTCGGGCTGCGAATCGGGTCGCTGACCTCACCCGGCTTCAGTTTCACCGCAATCTCGGCAAAAAACGAGGGTAGCTGACTGCTTTTCCGCCAGCCCAGCTCGCCGCCTTCGAGGGCTTGTTGCCCATCAGATTCAGCAATGGCAGTCTGCCCGAAATCTGCGCCACCGCGCACTCGGGTCAGGATATCCTGTATGCGCTCTTTCGCGGCCTGCACCTGTTCCGGGCTGGCCGCTTCCGGGACCGAAACCAGAATATGTGCGAGGTGGTACTCACGGTTCCGGTCATTGAATGACGATGTGGTAGCCAGCAGGTTGTCTACTTCCTGTTCGCTGACTTCAATACGACTATCCACCATTCGCTGGCGGACACGGTTGATAGTGATCTGGTTGCGGAACTGTTCACGAAACGCGACATAATCGTAGCCATCCTGTTTCAGCACTTCGCGGAACTCGGACAGCGACATGCGGTTCTGCTTGGCCATCTTGCGGAGGTTATTATTGAGCGTCTCGTCATCGATACGGATACCGTTACGATGGGCGATCTGCAATTGAAGGTTTTCCAGGATCAGACGATCAAGCACCTGTTTCCGCAGGGCTTTGTTCGATGGGAGCTGCGCCTGTTGCTTTTGCAGCTGGCTGGTCACCATGGCTTCGCGCTTCCTGAGTTCACTGGCGAGGACAACATCATCGTTTACCGAGGCGACGATGCGGTTCAATGGTTCTGTCACGGGTTTCCGGCCGGTGGCTTGCGGTTCACTTTTCCCGATCGGAAAACTCAGTGGCGCAGCCGCAAGCTGGCTTCCGCTCAGGGCGGAAACCAGAATAAAGAAAAGGGATTTGTACATCATTTCGTTTACTCGGTCGGTCTTTCTGAATAGCCTAGGATACCATTTTGCAGCAGCGTTTCTATGTTGCTGCCAAAACTGGTGAGGCCCTTGAATACAACCTGCACCATAAAAATCCGGTTGCTTTTACTGTCACCAATTTTACTTTTATTGTTATTCCTGTTCACAGTGTCTACGAAATCCCGGGTCACAAACCGTATGCCCCAGCAACAGCTGTCGTACTCCAGGCCCGCCAGAGTCTCCAGTTTTTGCGAATCGCTGATATCGTAGTACCAGCGGCCGAGCACCTGCCAGGAAGGTGTTAACGGCCATAATATAGAGGCATCAATCTGGTTCTGGGAACCGTTGATATAGCGGTACGACAGGTTGGCGATCTTGCGAAAGCCGGGGTGGTATTGAACACGGGCATTGGCGCGCTCGGTGACCGTGTCGCGCCGATTCCAGACCAGATCAGCTTTTCCGGTCCAGGATCGGGATAACGCAATTTCCAGTTCGCCGGCGATATCCGAGGTGCTGTCCGTCAGTGGTTGACTGTTATTGAGCGTGACGTTGCGGTTGGCAAAATAAAACAGCTCCCCGACCGAGGCGCGCAGCTTTTCGGCACCGGTATCCGGATCCAGCAGGCGGGTTGTGAGCGCCAGTGCGGCCTGGTTGGCATCGCCCATGCGATCGGCGCCATTAAACCGGTTTTCCTTGAACAACTCGCGATAGCTGAAAGTGGGCTGACTGGCGTCGAACAGAGGGATATCGTCCTGGTTTTTGCCCTGGACGTACAGATAGAACAGACGTGGCTCCAGCGTATGGGTATAGCGTGCAGACCCAATACTTATGTTGCGTTCAAAGTACACTGTGCTGTCCAGGCTGGCGAAAGGTGTGGTCCGGCTTGGGTTGCTGGAGATAGCAGAATCCTGTCTGTCCAGTCTGTAGCTGGTGTAGCGAACACCGGTTTTCGGCGTGATTTCAAACGCACTGCGGCGGATCGGCAGGCTGATATCCGGCCACAGGTCGATGCGGTCGGCGGTAACGCGTTTGTCCGCATCAAACCGAACAGCTTCCGATTTCAGCTTGCTTTCGATGCCCAAAGGGTGGATTGGTGACGCCAGATTGAAAGTTGTCCTGGGCAGCCTTTTGTACGGGCGACTACCCAGGGGGATGGTCCGGTCGAGTGTCTGGTAGTCGTCCACCTGTACGCTCAGCTGCCACCAACTGGTGGTGTAGTCAACCTTGCCGGCACGTTTCAGGAACGAGACACTGGCCAGCTTCAGGGAGTCTCCCAGGTCTTGCAGGTAGCGCGAGTCGGATACGCGGTCGTAGTCGATGTTGGTGGTCAGGTTGGAGCTGAATCGGGTGGTGTCACGCACGGTAATACGACTGCGATTGTCTTCGGTGATGTCATCCTGGCGCAGGTATTCCAGGCGGATCTTGCCCTCCTGCTGAGGGAGCAGGTAGCGAAAATCGGTAGTCAGCTGGGTGCCGCGTTTTTCCAGGTAACGCGGCGTGATCATTGCGTCGTAGTTTGGCGCCAGATTCAGGTAGAAAGGCGTGCGCAGCTCGAACCCCGAGTTATCGGATGAACCGAAACTGGGTGGAAGCAGCCCTGTTTTACGCCGATCATCCAGCGGGAACGAAAAGTAAGGCGAATACAGGACCGGTATACCCTTGATGCTAAGGCGCGCGTTACGCGCTACACCGGTACCCGTATTATCATCAAGAGTGACTTTACTGCCGCGTACCCGCCAGCTGTTATTGCCTTTCGGGCAGGTGGTGTAGCTCGCGTTTCTGAATTTCGTGACACCCGGCTCCAGCAACCAGGCTTTCTTTGCCTTGCCGCGGCCATGACGGTCATAGAGCCAGAAGCGTGTGTTATACATTTCGCCGTAGTCTTTATCCATCCACATCGTGCCGTGTGAACCGGACAGGCCGATTGTTGACTCGTCGTAACGCACCTGGCCTTCAGCGGTGGCAACCTGGTCGGTTTCACTGTAAGTAATGCGCTCGGCACGCAGGCGCTGTGCTCCGCGCCGGGCTTCAGCATTTCCGATCAGGATCAGCTTGCCGCCGGCTTCACGCTCCGCCAGATCACCACTGAGATGCGTAGGTGCCTCGCCCGGGTCACCACGAAAGTTGAGGTCATAATCCCGCTTCGGCTGTGGCGGGCAGACCGCCCAGGCCGAAATCGGCGCGTACGGGTCGACCGGAGCAGGATCTGGCGGCGCAACGTCTTCAGCGTGGGCTTCTGTGGCTGCTGTGAAGAGTGCGGTAAGTAGTAATAAGTGTCTAATATTCACGGGTTATTATGTGTTCACACGGCGAGCCCACCGTCTGTGAAACAGGCGCTGACGCAGCTGGCGGCTGGTGCGTAAAATCGCATAGAATGGCTGTATATTCAATGATTTCGTAGGTCCACCGTGCGCTTAACCCGATCCTGGCAGGTATTGATCCTGTCGCTTCTGACAGCGGCTACGCTGCTATTGCTGACTATCAGGCCCGAAAAGGAGCCGGTACTGCGTTCGCTGGCTCCTTCACCGGTTATGGTGAGCGCTACTGTGCGGGTCAATCTGTTCCCCGAGGCGCATGTATCAGGGCACTTGCAGACCGCCAGACGCGTGTGGTTGCGTTTTGAGGTAGAGGGAGCGGTGGCTGAGCGTCTGGTTGAGCCCGGTCAGTCTCTGGCTGCCGGGGATGCGTTGTTTTCGCTTGCAGACCAGGACTACCGGGATGCAATGATACAGGCGCAGGCCGAGTGGCAACAGGCGCAGGAAAACCTGGAGCGCGATCGCAAGTTGTTGAAGTTCGCGGAACGCAGCCGCAAATTGCAGGAAGAAGAGGTGGCGCGGCTCAACAGCCTTGGCGAACGCTCGCTGGCATCCAAGACCCGGCTTGGCGATAGTAGTGCGCTTCTCGCACAGCGTCAGTCAGCGGAAGCACGTCTGCGCGCCAGTGTCATCACCGGGCCGCAGCGGGTGGCCAGCCGCAAGGCAGCGCTGGATCGTGCGCAGCGTAATCTGGATCGCACGGTCCTCAGGGCGCCATTTGCAGGCCGGGTCAATCAGGTGCTGCTGGAGGCCGGCGACTATGCCGGCCGCAACGAAAAGGTCCTGGAGCTGGTCAGCACGCAGCTGGATTTTTTTGCCCAGGTACGTGGTTCCGTGGCACGCGCCCTGTCACTGGGGCAACAGGTAACGGTGATCGTGTCAGACCGCTCCTGGCAGGCAACTGTAACAGCTGTGCAGCCGGACCCGGATCCCGCGACATTTACCCACGCTATCCGTTTACGTATGCCGGACGCGGAGACGCGCGCAGGTGCGGCGGCGCTCGCGCTCCTGCCTTTGCAACCCGTGAACAACGTGCTGGTGGTGCCGGTGACGGCGGTATTACTGGAAGAAGGTGGTGCTTTCGTATTCAGAGTGCAGGATGCGCATTTACAGCGGGTCAAGGTGCAACTGGGCGCGCGGGTGGAGCAGCAGCAGGTTATTACTGCCGGTATAGAAGCCGGTGAGCAGGTCGTCGTACGCGACGTGGCAGCGCTGTCAGATGGTCAGGCAGTCATTGTCGAAGCTCTGCAAGCTGTTTCACCGGGCGCCCGGTAAATAATCCGTGTCTTTAATCCGTTTCTCTATTGCCAATCCGCTTATTACCAATCTGAGTCTGGTGCTGGTCATGTTACTGGGTGTGCTGTCCTGGTATGCCATGCCGCAGGAGATGTTTCCGGTGGTTGAGCTGGATATGGCGCGTGTGACGACGGTTTTTGAAGGGGCCTCCCCGGAAGAAGTAGAGCGTCAGGTGACGCTCACCATCGAGGAGGAGTTCGATGGCATGCCTGACCTGGATATTATGACATCCACGTCCAGTGAAGGTCTGTCCACGGTCACTCTGAAGCTCAAACCAGGCACTAACGTCGAGCAGTTTATGCGGGAACTGCGTACCCGGCTGGATCAGATTACCGATCTTCCGGAGGAGGCGGATGAGCCCGAGCTGACCCGCCTGGAAGCCCGTTTTCCGGTCATCAGTCTGAGCCTGTATGGCAATGCTGCGCGCGCCTATCTTTATCAGACTGCTGACGATGTAAAACGCCGCCTGCAACAGTTACCGGGCGTTGCCGGTGTAGGTATTGCCGGTGACCGTGACTGGGAAATCTGGGTGCAAGTGGATCCACAGGTGCTGGCGGCGCGCAGAGTATCGCTGCAACAGGTCATTGCGGCAGTACGCGATAACCTGCGGGATTTACCGGGCGGCTCGTTAAAATCCAGGGAAGGCGACATACTGCTGCGCGGCAAGGGTGTAGCGCCCGACCCGCAGCTTCTGGAACAGATTGTTATCCGGCGCAACGATGCCGGTGGCCGGTTACGGCTGGGGGAGGTCGCAAATGTAAACCTGCGACTCGAGGAAGCACAAACCCTGGGGCGCTTCAACGGTAGCCCTTCAGTCAACATGACGGTTACCAAAACTGCAGATGCTTCTACCATCGAGGTGTCACGCCTGGTACGGGAGGAAGCGGAAAAACTGCGTCGTGAGCTGCCGCCCAGTGTACAGGTGGGTCTGTTCAGCGATTTATCCGTGTATGTACAGACCCGACTGAATACAGTGAAGTCATCCGGGCTGGTAGGGCTGGCGCTGGTCCTGTTGTCGCTGTACCTGTTTCTGAACTTCCGCATTGCGCTGATTACCGCCATGGGGATACCGGTATCCTTCCTTGTTGCCGTATCGATGATTTACTACCTGGGATTTACTATCAATATGATTTCCCTGTTTGCCTTTCTGATAGCGCTGGGACTTATCGTTGATGATGCCATTATTGTCACCGAAAATATCTATCGGCATATGGAACAGGGCATGCCTGTGGAGCAGGCTGCACAGGTGGGTAGCCGTGAAGTCATGTGGCCGGTGCTGGCGTCGACCAGCACCACGATTGCCGCTTTCCTGCCGATGTTTTCCATTGGTGGCACGCTGGGTGAGTTTATCAAGGTGATACCGGTAGTGGTGGCAGCTTCGCTATTGGGCTCGCTATGGGAAGCGTTTGCCGTATTACCCTCACACGCGGTGGAACTGTTGCGTGTTGATCGCAGGGAAAAGCCGGTCGGACGGATCGACTGGGCAGCGCTGCTACACCGTTATGTGGATCTGTTGCGCGGTGCATTGCGCAAACGCTATTTTGTCAGTCTTGTGTCCATCGGGCTATTGTCCGTCGCCGTGGCATATGGTGTTACACGCCTGCCATTTCAGTTATTTGGTCAGGCCGATATCGGCCAGTTCTTTATCAATATCGAAGCGCCGAATACCTACAGTCTTGAAGACACCGAGGCGCTGGCGGAGCGTATCGAAAAGGCGGTGCTGGGAGCGTTTGACGAAGACGAGCTGGATACCATGTTGACCAACGTCGGTGTGACCTTTATCGATTTCAACCGCTTCCGTTTTGGCAGTAACTATATCCAGCTTATCGTTGATTTGCAGAAACCGGCTCCGGAAGGGTTTATTGAACGCTTCATAACGCCGGTAGTGATGCTGAAGTTCGGTTGGGAAGGAAGCAGAAAACGCAAGACAGAAGCCATAATAAAGGATGTTAGAACGCGTCTGGAAACGCTCACCGGTATCCAACGGCTTTCTATACTGCGTCCGCAAGGTGGGCCGGCCGGTGCTGATATAGAAGTCGGCGTAGTGGGCGATGATATCGAGCGGTTATTGCAGCATGCCAGACAACTGCGAGACTACCTGCGTCAGGTGCCGGGTGTTTATGATGTCAGGCAGGATCTGGACGTGGGCAAGATCGAGTACCGTTACAGCCTGAATGAGCGTGGGCGCGAGCTCGGTCTGACACAGCAGCAACTGGCCGACGCGGTGCGTACCGGATTTCTGGGCCTGGAGGCGGTGCAGGTGACCTGGGGTGACCAGCGTATTCCGGTGCGCGTTATATATGACGACAGGACCAGGCGCAACAGTTCACTGGAAGCTCTGCCGATTACCCTGGATGACGGTCGTATCATCTATCTGGGTGACGTTGCTGACATTACCCGCGGGCGTGGCCTGAATACCATTCGCAGGCGCGACGGGCAAAGGCTTGCCATCGTTACGGCTGAAGTGGACGACCGGGAAACCACAGCGCTGGAAGTGACCGCACTGGTCGAACGTCAGTTTGGCGGCCTCGACAGGCAGGAACCCGGTTACCACCTCCTGTTCCTGGGAGAAAAGAAAGAGGCATCTGATTCCATGCAGGACATGCGCCGGGCCATGATTATTGCAATGGCGATTATTTTTTTCATCCTGGCTTCTCTATTCAAGTCACTGCTGGACCCTCTGGTCGTCATGCTGGCTATCCCGTTTGGATTTATCGGTGTGGTAGTAGGGCACATGTTGTTTGACTACCACTTGCAGTTTCTGTCAATGATCGGATTTCTCGCACTGACTGGCATAGTCGTCAACGATTCATTGATACTGGTGGATTTTGCCAAACGTCTGCGTAAGCAGGGATGGGACCGTATTGATGCCCTGGTTGAAGCAGGGCGGGTACGGGTGCGCCCAATTCTGCTAACGACGGTGACAACCTTCCTGGGAATTTCGCCGCTGATTTTTTTTGCTACCGGCCAGACGGCTTTCCTTTCACCCATGGCGGTGAGCCTGGGCTTTGGGCTGGTGTTCGCAACGGCGCTGATACTGATCGTGGTACCCTGTTTTTATCTGATTGCCGATGATTTTCGTCAGTTTGCGTCTGCCAGGTTGCACAAGGCCGGCTAACAGCAACCTCCTGTTGCATGGAGGTTGCATGGAGGTTGCAAGGCCGGCCATATTCGGAGAGCACTTGTTACTGACCGGAATGGCACTAAGTTAAGCAGAAATAACAACCGTCATCCCGGCGCAGGCCGGGATCCAGGCTGTTTAATCAGGCTGTATGGATTCCGGCCTGCGCCGGAATGACAGGAATACGCACATTTAAGGCTTAACTTAATGCCATTGGTTACTGACTGCCCTTTTCAGCCTGCTGATTTTTCTGTGTCGGGTGCGCTGATCGCGCCGGATGCATTGATACCGCGGTAGTTCGCCAGCCAGCCGTGATACTCGTCCGCCGGCATCGGCCTGGCGATAAAGTAACCCTGTGCCACATCGCACTGCATCTTCTTCAGTGCGGATAATGTTTTCGCATCTTCCACGCCCTCGGCCACCACCGACAGATCAAAGCGATGAGCAAGATCCACGATCAGTTCCACGATATTGGCATTATCGCGTTCCTGTATCAGTCCGGACACGAATGATCGATCGATCTTCAGCTCGTCTGCCGGAATATCGCGGAAGTAGGAAAGGCTGGAGTAGCCGGTCCCGAAATCATCGATTGAGACCCTTACTCCTTCGTCCCGAAGCCGCTTCAGCTTAGCGAATACCGCTTCAATATTTTCTATGAACGACTGTTCAAGGATCTCGATACACAGCCGGCTGCCTTCCGAGTTCCAGAGTTCGCGGGCGCTCATGACCGTATCGACGAAGTCTGCACGTTCCAGTATCTGTGTCGGGACGTTGACCGAGACTTCCTGTTCGCCCCATGGGTGCTCCCACTCGCTCGACAGACGCAACGCGCTGTTCAGCATCCATTCCGTCAACGGTCTGATAAAGCCCGTCGACTCCGCGACTGGAATGAATTCGTCCGGCCCCACCAGGCCACGGAAGGCGCTTTCCCAGCGAACCAGCGCTTCAGCACCAACCGGTTTGCCCGTCAGAAGCGATATCTTTGGCTGGAAATAAACGCGCAGCTCGGATTTCTGGATGGCATCTTCCAGCGCCATTTCGATATCCCAGTGTTCGGAGTACTCGTCATCGTCGACGCCTTGTGCAACACAAAATGGCTGGTCGGACAGCCGTGCCCGGCGCAGGGCTTCGTCAGCTGCGGCCAACAGCACTTCGGCGCCACGAGCGTGGTCGGGATACAGCGCAATGCCGATATTTGCAGTACAGTGAATCGTGTCATGGTCGAGTTGCACGGGCACATCGAGCAAACGATGAATCTTGTGCGCAGCCAGCTCGGCGTGTCCGCTGTTCAGGACCCCCGGCAGGATCAGGGCGAACTGGTCATCGCCAATGCGCGCTATCTGGTCACCCTTGCGGTGCACCTGTTCGAGCACCTTGGCAACGACCTGCAGCACGCTGTCGCCCGCAGCATACCCGTGCTTTATGTTGATACGGCCGAACTGGCGAATATCCACCAGCAACAATGCCAGCGCTATCTGGTGTGTACCCGCTTCGTTGACTTCACTATTGAGGATACGCAGGAACTGCTGACGATCGAACAATCCTGTTATCGAATCTTTCATGGGAGCCACCTTCCCGACCTAAAGGAAGACCTCCTTCATATCAATGCCATAAGCGCCGCGCTGCAGCCCCCTGACCACTGAAAGACTTTCATCCGAACTGGAAAGATCCACCAGACGGAATTGCGGCAGCGGTTCCTTGTTACTGTCGAGTAGCAACATGACAGAGGGTCGTAGCCGCCTTAGCCCGTTGACTGCGATCACTGCGCCTACCTCGCCGGTGGATAACTCAACCAGAGCACCGGTCGGGTATAAACCGACCGTCTGAATGAACTGCTCCACCAGTTCGGCCTGAAACAGCTTGCCCCGGAGCTCATACAGCTCGGCAATTGCCTCGTGTGGCGACATGGGTTCTTCCGTGGAATAGAGCCGCAGGTTGGTCATGGCGTCGAAGCTGTCAACGATGCCGGCAATACGTCCGAAAATGGGGATAGCCGCGTTCCCCAGACATTGCGGGTAACCGCTGCCATCTGCTCTTTCATGGTGTGTTGCGACCATTTGCAACACGTCCATCGGCAACCGTTCCTCCAGCGACAACCCCGCTGTCGTGGAGAGCATCCGAACGCCCTGGTCGACATGATCGCGGAGTGTTTTGTGTTCGCGACCCGTCAGCTTTCCCGGCTTTCTTAGCAGTTTGACGGGTATGGCGCTCTTGCCGACATCAAGCAGCATCCCGCCCAGTGCAAGGGTCTCGATCGATGGCTTCTCCAGCCCGAGATGGCGACCAAACGTCGCGCACCAGACGGAGGTGCCGAGTGCCCGTGTGTAGGTGCTGTCATCAAACTGCCTGAGCTTGATAACCAGTGTCATAGCGCCCGGCGAACGAATAATACTGTCCACTACGCCGCAGATGCTCTCGTTCAATGCGTCCACATCGAACTCGTTATTCCGGTCCAGCCTGTCCATGACCTTATGAAAATCTTCCTGCAGGCGCTCATGCGCCTGTTCCGCAACATGGAACTCTGCCTCAATAGGCGTTACATCCTGGTAATGCGTCTTGCGCAGTGCGGTATATTCATTGTGGGCTTCGGGCGTCGCAACGGGTTTCGCCGAAACAGCCGACCGTGGCGGCGTGTCGTAGACTCTGAGGCCTTCTCGCACAACCCAGAACCTTGGATCCGGCGAACAACCCTTTTCGATATCAACATAGACGTAGTTGCAATACCTGCGCAGGCGCTCGATATCTTCGTGGCTGCGGATTTTTACGCCCTGTAACTCGTAGGGAGTTTTTAGCCACGGCTTGTCCAACCGGGCAACGTACATGCCGATTTCCAGTCCATCGATGCTCGTTTTGACTTCCTTCTTCATACGACCTGAATTGTTGTTCTGCCTGGTTTTTGCCTGCGAGGGCGGATACTGCCCCGATGGCACTCCTTATATAGCGACTGGACGTAAAGATACTTTGGCAGCACAGTTGTGCCTGTGTCGCCTGAGCGCATATCGACTCTTCCCGGGGTTATTTGCCGATAATTACCGCTATAATGCACCGTGTCTACCCCTATTCAATGAAAAAGGTTCAGGTATATTGTCCGATCGACTGGATTGCTTGCAGCAATGGACCCGTAGCCAGTTGGACTGGCCCGACGCCGAGCTTGAACCGGCATCCGCAGATGCCAGTTTTCGCCGCTATTTCCGGGTGCAGCAGGGGGATGTGAGTTACATTTTGATGGACGCGCCACCGGAGAAGGAGGATTGCAGCCCCTTTATCCAGGTAAGCCGGATGTTGCTGGCGCTGGGTCTGCATGTTCCTGAAATTCTTGCCAGCGACCTTGAGCAGGGCTTTTTGCTGCTCTCCGATCTGGGTACGCGTTTGTACCTTGACGAGTTGAACGACAGCAATGCCGATCGTATGTATGGCGACGCCCTGGGTGCGTTAGCGACGTTGCAGAGTTGTGGGCCGGACAGTGACTTGCCACGCTATGATCGCAAATTGCTGCTGTTTGAAATGTCGCTGTTCAGTGACTGGTTGCTTGGCACCCATCTTGATCTGAAACTGGACGAGACAGAGAACAGGAATCTGCAACAAAGTTTTGATCAGCTTGCTGATAACGCACTTGAACAGCCCCAGGTGTGTGTACACAGGGACTATCATTCCAGGAACCTGATGTTGTCGGCCCGGCATAACCCGGGCATCCTGGACTACCAGGATGCCGTTATCGGACCCGTGACCTATGACCTGGTATCTCTGCTGCGGGATTGTTATATCAGCTGGCCACGCCAACGCGTCGAAGACTGGGCGCTGGGTTATTTCGAGCTTGCCGTTCAGATCGGGATACTGCGACCGGACCAGACCAATGAACAACAGTTTCTTAAATGGTTTGACTGGATGGGGGTGCAACGGCACCTGAAAGCAGCCGGCATATTTGCGCGTCTCAATCACCGTGACGGAAAATCGGACTATATGCAGGATATACCACGCACCCTGGGCTACGTACGCGACGTGTGCTCGCGTTACAGTGAACTGGCCGCGCTGGGCGGCATCACAGAGACCGTGATCGAACGCTTATGAAGGCCATGATCCTGGCGGCGGGGCGCGGCGAGCGCATGCGTCCGCTGACTGACCGGATACCCAAGCCGTTGCTGGAGGCGGGCGGCAAGCCGCTCATCCAGTATCATATCGAGGCCTTGCGGGATGCCGGATTCCGGGAGCTGGTGATCAATCACGCACACCTCGGCACGCAGCTTGTCGAACGTCTGGGTAACGGAGAACAGCTTGGCGTTCGGATACGCTATTCCGCCGAACCGGAAGGCGCGCTGGAAACGGGGGGCGGGATAAAACACGCGTTGACGTTACTGGGTGAGCAAGCATTCCTGGTAGTGAACGGCGATATCTGGACAGACTACCCTTATGAGCGCTTACAACGCGAACCCGATGGGTTGGCGCACCTGGTGCTGGTCGATAATCCCGCGCATAACCCTGATGGTGATTTTCAGCTCAGCGGCGATAGAGTGACGGACAAAGGAAAACAAAAGCTGACGTTCAGCGGTATTGGCCTGTACCGGCCCGGGCTGTTTGCCGTCGTGCCCGATGTTGCGTTTCCCCTGGCACCTGTGCTGCGTGGTGCCATGCAGCACGAGCAGGTCAGCGGGGAGTATTACCCGGGACAGTGGACGGATATCGGCTCACCACAGCGCCTTGCCGAGCTGGATCAAAAGTTACGGGGATGATCGATGGGAGATGAAATCACGCATAGCGAATTTCTCGCCGCCGATTTCGAACTGTTCGACAAGCACCTGCAGCAGGAGACCCGGTTGTTGGGCCAGTGGTTCGAAGACCGGGCGTTTTCCTCACGTGTGCCGGTGTGTGGCCTGGAACTGGAAGCCTGGCTGATCGATACGCAGGCGCGGCCTGCACCTGTGAACCGGCAGTTCCTGGAACAGATGAACGATCCGCTGGTAGTACCGGAGCTGGCAAAATTCAATGTTGAACTCAATGTCGATCCTGAATTCCTGCACGGCAAGGCACTGAGTCGGCTGCACCGGGATTTGCAACAGACCTGGGACGATTGCGTAACGGCAGCAGCAGCACTGGATACTCGCCTGGTGATGACAGGTATATTGCCCAGTGTCACCCAGCGGGATCTGACACTGGCAAATATGTCAGAGCTCAAACGTTACCGGGCACTCAATGAACAGGTGCTACGTCTGCGCGAGGGTGAGCCGTTGAAGCTGGATATTCACGGCCACCAGCACCTCAATATTCTGCACAATGACGTTATGCTGGAGTCGGCGACCACATCCCTGCAACTTCATCTCAAGATCTCGGCGCAAGATGCCGTACGTTATTACAATGCTGCGCAGATTGTGTCAGCCCCGCTGGTTGCTGCGGCGGCCAATTCACCCTGTCTGTTTGGCAAGGACCTTTGGGATGAAACGCGGATCCCGCTGTTCGAGCAGTCGGTCGAGGTCGGCGGGTTTGCAGGCGCCAGTCGCGGGCCGGTGCGGCGGGTAAGTTTTGGCACCGGTTATGCCAAGGAAAGCCTGTTTGAATGCTATGTCGAGAATCAGCAGCATTTTCCGATCTTGCTGCCTATCCATTTTGACGACCCCGAGCACGAGATGCGGCATCTGCGTCTGCATAACGGCACGGTGTGGCGCTGGAACCGGCCGTTGATCGGTTACGATAAGGACGGTACACCACATTTACGCATAGAGCACCGTGTCCTGCCGGCCGGTCCTACGGTCATCGACTGTATCGCCAGCGCGGCATTCTTCTATGGGCTGGTGCACGCATTGGCCATGCAGGAAATAGCGCCTGAGATCAAGCTGCCATTCACCGTTGCGCGCGACAATTTTTACGCTGCAGCACGCGATGGCCTCGACGCGCAGATCACCTGGCTGGATGGACGCAAGTTGCCGGTCCAGACCCTGCTGCTGGACCAGTTGGTACCGCTGGCGCGTTATGGGCTGGGTCTGCTCGAGATCAACGAACAGGATCGGGATCTTTATCTTGGTATCGTCAAGGACCGGATTCGCAATGCCTGTACCGGCGCCAGCTGGCAGCGTGCTTACCTGGCGCGACATTCCAGTGACATGCAGGCCCTGACTGAAGCGTACTACGAACGTCAGCAAAGTGGTGTGCCGGTACACGAGTGGGATAGCTGAACATGGGCAGCCTGTTACACGTTTTTGAAGCGCTACCGGAAGGTTTGCTGGAAGCACAGCCAACACAGCTTGCGGAGCTGCTTGACGGTCCATCGCTGATTCATTTACCGGGCCGGCGCGAGCAACCTCTGTTTGTCTCGGTGTTGTTACACGGTAATGAGACAACGGGTTTTCTGGCGTTGCAGAACTTGCTTGGGCGTTATCGGGACAAGAAGCTGCCGCGTGCACTGAGTATTTTTATCGGTAACGTGGAAGCTGCGAGTGACGGTCTGAGGCGTTTGGCGGGACAGCCGGACTACAATCGAATCTGGCCCGGCAGCGAATATACGGATAGTCCGGAAAAACGCATGATGGCAGAAATTTTCAGCATCATGCAGCAACGTCAGCCTTTTGCCAGTGTGGATGTGCACAACAATACCGGCATTAATCCCCACTACGCCTGCATAAACAAAATAGACCATCGCTATATACACCTCGCCAGCATGTTCAGTCGTACGCTGGTGTATTTCATCCGCCCGGCCGGTGTGCAGTCAATGGCATTCACGCAGCTGTGCCCGGCCTTGACGGTGGAATGTGGCAAGGTCGGGCAGAGCGCCGGCGAGGCCCACGCCGAAGAGTTTCTGGATGCCTGCCTGCATCTGAGTGAGATACCGCAGCACCCTGTGGCGGCACATGATGTGGACCTGTTTCACACGGTCGCCACGGTGCGTGTAGCGCGTGCCTACAGTTTCGGATTTGGTGAAAAGCCGGTGGATATCTGCTTTATCAACGACCTGGATCACCTGAATTTCCGCGAACTGCCCGCGGGCACCACGCTGGCACACCTGGACGGTGTGGAGGGTATGCCGCTGGAAGCCAGTGATGAGGGCGGAAAGGAAGTGGCGGGCCGCTATTTCAAGGTGGAAGACGCGATGTTACGCACTACCCGCTCGCTGATGCCGTCAATGTTTACCCTGGATGAGCGCGTCATCCGGCAGGATTGCCTGGGCTATTTGATGGAGCGCTACCGGCTCCCGGACTAGTTCTGTGTACCCCGTTCTGAAATTCAGAAACCGGTGAGATTGTCGCTGAAGATGATGGATGTGATTGAATTCCGCTAAGTATTTTTTTCCAAAAATGAGAACCCGTTCATATTTCGGTGTGTCGGCCGGGGTAATGTTCCCCGGCCGGTAAAGCCCGTGTCGGTGCTACCGATAAATTCCGGTAGGTCCGACGGATATTCTCAATGGTTTCATTCAAGACAGGTGCATCTTCCCTGCTAAATTATCGCCTCGCAGTTTTTATGGCTGCGGTGTTGGCTTTGTATGGGACTTATAGCTTGTCTTTTCAACGAGTAGAGGGCCTGTTGCCTGATCTGGCGGGCCGTTTATTACCCGAAGCGGAGCTATCCGATGCGGTGGCGGTCATTGCTATCGATACCGCGAGCCTGAAAGCGTACGGTGCCTGGCCCTGGCAACGTGATCTGCTAGCCACGGTTATCACGCGATTGCAGAAATTCAAACCCGAAGCAATTGGTTTCGCGCTCCCTTTAACGGGTCGCGAGACGCCGCCTGTAGTCAGTACGCTGCGAGCTGAACTTGATACCCTGGACGCGCCGCTACGCGACAAAGCCAACGCCTGGCTTAAAGGTATGGATACGGATGCCAGGCTGGCCCAGGCACTGAAGGAGGCGGGTAACGTTGTACTTGCCGTCCCGTACGAGATCGGTGGACAAGGAACAGACTTGTCGGCAGTTCCGGGCCGGTTACTACTGGATACCGTTTCTCAGCAGGCGGGATGGCGCCGGAAAGCATGGCGATATCTGTTGTCTGCTCCGCAACAGGCTGCTTTCAGGCCAAATTTTCCGCTACCCGTATATCTCGACAGTGTTGCCGGAGCCGGTGTTCGTGAAGCCTATAGCGATAACCGGTATGTGTCCGGGGTAGCGCTGGTGACGGGGGAAGACGGTCGTTATCTGGCCGGGTTCGAACTGGCCTTGCTGGCTGGAGACAGAACGCTTGATGTGATGCCCGGGGTGGGTGTATCAATTGCCGGGCAGCGTGATATTGCCGCCCCCGATCTGATTTATTACCCCCGCCCCGCGGGCCGGGTTCCGGTTTATTCACTGCAGCGGCTCATGCAGGATGACAGTCTCAAGGCTGAACTGCGCAACCGAACACTGCTATTGGGGTTGACTGCATCAACCCTGGTACCGGAACTGACAGGTCCTGCAGGGTACCGCTACACCCCGGTCACCTGGTCTGCACACATCCTGGACAGCCTGCACGGCGGTAACGCCTTCGTGATGCCCGCCTGGTTCTACGGCGCCCAGCGGGCACTCATACTGCTGTTCGCTGGGTATCTGTTTTTCCTGCCGGTGAGCTGGCACCGCAGGGCAGCCCCGATTGTTTCAGTGTTGCTGGCAGCGCTGGTATTGAATGCCGGCCTGGTTATGTTGATAGTACAGGGGCTGTGGTTACCGGTTACCGGGCCGAGCGCTTTTCTGTTGTTCGCGCAGCTGGGGTTAACCCTCGCGTACCGAAGACACGGAACCCTGATCGCGTTGCACCAGGAAGTGATCGATGCCCGCCTGGCACTGGGCGAACACTTGCAGTCACAGGGGCAGCTGGAACAGGCGATGGCTCAGTATGTACCCTGCCTGCCTGCACCCGCGGCGCTGGCATCATTGTATGAACTGGGTCTTGAATACGAGCGCCGTCGCCAGGTACCAAAGGCACAGGCGGTCTACGAGAAGCTTGCAGAAAGTGCTGCGGGATATCGTGATACTGCGCGCCGCCGCCATCAGCTTGCAGCGCTGTCGGAACGTTTCCCGGGTGCAAACGGATCTACAGTCAACCAGACGCTGGTGCTCGACAGCCCGGTCATGGAGCTGCCGGTACTGGGTCGCTACCGGCTGGAGCGCGAGCTGGGTCGTGGTGCTGTGGGCACGGTTTATCTCGCAGCGGATCCCGCCATAGGTCGCCAGGTCGCCATAAAAACACTCTCATTGCTCGAGCACTATGAAGAGCGTGAGCAGGAAGCTGCGGCGCAGCGTTTTATGAAAGAAGCAGAAGCGGTGGGTCGGCTGGCACACCCTAATATCGTATCCATACACGATGCCGGCAGGGAGCATGATCTTGCCTACCTGGTGATGGATTATGTTGCCGGCGAAAGCCTGGAGGCATGGGTGCAGAAAAGCAATCTGCTGCCGGTGTGGGAGGTGCTCGATATTACTGCGCAGGTTGCAGATGGCCTGGATTATGCGCATGGCCAGAAGGTGGTTCATCGTGACGTAAAGCCAGGCAATATTATCTATGACCGTGACAGTGGAGCGGCGAAGATCACCGATTTCGGCATTGCCAGAATACTGGATAGCAAGCAGACCCGGACCGGGACAGTGCTTGGCACACCTTCATATATGTCACCTGAACAAGTGGCAGGAAAGAAGATCAGCGGACAGTCCGACCAGTTTTCACTGGGTGTGACCCTGTATCAGTTATTAACCGGGTGTTTGCCCTTCAGTGGCGACTCGGTCACAACGATGATGTACCAGATCGCGAACGGGAAGATGTTGCCGCTACGCAAGCAGCGCAGTGGCTTGCCCGCGTGTGTCAGCCGCCTGGTAAACAGGGCCTTGCATAAAGACACCGCCAGTCGTTATGCGAACGGGGCGGAAATGGCAGTTGCGCTTCGCAAATGCCAGTTGCAGTTCAGGGGCGGCCGGCGCAAGTCAGCCTGATAAAACCGGGTTCAATTTAAAAGAGGTATTTATAATGTATAAACTGTTAGAGATTGTTGACGGCAATGTGATAGCCGAGCACGCATTAACGCAGGCGAATTTTCGTATCGGACGTAATCTCGGTAATGAACTGCAACCTGACGATGCCAGCGTCAGTGGTAATCACGCCTCTATAGTCCTTGCTCCCAGTGCTTATCTGGATGACGCCATGGAGGCGACTATTGAAGACCTGGGTAGTACCAACGGAACTTTTGTCAACGGAAGAGCGGTCAGGCGGCAGTTGTTAAAACACGGCGATATGGTAACTATGGGTGCCTTGAGCCTGAAGTTCATTGACGAGCAGGCATTGGCGCTGGGCGGTACGCGGATACTTCTTAACGAAGAGAGCTAGGGAAACTCTGATTAATTCCTTTATCGTCATCCCGGCGTAGGCCGGGATCCAGTGTTTTCAATGACCTGGATGCCGGCCTGCGCCGGCATGACGAAATTAATCAGAGTTTCCCTTAGTAACCTCGCGCATCCTGATTAATCTCACCAGGGATCTTCTGCAGGCGCTCCACACCGGTTTCGAGAGATCCATCCGGGTAGAGCTCCAGCCAGCGGTAACCTGGTGGTACAAGGTGCACGGCAAATTCTTCGCTGCCAGGCTGGAACTGGATGCAGGTTGAGGGAGCAGCGAGCAGTTGTACGCCATTTCGTTGTTGCTCGAACGACTGATGCACATGGCCCCACAAGATAGCGCGCACCTGGGAGTGTCGGTCTGTAATATCAAAAAAGGCCTGCGGGTTGTCAACAGCCATGCTATCCAGCCACCGGCTTCCCAGGGGTACCGGCTGGTGGTGTAGCCAGATCAGTGTGGGCAGGTCAGGATAGGACGCCAGCTCTGTATCGAGAGCATCCAGTTCGGCTTTTCTCAGGTATCCACCGTCACTGCCGGTTACCGTCGAATCCAGAAATAACATCTGCCAGCTGTTGATACGTGCGCTGCGTACGCAGAGAAAAGGATTGCTGTTCATACAGTCGTTTAATGTGACCACTTCATCATGATTGCCCGGCAGAGAATAGACCGGGACACCGATGCGCCTGAAGCAATCTCGTACCTGCTGGTAGGCTTGCGGTGAACCATCGTGTGTCAGGTCACCGCTGCTAACCACAAGATCCGGTTGACGTGCGCTCATTACCAGGTCGATTACCTGCTCCAGGCTACGTCGGGTATTGAGTCCCAGTAACTCACCACCGGGATCGGAGTAAAGGTGTGTATCCGTAATCTGGGCGATGCGCAGCGGTTTCGACTCTGCGGCTTGCCTGTCTGTCGCCACTAATCGATCGCCTTTATAAAAGCTTTCGACTTGCGCTGATAATTGTACAGCTTGCGTTTCCCGACCGGCAGTCTGGCCAGGTCGGTACTGACAAACCCGCGCTCCCGGAACCAGTGCGAGGTCCGTGTGGTGAGTACAAAAAGGCGTTTGATGCCGTTCTGACGTGCGCGCAGTTCGATGGCTTCCAGCAGGCTGTTGCCGCGCCCACTGGACCTGTAGTCAGGGTGTACAACCAGGCAGGCGAGTTCAGCAACGTTACCGTCATAGGGATATAGTGCGGCGCAGGCGATAATCATCCCGTCCCGTTTAACCACCATGAAGTAGTCGATTTCCATCTCGAGCATTTCACGCGAGCGTTTTACCAGGGAGCCGTCTTCTTCGAGTGGGGCGATGAGCTGGAGTATGCCGCCAACATCATCGATAGTGGCTGTGCGCAAGCCTTCATAGAGCTCGGCGCTGATGAGGGTTCCTACGCCGTCGCGCGTAAACAGTTCCAGCAGCAAGCCGCCGTCGGCGCTGTGATCTATCAGGTGAGTGCGTTTGACTCCACGGCGACAGCTGTCGATTGCGTTGTTAAGATGGCGAACCCATTGTTCGCTGAGTTTGCGGCGCGAGCATAGCAGCTGCTCGGCTTCCAGCAGCGACAGTTGGCGGATCATCTTGCGCTTGCCGTCGCGTAATCCGTCAGCATTAACCAGCAGGATCAGCTTTTCAGCATGAAGAGCGACGGCTACAGCGGTGGCAACCTCCTCGGCGCTGAGGTTGAAGACTTCTCCCGTCGGGGAGTAGCCGAGTGGCGAAAGTAATACAATGTGTCCTGCATCGAGCTGCCCGTGGATACTGGCTGCGTCGATATGGCGAACTTCACCGGTATGCTGATAGTCGACACCGTCGCGTATACCCAATGGCCTGGCAGTCACAAAGTTGCCACCGGCAATACCGATGTGTGCGCCGGTCAGCGGGCTGTTGACCA
>ENA-ORDP01000367-ORDP01000367.1-marine-sediment-metagenome-genome-assembly--contig:-NODE-367-length-30265-cov-32.718901_pt1 | contig 30265 bp, 23 predicted proteins | sample MGYA00248627_ERZ508539 | MGnify/ENA primary metagenome ERZ508539 (study PRJEB26208, sample SAMN05571518) | marine sediment metagenome | biome: deep sea; feature: Hydrothermal vent; material... | reverse complement strand
CATGCCAATAATTTTCTATGCGCTGTTAGTGGGGGTTATTTCCGGCCTGGGTGCAATCGTCTTCCGCTTGCTCATTGCGCTGTTTCACAATCTGCTGTTTTTTGGTCGCTGGGACCTCGATTACAATACCTTGCTCCATACACCGGAGAGCAGTTGGGGTATGGCAGTCATAGCGGTGCCGGTGGTCGGGGCGTTGCTGGTGGCTTTTCTGGTCAAAACGTTTGCGCCGGAAGCTCGGGGACATGGTGTGCCCGAAGTGATAGATGCCATTAATTTCAACCGGGGTATTATCCGTCCCAAGGTGGCTGTCATCAAGGCGTTGGCCTCGTCGATTTCCATCGGCTCAGGCGGTTCGGTCGGCCGCGAAGGCCCGATTATACAGATTGGTGCGACGTTCGGATCGGTCATGGCGCAGTGGATGCATCTACCGCTATGGCAACGTAATACATTGATAGCAGCCGGCGCCGGTGGCGGTATCGCCGCCACGTTCAATACCCCTATCGGCGGTGTTTTGTTCGCTGTTGAGATCATGATGGTGGAAATCAGCGCACGCACGCTGGTGCCCGTCATGATCGCGACTGCAACCGCCAGCTATATCGGTTTTCTGTATTTCGGAAATGCCGCCTCCTTCATTATTCCTCAGCTGACGCTCGAAGCACCGGCCAATCTATCCATCGCCGACTTCCTGATGCATGCGGCTCTCGGGCTGATCATCGGCGTTCTGGCGGTCATCTACACGCGGTCTATCTACCTGTTCGAGGACTGGTTTGAGCGCTTGCCTGGCAATTATTACACCCGTCATGCGCTGGGCATGCTGCTGGTCGGCATCACGATGTATCTGATGATGCAAACGTTTGGACATTACTATATTCAGGGTGTTGGTTACGCCACGATTCAGGACATTCTGGATGGAAGGCTGAATGAAACCTGGATTTTATTGTTACTGGTGGGGGTCAAGTTACTAGCGGTTTCGTTGACGTTGGGCTCCGGCGCTTCCGGCGGCGTTTTTTCACCCGCCCTGTTTATGGGGGCTGCACTTGGCGCCGGCCTTGCAATCGGCGCTAACCACCTGTATCCGGCGCTGGCAGTGGACCCGGTGAGTAGCGCAGTAATCGGTATGGCGTGCATGATCGGCGCAAGTACGGGTGCCGCAGTCACCGCCGTCGTCATGATTCTTGAGATGACGCGCGACTACAATGTAGTGATCCCGCTGGTGGTCGCCGTTTCCCTGGCCTACGCGGTTCGGCGGCATCTGTTGGCAGAAAATATCTACACTCTCAAGCTCGTCCGGCGCGGACATCATGTTCCGACGTCATTGCAAAGCCATTTGTATTTGATGTACAAGGCGCTGGATATTGTGCAGCCAGCGTATATTACGCTCAATGCCGATGCAAAAGTTGCTGATCTTCTCGAACGGAACGCGACCAGCGGGCATTATCCGCACGTCATTCTGGTTGATGGAGAACAGATTCACGCTGTGATTTCATCGGCAACGCTAACGAATGTGCTGCAAGGTGACGATCCTGATGCACCGTTACAACAGTTTGTCGAGCCGCGCTACAGCCGGGTCAGTGAAGACATGGTGGTGTTCGATGTATTTGCACAATTGCGCAACGAGCATTGTCGTATCGCGCTGGTTATGAATAACAGTACTGGTGACGACACGCCCGGTGCTGTTGCCGGCGTGCTGTCGTGGGCAGATATTCTGGAAGCTGCAAACCTGCCACATAATATGCGACCCATTAAAGACGTCAGGTAAACGGAGAACTCCTGTGGTGGGTATTTTTGCACTGTGGTGGGAATATTACCCGCGCTATTCATTTGCGCAGCCAGGTAAGCTATTGATTACGTGAGAATGAAGATTGGCATATTTGCTGCTCAAGGTGGTATAGGGCGTAACTTTCCCCGCGCTTGCAGGAGTATCAGATATGTCAAAACTTAAGTACGTTGCTGTCTTGTTGACCACTGTGGGGACGTCATTGGCGTTTGCACCTTTATATGCCGATACCATCCAGGAGCAGGTTTCCGTCACACCGGGAAAACCCGTCAGCTCGCAGCAAGAGGCGGTTATCTCCTCGTCCGGTGTAAAGGTGCTGCGCCATATCGCCCAGGCGCGCGCCTATCTTCACCGGAAAGATGTCGAGGCGGCACAAAAAGAACTCGGCCAGGCGGATAAACTGCTCGAAATCATACGTCAGGCGGTACCGACTACTATTGTTAAGGACAGGATCTGGGTGGCGAAGAAGCATCTGGAGTATGAGGACACGCAGGCCGTGTTGCCCGACCTGATTCCCATTTACAATTCACTGGATGAACTGGTGGACATCATGCCGGTAAAGGCAGCCAGGGTACAGCTGGACAAAGCCAGGGAAAATCTCAAGGCAGGTAACAAGACTCAGGCCAGACAGGCGTTGGAGGAAGCTGACACGGCGTTACAATACACCGAGGTCGATCTGCCGCTTGGCACCACGCAACATCTGGTGGCACAGGCCAGGGCGGACCTCGGCAAGAAAAAACTGGACGATGCGGACCGGTCATTGAAGTCAGCTGAAGACAGCGTGGTATTCATCTCGGTCGGCGTCGAACAGCCGTTGTTTGTAGCCAAAGCGGCGTTGTATCGGGGTGTAGCGGATCTGGAGGCCAGGCATAACGACCTGGCGAAGACTGATCGGCAAGGGCAGCTTGATGCTATGATCCGTACGTTGTGATGGTACGGCTCCCGGCGCCGGTGAGTGGCGCCACCGTATACAGCGGTTACGCGACATAAACCAGGGGACTATGGCAGAAATGCGCAACAATTCGCGTGACTCGAATGTCTGGTTTCATTCTTCCCTGTGGTTGCCGGTGGCGCTGCTGGGTAGTTTACTGATGGTAACACTGGCAATGGAGTTTATGCTGGCCTGGCAGTCTTACCAGCGGCTCCAGCCCATCAACCGACACATCACCCAGTTGGTGAGATTGCAGATTGCCAATGTCGAACTGCAGCGCGAGCTGGTGGACGGTCTGCGCGGTGAAGGTACTTTCAGTACCAGTGAGCGCGAAAAGATAGGGCAGGAGTTGCAAGCGGTCATCGAAGCACGGGCGTTACTGTCGCAGGATTCGCCGGCGCTGGTCGCGGCTGCGCGCCGCGCGCTGATGGACGTCTCGCGTCAACCGAAAGAGGCATTGATCCTGGCATTGGCGCAAACCCGAAAAGTGATCGACCTTGAGGCGCGTGCACACCAGGCACTGGTCGACAAAATCAGTCGTGCCACTGCACTGGAGCTGAGAATAGGCGCGATCACACTGATACTGTTCCCGACCGGAGCGGCCCTGCTACTCTACCTGATGCGCCGGCGCATCCTGGCGCCGCTGAAACGGCTGAGTTTTTTGATGACTATGCTGGCCCGCTCCGACTACAGCCACGCGCCATTGACCTCAGTCGATCCGCTGTTACGACCGCTGGCAAAGAACTATAACGCCATGGCGGCGCGTCTGGCCGAACTGGAGGCGGAACACGAAAAGCGCGAAAAGAATCTCGAATCCCAGGTGGACAGTGCGGCACAGGCGCTGCTCGAACAACAGCGTAACCTGGCGAATACCGAGCGATTGGCCACCGTGGGTGAAATGATGGCGCGCATCGCCCACGAGCTGCGCAATCCTCTGGCGGGTATCAAAATGGCCTGCGCCAATCTGCACAAGGATCTGGCACAGGAGCCGGATAACGCAGACTATAGCGAACGCGTCGATATTGTTTCAACGGAGATAGACCGTGTCATCGCCGTGTTGAACGCCATGCTGGACCAGGCACGACACCACCCGGAACCGCTCCGTGATGTTAATATCGGGTCGGTGGTCACCGATCTCATGACCCTGGCCCGCTACCAGATACCCGCCCGAATCGCGCTGATAAAGGACATCCCGGATGATCTGGTTTGCCGTTTGCCGGATGCGATGCTGCGCCAGGCCCTGCTGAATCTTTTACTCAACGCCCGCCAGGCCATCGACGACCAGGATGGCGATATTACTGTTCGCGCACGGGCTGGCGATGGCATGTTATATCTGTCCGTGATTGACGACGGCCCCGGATTCCCGGTTGACCTGATCAAGGCCGGCATCCACGCCTTTGTCAGTCACCGTCCGGGTGGAACGGGGCTGGGGCTTTCCATGGTGCAACGCTTTGCGCGCGCCCGGGGTGGAGAGGTGAAGCTATCGGATCGTGAGCCGCAAGGCGCTTGCGTGACACTCGAGCTACCCATGCAGGGATAACCATGTCTGAATCATTATTGATTATCGAAGACGAACAATTGCTCGGTTCGGAACTGGTGCGGCATTATCGCCGCAACGCCTGGGAGGTGGTCTGGGCAAAAACTATTGCCGAAGCCGAACGTGCTCTGCTGGTGCGGGAATTGCAGCCACTGGTGGTGCTCTCCGACATCAATCTGCCGGATGGCAACGGTCTCGATCTACTGGACAAGGTACGTGCGCAAGGCGGTTGCGGAGAATGGGTGTTTCTGACCGGGTATGGTGAAGTGCCGGATTCGGTGCGTGCCATGCGCCTCGGTGCTTTCGACTTTCTCACTAAACCGTGTGAGCAGGAACGCCTGGATATCGTCGTGCAGGGCGCGGCGCGCAGTGCGCGTGCCCAGCGGCGCATCCGGGAAGAGAGCGAAAACCGCTCGCGCCGGTATACACCGGAATCATTTGTGGGTTCGAGTGCAGCGGCGCAGGTGGTGCGCAAGATGTTGGGCAAGCTCACCGAAGTGCCCTTCAGTGCGCTGGTACTCACCGGTGAAACCGGAACCGGTAAAGGGCTGGCGGCACGTATTCTGCACCATGCAGGACCGCGCGCCGAAGGTCCGCTGGTTGAAATCAACTGTGCGGCGCTGCCGCGCGAGTTGCTGGAATCCGAGCTGTTCGGCCACGAGGCCGGCGCTTTTACCGGGGCGAAGGGTCGGCGGCGCGGCCTTATCGAACAGGCACATGGCGGTACCGTATTTCTGGACGAAATCGGCGAAATGCCGGTTGATCTCCAGGCCAAGCTGCTCAAGGTCATCGACGACCGTTCACTGCGCCGACTTGGCGGTGAGCAGGAGCTCCAGGTCGATGTGCAGGTGCTGGCGGCGAGCAACCAGGATCTCGTGGAACAGATCCGCACCGGCGGATTTCGTGCCGACCTCTATCACCGCCTGAATGTTTTTCATCTGGAATTGCCGCCACTGCGCGAGCGTATCGATGATTTGCGTGAGCTGGTGCCGTTATTCGTGGCGCAATACAACGCACTGGCCGGCAAAAAGGTCAGCGAGATCGGGCCACTGGTATGGGAACGTTTGCACCAGCATCGTTGGCCGGGCAATGTCCGCGAGCTGCGTAACGTCGTTGAACGCTGTGTGTTGTTTGCCGGCGATCATCGCTTCCCGCTTGATTGGCTGCAGCTTGTCTCGTCCGCGGAGACAATTGATGCCGGTGACGCAGGTGTAGGTGGTGATCGCCTGTGTCTGCCGCTGGACGGTTCGATGGGGCTCGATGACATGGTGGCGCAGATTATCGAAACCATGCTGGCGCGCCATGCTCATAATGTCGCTGTCACGTCGCGGGTGCTCAAGACAACCCGCGAGAAAGTTCGCTACCGGATAGAAAAATATGATATCAAGCGTTCCGAGTGATACAGGGTGACCGGAAGTTGCCCGGACGGAAAACAAATTAATCAGACCGCTCACATCGGTGCGGTTACGCTGACGCTGATGACAGCTGATGGCCGACACCGGTATGAGGATGGTGTTCTTCAACATCATCACCCTGTTGACGGTACCGCAACTATTATATCGCTGGCGTCGCCCCGGGTGGGCCGCCGCTGACACGGAGTAATCACTATGGTCAAGAAACTGCTTCCTGATGTTGCACTCACTCCTGCCTATGGTTCACGTGCCATGACTGAACCGGTGCCCAAGTACACGTTACCCAAGGGTGAGATGCCGCCCGAGACGGCTTACCGTCTGATCCACGATGAGTTGATGCTCGACGGCAATGCGCGGCTCAACCTTGCTACTTTCGTGACCACCTGGATGGAACCCGAAGCCGAGCAGCTCATGAGCGAGACATTTGACAAGAACATGATCGACAAGGATGAGTATCCACGGACAGCAGAGATCGAGACGCGCTGTGTGAACATGGTGGCACGGCTGTTCAATGCACCCGAGGATGTGGAGGCGGTAGGGGTATCCGCCATCGGTTCCAGCGAGGCGGTGATGCTTGCCGGCATGGCGTTGAAATGGAACTGGCGCAAGCGCCGGGAGGCCGCCGGCCAGCGGGCCGACCGACCTAACTTGATTCTCGGCAGCAATGTGCAGGTGGTATGGGAAAAATTCTGTCGCTACTGGGAGATCGAAGCGCGTTACATACCGATACGCGAGGGCCGTTACGTCATCGAACCCGAAGAGGTCATCACTCGTATCGATGAAAATACCATCGGCATAGTCGCCATCCTGGGCACTACTTTCACGGGTGAGTTTGAACCCATTGAAGCGATTCATGATGCCGTGGTCCGCCACAATGCCGAGCACGGTCTGGTCGTACCTATGCATATTGATGCGGCCAGCGGGGGCTTTGTCGCGCCGTTTATTCACCCCGACCTGCGCTGGGATTTCCGTTTAGCCAATGTCGTTTCCATTAACGTATCCGGCCATAAATACGGCCTGGTCTACCCCGGTGTCGGCTGGGCGGTGTGGCGTGATCGCCAGTACTTGCCCGAGGAGCTGGTATTTCATGTTAATTATCTGGGTGGCGATATACCCACCTTCACGCTTAATTTTTCACGGCCTGGAAATCAGATCATCGGGCAGTACTATAATTTTCTGCGCCTCGGACACGATGGCTATACCCGCATCATATCCATCTTGCGTGATACCGCTGTTAATCTCTCCGGACGTATTGCAGACCTCGGTCCATTCGAACTGCTGAGTGACGGCAGCTCAATCCCTGTATTTGCCTTCCGCCTCAAGGATGCCTCGCGCTACTCGGTATACGACGTCTCGGAACATCTGCGCACCCGTGGCTGGCAGGTACCCGCTTACACCATGCCGCCTGATGCCAGTGCGGTCGCCGTACTGCGCATCGTTGTGCGCGAAGGGTTTTCACGTGATATGGCCGACATGCTGATCGCCGATATCATCAAGGTCGTGGGCGAACTCGAAGCAGCGCCGCCGTTGCAGCCCAGGGCACCGAGCGAAGGATTCCATCATTGCTGACGGGCTGCGTTGCGGGTCGGGAAATACTGCTCAAGAAAGGCCTTTGCGGCATTCTGGTAGGCGCCACTGTCCGGGTATTCCCGCCATAAGGCACGGGAGCCATGCCTGCCGTCTGTTGCAGGAATGAATGAAACTTTTCTGCCTGATTTAATCGCGGCAAAGATACCGGCCCATCGATCCGTCTCGCTATGCGCCGAGGTAATAAAGACAGGCACTTTGATACGTTGTGCAGAATCCTGTACCCAGGTGGCGGTCTTGCCGGCACGTTCAAAATATTCACCCGGGGAGAACGCCAGCACGCCATCAACCAGCGCGGGGGAGTCGCCGGCAACTTTCAGTACCAGTGCAGCGGAATAGGAACTTCCCCAGGCAATGACGCCGTCTTTTCCATAATGTTTGCGCGCATAGATTAGTGCGGCTTTGATGTCGGGCAAGGCATCAACATAGCCCGTCGGCCTGTTTTCCTTTTTCGCCCTCAGTGCTGTTTCGTTTTTAACGCCCCTGGCATATTTTCCCGAGCGCTGATCGACGGCCATGCAGTTATAACCCAGCGTGTTCAGCCACGGAGCGATTTCAGTGTACTCACCCCGGCTCCAGCCGGCCTGGTGAAACAGCACGATTATCGGAGCCTCGCCGTTTTTATAGGGCGCATAGATATCCGCAGTGATCAACAACCCATCCTGTGATGGAAAGGTAACGGTCTCGCTACCGGATGCCACAGCGGTAAGTGACAGAAACAGTACGGCCAGATAAAAACAATAATGCGCGTATCTCATTTCGATGCTCCTTGAATTACGAAGACAGTATAGGAAACTCTGATCAATTCGTCATACCAGTTAAATTCGCCATACCAGTTAAATTCGCCATACCAGTTAAATTCGTCATACCAGTTAAATTCGCCATACCAGTTAAATTCGTCATACCAGTTAAATTCGTCATACCGGCGCATGCCGGTATCCAATGCATTGAAACCGCTGGATTCCGGCATACGCCAGGATGACGGAAAACGAATTAATCAGAGCGCCTTATACTTTCAAGAATTCATGGAACAGTAAAGATACGGTCAATTTAGTGAAATAATGTGTTGCTAGTGTTATTCGCTACGTTGCGATGCAGCGTTGTGTTGCTCACTAAATGGTTTCCAAAGGAGAGTACCCTTCATGAAATACACTCAATTTTCCGTCAGTGGATTGGCGCTTGCTGTTGCCATCGCCGTCTCGCCCCCGGTTCTGGCCGATAACAACAGCGGTCATGGCGATCGAGAAGGCATTAGACATGGCGTTAAAGATTTCGGCAAGCTTCGTGATCGCTTATTGCATAAATATTCCGGAAAACTTTTCGGCGTCAAAGGTGCGCTAAAAGCTTCGTCGACGCAAAGCGTCGATAAATCCACCGCTGAGGCTGATCCTGTCTCGATGGTTACTCTCGCCCGCAGCCTGCATGCACACGTGGTCGCTTCCAATCAGGCGTTGGGTCCCAATATTGACATGATGGGCTTGTGGCCGAGTGAACATCCCACCCACCTGATCGTCTGTAACGAACAGGGTCCTGACCAGGCGGGGCTACAACGTGTACGTCTGGCGGATGGTCAGGTCGAAACGATCCTGAGCGGCACGAAATCATGCGATCCGGCCCACACGACGCCATGGGGCACGGTCGTCCTCGGTGAGGAAGCCGGCAATTCAGGTTCCATGCTGGAGATCATCGATCCCCTGCACACGACCGGGGTCGTCTATGACCGGGTCAGCGGAACCTTTACCGGGGCCGATGCAGCCCATGTGGCCGAACGTCCCGCGGTGGGTCATCTCTCCTTCGAGGGTATCGCGATCTACCCCAACGGCGTCCTGTATTATGGTGACGAAAACCGTCCTTCCAAAGGGACTGCCGGTGGTGCTTACTTCAAATTTATACCCTCTACACCCTGGAATAGCGATGAGTCGATCAGCAGCCTGGATCAGTCACCGCTGGCCAATGGCAGTGTCTACGGCCTGCGCCTGGGTAAACGCCACGCTGGTACCGACTATGGCCAGGGTAGCAATACCGGCCTGGGCAGCTGGATACCGGTCGTGAATTCCTACGGCGCTGACTTGCGTGCAGAGGCGGCAAACCTTGAATTGACCGGTTTTTATCGTCCGGAAGACGCCAGTGTCGATGAAAAATCGCTGCGTAACGGCAGGGTTCGTTTTTGTGCCAACAACACCGGCAATGAAGGTTCCGATCACAACTGGGGTGAAACCATCTGCGTTACCGATGGCAGCCTGGCTGAAGCCACGGCTAATACAGCCGTACCGGAAATGCAGCCGTTTGTGACAGGCACCAGCCAGTTGGCCATGATGGATAATATCGCCTATCAGCCGGATCGTGGTAACTGGATACTGCACGAAGACGGTGATGCTCCCGGCTTTGCCGAGGATCCGCATAACAATGACATCTGGGACTGCCTGGAAGACGGTGGTGATGTGGATACACTGAGCGATGGTTGCATCCGTATCGCAACATTGAACGATCTGACTGCCGAGTCGACCGGGGGCTTCTTCGATGCCGAGGGAGAGCATTACTATTTCAGCATACAGCACAATATAACCGGCCACGGAACCATCCTGGATATAACCGGCTGGCGTTAATCCAGCACGCAGTAATCAAAGAAGGATAAGGCGGGGCGGAGGGCGCATATTTTAGTCCCTCCGTCCCGAATGGCACTAAGTTAAGCCTTAAATGTACGTATTCCCGTCTCATCGGCGCAGGCCGGAATCCATATAGCCTTTAAACAGCCTGGATCCCGGCCTGCGCCGGGATGACGGTTGTGATTTCGGCTTAACTTAGTACCATTCCCTTCTGCCCCCTTTCCCGCAACTTTTCCGTTCGCTCCCTTGCCGAATCCAGGGCAAGCTCGCTGTTGATCAATAACTGTGGACTTGTGGGGAAAGGGCTTTTATTCTTCCTGCCTATACAAAAACCACTGCAGATGAGGAAATGCTGCATCGTGCCGTCACACATCCCGTCCGCAACCTCCCTGCCGGATGGCTTCCGGCAATGCCTTGCCGACGCCGAAATGCTGGAGTGCATTCCAGCGGCCGAGATGGAAATGCTCCGCCAACGGCTCGAATCCAACGTGTTCAACCTGGTTGTCATGGGGGAGTTCAAACGCGGCAAAAGTAGTGTGATCAATGCGCTCATCGGCGAGGATGTCCTGCCGGTGGGGGTGGTGCCACTGACGGCCATCGCTACGATCCTCGAATACGGCGAAGTACCCGCTACGCAGATTCTGTTTCAGGATGGCACCGAGATGCAGGCTGACCTGCGGGCACTGTGGGATTTTGCGACAGAAAAGGGTAATCCCGGCAACGAAAAAAGTGTCAGCGAGGTGCGTGTCAGCTGGCCTTCGCCCTGGCTGAGGAGTGGTGTGCGGCTGATCGATACACCGGGGATCGGGTCGGTGTACCGGCACAACAGCGCCATCACCTATGGTCTGCTGCCACGCGCCGACGCAGTATTGCTGGTGCTTTCTGTGGATCAACCCATCGGGCAGGTTGAATACGACTTTCTCAAGCAGGTGCAGGATTATGCCGGTCGCATCTTCTTCTTGCTCAACAAGGCGGATCTGCTGACTGCGACTGATCTCGCCGAATCACAGGCATTTACCTCACAGGTCATCGCGGAGGCTATGGATGGTCCCGTAACACTGTACCCTTTCTCCGCCCGGCTGGCGCTGGAGGGACACAAGAATCGTTCCGCAGATCAGTTGACGCAAAGCGGGTTTCCTGACTTCACAGAGGCGTTGAAGCTTTTTCTCGCGGAAGACAAGGGCAATGCCCTGATCACCTCTCTGGCCAGGGGACTGCTGCGGCTTCTCTCCCAGACCCGGTTCAATACAGAACTGACACTCTCTTCACTGGCCGTGCCGGTGGATGAATTGCGCCGGAAGGTGAAGGCATTCGAAAACAGGCGCGACGAAATGACGCAGGAAGGACGTGATTTCGGCATTTTGCTGAAGGCGGAGGTCAAGCATCTGGTGGATCACGATGTAGCGGCAGATGTGGAAAACTTCAGAGCCAGGTTGAGCGGAGAAATCGAGACGCAGATAACGAGCCACTTTGCTAGCGCACGCCATCTTTCTTCCCGTGAGCTGGATGAGTCGCTGCGGCAATACGCGCTGCAAGTGGTACGCACTGGCTGGGACCATTTCCGCCGCGAGGAGAACGAAAAGCTGGAAGCCAGCTTTCACCGGATTTGCGCCCGGTTCAGCGGAAAAATCCACACTACAGTGGATGAACTCTACCGTTTCTCTTCAGATCTCTTTGCTATTCCTTTTGACGCGGTGGCCGCAGACTCGGACTGGGGTATTCAGTCTGGCTTTTATTACAAGTTCTGGGAGGTACCGGGCAGCATCCGGCTCATGACCACCTCATTTCTCCACGCTTTGCCCAAGTTCCTGGGTGATCGGTTGATTCTCAAGGATGCCAGCAAATATGCACGGGAGCTGGCTGATACTCAGGCCGGCCGGGTACGCTATGACTTTGCACAGCGGCTCGACAAGAGCATGCGAGTCTTCGAAAAAAGTATGTGTGAGCAACTCACTGTGACTTCGACCCATATCGAATCAGCGGTAGAAAAAGGTCTTGAACTTGCTGCCGCAAGCAGTGTAGTGGCAGATGACGAAGCAAAGCGCTTGAATAAGAGACATGAGATACTCGCTGTGCTGGTCAAACGGGTGGAGTCCCTCGTACAGTCAGTGCATACATGAGCAGCCACAGGGCAAACCTGTTGTTGTGGAATAATCACCATACAGATGTATAGATGTGGAATATTCCCATGATCCGCTCGGCCAGGTTGAAAATACAGCTTCAATAACAATTGGTTATAAGTTGGCATATTCAATGCTCTTTTCCTGTCAGGTAACAACCGACATGGAGAAAGACGATGAAAACTATGACCTATAGTGCAGTGAAACCGGCAGTGCTGGTGTTGGCCGCCGTTCTGGCAACGGGAGCTGTTGCGGTAACCGCTGAGGCCGCAGGCAAAGGCAACAGCGAAACGATCAGTATCAGCGAATACACAGACTGGGGCGACCCGGCCATGGCAAAGATTGCAATCGACTCAGGCCGCGCTCTGATTGCACATCTGAGCACCGCCCGCGCGCTCATTGATAGCGGGCAGATCGCAGAAGCACGTAGTGCGTTGAATGTCAGCCGTGAGTTTGCGGATACGATCGAACGCACCATGCCGTACCTGACCGTTGTGGAAGACATGATGGATGTCAGTAAGCGCGTTGTTGAGGAAGATGTCGCGGCGTTATCTGAAGATCTTCTGCCGATTTATGCCAGTATTGATGAGTTGCAGGTGTATGCACCGGAAGTCGCCGAGCGCACGCGCGGCGCACTGAAGCAGGTAAAGAAACATGCTGCTGCGGGAAACAAGAAACGCGCCTCACAGGTGTTGGCCGAGGCCGCTGACGATATCACCCGGAGTACCGTTTACCTGCCTGTCGGGTACGTCGATGTACAGACACGTGTCGCCCTGTATGCGCTCAACATGGAGAAACCGGATGTGACCGCTGCCAGATCAGCGGTTGACCTGGCGCTGGACAGCGTGACCACGGTGGTTAACGAAGTAATTACCAGCGTAAACTGATGCCGGGAAGCGTGTAAGGAGTTAAAACAATCATGAGTGATGCAACTGCAATTATCGCTACCTACGATACCCACCCGCAGGCCGAAACCGCGATCAAGGAGCTGGACCAGTCGGGTTTTGCCATGAAACAGTTGTCGATTGTCGGCAAAGGCTACCATTCCGAGGAACACCCGGTGGGGTTCTATACGCTTGGTGATCGTATGAAAACATGGGGTAGTGTTGGCGTGTTCTGGGGAGCGTTGTGGGGCCTGTTGTTCGGAGCCGCCTTCTTCTGGGTGCCGGGGATCGGTCTGTTGGGTGCGGCGGGGCCCTTTGTGTCCATTCTGGCAGGGGCTGCCGAGGGTGCGGTGGTCATTGGTGGTGCCTCGGTACTGGGTGCGGCGCTGGTGAACCTCGGGGTACCGAAGCACAGCATTATCAAATATGAGCGCTCGCTGGGTGCAGATAAATACCTGCTGATCGCGCATGGCAGCACTGAGGATGTGGAGCAGGCACGGCAAATTATCGAACGTACTGAAGCAGTAGAAACGGCTATCTATAAGGCTTAGACTGTTCAAGCCGTCATTGCGAGTTAAGTCGTCATTGCGAGCGTAGCGCGGCAATCTCATGACGGGTTTGTTCGAGTTATTCAATTCCACAGGTTGGTTCCGATTCGGCCAGGGTAGAGGATTAGTTATGAGTCGATCAGGTCCTGCCGGTTCCGTCAAGCGACAGCCGGGAGCAGCAGGACCAGCCGATGAGGTGGCCGCCACGCATCGCTTCCGCAGCGTGCGTTTCGTGGTCCCCGTTCTGTTCCTGACCGCCATGCTGGCCGTCGGTTGGCAGCAGGTGTCGTCAATTGATCTGCTTCGGGTACGTGATGCATTGCACGTCATACCGCCTGGACCGGTATTCGGTATACAGCTGTTGGCGCTATTGGCCATCCTGGCAATGACGCCCTACGACTTACTGATTGCGCCCGCCCTGGGTATTCGGCGCAGCTGGCGCGCCTGGGTACACGATGCATGGATAGCTAATACCTTCAATAATATGGTGGGTCTTGCCGGACTGACCGGGTCCGGTTTGAGGTACTTGCTGGTTGGCAGGACTCAGCTGTCGCATCGCCAGGCTGCGAGTCACGCGGCACTGGTCATGTTGACTATCCCGGTGGGTCTTTCCGCGCTGTCCTGGCCGCTATGGTTGTCGGGCACAGTGCGCGACACCTGGCTCAGCGCTGGCGCATTGATAGTGGCGGCTGCCTATCTGCCGCTGTATCTGTTGTTGACCGGGGATGGCCGACTGCACCGCCGCTTCCTCGGTAATCTTCCGGTATTGTCTCACCGGCGGCAGGCGGCTCTGGTAGGGATCAGTATCCTCGACTGGCTGCTTGCTGCTCTGACTGTCTGGTTGTGTATCACCGCAGCGGGTGTTGATGTTTCCACCGTGCAGGTGGGAGCCGCCTTTATGACGGCTTCCCTGGCCGGTATTGCCAGTATGTTGCCCGGTGGGGTCGGTGTCTTTGACGGGGCGTTATTCCTGTTGTTACGCACGCAGGGTATGGACAGTGATGCACTGGTGGCCGGTATCGTGATGTTTCGTATCGTCTACTATGTTGTTCCCTGGCTCCTTGGTATCTATCTCGGCGGGTCGGTTCTGACGTCGGGTGAAAACGCCCCGCTAGGCGCGTTGCTGCACCAGTGGCGGATAAGCCCGCTGCTTGCACCGTTGCGCCTGCCGCTGGTGTTGTTTTCCGCGATTGCCGTGCGAGCGCTGGCCTACCTGACGTTTGCCGCCGGTGTCGTGTTGCTGGTTTACGCGGCGTTGCCCGGACCGGTCGATGAGCAACTGGCCGATTGGCATATGTTGTTACCGGGTGCTTTGCTGGAAGGTCTGCATCTTGGCGGTGTGTTTATCGGTGTGGCGCTGGTTATTCTGGCCGGCGGTATCGTCCGCCAGGTCGAACGTGTCTATCTGCTGGTTATTCCTGCGCTGCTGTGCGGGGCGGTGCTGATCATGTTGAAGGATTTCCACTATGTGCAGGCGAGTTTCCTGATCGCCCTGGCTGTGCTGTTGCGTATGCAGCGCGCCCGGTTTTACCGCCAGGCCTTCCCGATAGTCAGTCTGCGTACTGCCCGCTGGCTGTTGGCGATGCTGGTATCGCTGGGTCTGTATGCGATGTTGGGTTTTCTGGTGGACAACAATGTCTGGCAGGCGGATGTTTTGCGCTGGTCAACATCGACATCGGATATGGCGCATGCGGAGCATTTTCTGCGGTCGTTGCTGCTGTTGCCGCTGTTTGCTCTGGGTATTCAGGGGTGGCTGTTTTTTCGCCTGCCGCGTCCCGACGACAGCAGGCCGGACAAGGCCGCACTGGTGGCAGCGAGCGAGTTTCTCAACCGTCACGGTGGCAGTCCGTTCGCGCACCTGGTATTAGCCGGCGACAAACAGCTGTTCTATGCTGCCGGTGGGCGGGTACTAATCCCCTATGCACGTATCCGCCATCGTCTGGTGGCACTCGGTGACCCCAATGGTGACAGCACCGTATTCCGCGAGGCTATTGAAGAGTTCTACAGCTTCGCTGACCAATACAACCTGGAGCCGGTATTTTATGAGGTTTCAGAAACCAGTCTCGGGTTGTATCACGACCTGGGGTTCAAACTTTTCAAACTCGGCGAACGAGCGTTGGTGCCGGTGACGACATTCACGCTGGCAGGCAAACACCGTGCATCGTTACGACACAGCGTCAGCCAGGCGGAACGTGCCGGAGTCTGTTTCGAGATGCTGGAGCATCCTCTGAGTGAGGCATTATGGCGGGAACTGCAGACTGTGTCCGATGCCTGGCTGGTCAGCAAGCACACTGCCGAGAAAGGTTTCTCGCTGGGTCGTTTTGATCGCGAATACCTGCAACGCAGCCCGTTGGCACTGGTCAGGCAGGATCAGCGGGTGGTTGCATTCGCCTCATTGATGCCCGCTTACGGATCGCGTGAACAGCTAGCCATCGATCTGATGCGCGGTTTGCCTACGGCACCCAAAGGCACCATGGATTTTCTGTTCGTGCAGCTTATCGAATATGCGCACGAGAATGGTTACCATTACTTTGAACTGGGTGTCGCACCTCTCAGTGGTGTTGGTCAGTCGCGCTACGCACGTGTCTCGGAGAAAGTGGCGCGGCTGGCGTTCGAGCACGGCAATCGCTTCTACAGTTACAAGGGTCTGCGCAGTTTCAAAGCAAAATTCAGTCCGGAGTGGTGCGGAGTGTATCTGGCTTATCGACCACGTTCACCGTTGCCCGGGTTGTTGCTGGATATTGCTGCCCTCATTGGCGGCGGTTATCGCCGACTGATGCGCGATAGATGACAATATTGCTGAATACTTGCCGTGTGCGTGTCATTGCGAGCACCTCACCCCGCTGCGCGGCGACGAATCGAGGAAGAACAGTTTTCCCCGCTCCTACGGGCGCATTTTGTCAGGTCCGGCTGAAGGGCAAGTTCTTCAAGAGCGTAGCGCGGCAATCTGTTTGTGTACAATATAACGATTGGAGATTACTTAAAGGAGCATAGATATGTCCGGCTTACCAGCATGGCGCCACCTGACGCACAATATTGTAGTACCACTCGGGCTGCTGGTGATGCTTGTCGCCGGGCCGGTGATAGCCGCCGACTCCGCAACTACTCCGCGAGCAACTATCCAGAAAGTTACCGTTGATGTGCTGGCTGCGCTGCGGGCAAACAAAGACACATTACACAAGGATCCGGCCAGGGTGATAGCGTTGATCACCCGTATCGTCGACCCTTATTTCGACTATGCCTTTATGTCCAGAGAAGCACTCGGTATCGCCTGGCGGCGCGCTGACGCTCGGCAGCGGGCGCGCTTTATGCAAGTATTTCATGAGTTATTGGTCGCCGATTACGCAGACGTATTTAAACAGTATACCGGCCAGACTATAAAGCTGACGAGAGTGCGGTGGGATGATGCGGCACATAAAAGGGCAACGGTTTTGAGTCAGGTCGACAGCCCGGGCGAGCAGCCGGTCCAGGTCGACTACCGTCTGTATCATACACATGACGGGTGGCAGTTGTATGACATTGTGGTCGACGGTGTCAGCCTGCTGGTCGACTACCGTGAGACGTTCGTTACCGAGCTGCGACGGGAAAGTCTCGACACACTCATTTCACACCTGCAACAGAAAATCGCGGCAAAACACCCGCCTGTATCGCGATGACAAGATCCGCCTGGACGCTGTCGCTGATCTTATTGGCTGTAGCAACAGCCGGAGCGTATGTATTCCTGCGGCATGAGGCCGTCTATCCCGGTACATCGGATGCTTATGTTACCGCCCACGTAGTGCGCATCGAACCGCAGATCAGCGGGCGGATCACCGGGCTGCCGGTGAAAGATCACCAGGCTGTCGATAAGGACCAGCTGCTACTGGAAATCGATGCCCGATCTTACCGGATTGCGCTACAGCGGGCACAGGCGGAGTTGTTGCTCGCGCAGCAACAGGCGTTGGCCGCCGATGCCGGCGTGCAGGCCGCCGGCGCGGCGATCAGCCAATTGCAGGCGCAACTGGATAATACCCGGCGCAACTACGGGCGTGATACCCGCCTGCTTGCGCGCAAGGCTGTGTCGCAGGCACAGACTGATTCTGATCGTGACAAGTTGCGCGAGGCGGAGGCCGCCCTGATAGCCGGACAGGCCGATCACCATCGAGCTTTGCGCGAGCAGGACGAGGCCGGTGCGCGCATCGATGTCGCCAAAACAACACTTGATCGGGCGCGTTTGAATCTTTCCTATACCACCATCAATGCACCGGTGTCGGGTTTGCTGGGGAAAATTTCGGTACGCCCCGGCGATCTGGTGCAGGCCGGGCAGCAGCTTTTTCCGTTGGTGGAAGATCACACCTTCTGGGTGAATGCCAACTACAAGGAAACGGACCTCGCGCGTATCAAAGCGGGCCAACCCGCCACCATCAGCATAGATATGTACCCGGATAAAACTTTCCATGGCGTCGTCGAATCACTGAGCCCGGCAAGTGGCACGGCATTTTCCCTGCTGCCGCCCGAAAATGCCACCGGCAACTGGGTCAAGGTGACGCAGCGTTTCCCGGTGCGCGTGCGGGTTATCACCCGCGACAATGACAGACCGTTACGTATCGGTGCCAGTTGTTCCGTGACGGTCGATACCAGCGGCGCCGCAGAATCCGGAAAGCCGGCCAACGCTCAGGCGCAACACGGGGAATAGTATGCTCCCGTTACAAACCCGGGGAACACGGTGACGGTAGCGCGCACCACGCCGGTATCATCTGCCGACGCACCACGCTGGCTGCTCAGTATCGCGGTGATGCTGGCCACCGTGATGGTTATTCTCGATATGACCATCGTCAACGTGGCGCTGCCACACATGATGGGTTCACTGGGCGCAACCGCGGACCAGATTACCTGGGTGCTGACCGCCTACATCGTCATGGAGGCGATCTTTATTCCGATGAGCGGGTTCCTGGCGGCCCGGCTGGGTCGTCGTCGGCTGATGCTGATCAGCATTACCGGATTCGTCGCCGCTTCCGCACTGTGCGGACAGGCGGACTCGCTCGCTGAAATGGTGCTGTTCCGTTTATTTCAGGGTGCGTTCGGTGCCGCTGTAATCCCTTTATCGCAATCTATTATGGTCGACAATTTTCCCGGCGATGAGCGCGGTAAAGCTATGGCGTTGTGGGGTGTAGGGATTATGCTCGGGCCGATCCTCGGCCCGACGCTGGGTGGCTATATCACTCAGTACCTCGACTGGCGCTGGGTGTTCTATATCAATGTACCGGTTGGTATCATCAACCTGCTGATGATATCACGCCTGGTGAAGCCGGAACCGCGTCGTCGGGTGAAGCTCGACTGGATCGGTGCGCTGCTGCTGGCGGTCGGAATCGGCAGCCTGCAGATATTGCTCGACCGGGGCAATCAGGAGAACTGGTTTCATTCAGATATGATCATTGCGCTGGCTATGATCACCATAACAGGGCTGGTCATCTTTACCCTGCGCAGCTGGTCGCGCGCTGACAGCGTGTTGCAGTTACATTTACTCAGGGATCGTAACCTGATACTGGCGTCGCTGATGATGGCGGGATTCGGTATGGCGCTGTTCGGTATGATCGCCTTGCAGCCACTCATGCTGGAACGGCTGTTCGATTACCCGGCACAAACCACCGGTCTGGTGATGGCGCCGCGCGGTCTGGCATCGGCGCTCGGGATGTTCGCGGTGTCACGCCTGATAACCCGGGTGGGTGCGCCGCGGCTGGTACTGGCCGGTCTGGCACTGGCTGCCGCCGGCACCTGGCCGATGACCTGGTACAACCTCGACCTGTCGATTGGCTGGTTCGTCTGGCCAACTGTTTTACAGGGGCTGGGTATGGGGATGATCTTCGTCCCGTTGTCGGCGCTGGTCTATGAGACCCTGCCGCGTTCCGCAACTGACCAGGGCTCGGCGATCTTCAATCTGGCGCGTACTGTTGGCAGCGCCGTCGGGATATCCATTGCGGCGACGGTCTTCACCCGCATGACGCAGGTCAACTGGAACCGCCTCGGTGGTGATATCAACCCGTATAACCCGGCATTGCAGCAGTGGCTGGCCGTCAAGCATCTCACCGTTGCCGACCCGCTGGCACCGCAGCTGCTTGCCCACGAACTCGCGCGGCAGGCCAGTATGATCGGCTTTATCGATGCCTACTGGTTTGTAACGCTGAGTTTTCTGCTGCTTGCTCCGCTGCTGTTATTGTTTCGTAAGTCGGCAACGTCGCCGGCCAGCGCGGATTCCGGGTTAAAAATTCGCGTGGACGCCGGGGAGGTGTAATGATGACGGTCTGTTTTACACGAACTGTTAACAAGGAGAGCCATGTCATACCTCGATGATCCACGTGTCCTGTTCGCCGCGGAGCGGACCTTGCTGTCCTGGAACCGCACTGCCGTGGCACTGATTACGCTGGGATTCGTAATCGAGCGGTTCGGCCTGTTTCTAAAAATTCTGCATCTTTCTGACATCGCCGGGCAACGGCAACTGTCTTTTTTCATCGGTCTTGCGCTGATTGCCTTCGCTGCCCTAATGAGCCTGTTCTCGGTTATACAGTTCAGGCGTTTTGTAAAACACTTATCGGATGATGAAATCCCGGAAGGCTACATGTTGTGGTGTGGTACGGCGACAAATATGGTGGTTGCCGTCCTGGGCGTCTTGCTTATTGTCTACCTGGTGCGTGGTTTTGGTTAATGGCGGACACCACAACTACGCCATCGATCAAGCAGCGTGCCGCTGTACTGTCCACGCTGGGCGTGGTGTTCGGTGATATCGGTACCAGCCCGCTGTACGCCTTGCGCGAGAGTTTCGGTGGCGCCGGCGCACCGGTACTCGACCTGCCTGATCTATTGGGTGTGCTATCGCTGATCCTGTGGTCGCTGGTGCTGGTGATCTCGATTAAATACCTGGTTTTCGTGTTGCGCGCGGATAACCAGGGAGAAGGCGGTATCATCGCCCTGGTCGCCCTGTTAAATCCCTGGAAAACCAAACCCGGACAGGCACGTTACGTGCTGATGCTCATGGGCTTGTTCGGCGCCTGCCTGCTGTACGGGGACGGTACCATTACCCCCGCAATTTCTGTGCTCAGCGCGGTTGAAGGATTGCGCGTGGCGGCGCCACAACTGGACCCGTTTATCGTGCCGCTCACGGTTTTTATTCTGGTGCTCCTGTTTATGGTGCAGCGGCGTGGTAGTGGGCAGATCGGTCGTCTGTTTGGACCGGTCATGCTGGTCTGGTTTCTGGTGCTGGCGGCGTTGGGGTTACGCGGGATTATATTGCATCCATCCGTACTGGTAGCATTCAATCCTGTGTATTCGGTGCTGTTTTTTGCCAACAACGGACTGACCGGTTTTCTCACCCTGGGTTCGGTGTTTCTGGTGGTGACCGGGGGCGAGGCCTTGTATGCCGACCTTGGGCATTTTGGCATTTCGCCAATCCGTCGCGCCTGGTTCCTGATTGTATTCCCGGCGCTGTTCCTGAACTATCTTGGCCAGGGTGCCATGTTGATGCACCATCCGGATGCCATTCAGGCGCCGTTCTTTTACCTTGCACCGGATTGGGCAACCGCGCCGCTGGTGGTATTGGCTACTGCAGCCGCCGTTATCGCATCGCAGGCGGTGATCAGCGGAACTTTTTCACTCACCCGTCAGGCGATCCATCTTGGCCAGCTGCCGCGTATGCGGGTTGTTTTTACTCAACCCGATGAATCCGGCCAGGTATACCTGCCATTGATCAACTGGCTGTTGATGCTGGCCTGTATAGCGCTGGTCGTGGGTTTCGGCAGTTCTGATGCGCTGGCCTCGGCCTATGGCGTAGCTGTATCAATGGATATGGTTGTGACCACACTGTTAGCTACAGCCGTTGCATGGCGCTACCACTGGCGCCCGGTGCTGGCGTTGTGGGCCGGCGCCTTGTTCATTACCATTGATAGTGCATTTCTCGGCGCCAACCTGGCCAAGATACCGGACGGGGGCTGGTACGCACTGTTAATTGCAGGGCTGATTTTTGCGCTGATGTGGAGCTGGCGAGCGGGCCGTGCCCTGTTGGCGGCACGACTGTCGGGGCGCGCCATCCAGCAGGATGTATTTATGAAGAAGATCGAGGCCGATCAACCGTACCGTGTACCCGGCACGGCGGTGGTGATGACCGGGCGCTACGGTCAGTGTATACCGGCCGCGCTCATTCAGCATATGGCGTGTACACACGTACTGCATGAGCGGGTTATATTTCTTACTGTGGTTACCGCCGACCGACCGCATGTGCCCGCTGGCGAGCGCCTGGAGTTTGAAGACCTCGGTCAGGGCGTGATGCGTTTACGTGTGCAGTACGGGTTCTCACAGCCACCGAATATTCCGGTAGCGTTGAAGCTCGGCGAACACATGGGTATTCCGATCGATACCGATGCGGTAACCTATATCCTGGGCCAGGAAACGCTGATTGCGAGACGTGAACTGCCCGGGCTGCCTTACTGGCAGGAACTGCTGTTTGTCTGGCTGGCGCGCAATGCTACCCGCGCGACAGCTTACTACCATCTACCTGAGGACCGCGTTCTGGAACTCGGTCTGCAAGTGAGTCTGTGACAGCGGGCCGGCAGGCCGGATCCCGGGTTAAAAATTTGTGTAGACGCCGGGGAGGCGTAACTATGATAGACGGCCGTCTGTTTTCGCGCGCGACAGTTTTACTGCTATTGAGTGGATTTCCACTACTGGCAGGTAGCGCTCCGCTGTCACCGTCAGTGGCGTCTGATACGAGCCAAAGTATGCAGGGGTCACTCACGTTGGGTGGTTCCGTGGCGCTGGCGAACCTGACCGCTCTGTGGGCTCAGGAGTTTCGCCGGATCTATCCGCTGGTCGAAATCGTGCTGAGCGATGCCGGCGGCGAAGCCGGTATCGGCGCGCTGGTGAACGGTGATGCCGACGCGGTATTGCTGGGTGATTCACTTTCCCACTCGCAGCTTGAAGTGTTTAGAGACAAGTACGGTTACGCGCCAAAGCTGATCCCGGTGGCCAGAGATGCGGTCGCGATTTACGTCGATGCGGGCAATCCGTTGCGGCGGATAACGCTGGCGCAGCTCGATGCCATATTCTCGGCGACCCATCGCTGTAGTAAAGCGGCAATAACCAACTGGCAGCAACTTGGCATTGCAGTGGCGGACGAATCAGCGCATGTGCTGCCTTACGGGCTGGACGACAGCACAGCGGCCTACCGGGTATTTAAACAGGTGGCGCTGTGTGGTGGTGACTTCCTCCCGGACTTCCAGGCTATGGCCGGTCCGGGCGCTGTCGAGTCGGCCATTGCCAGCCAGCCCGGTGCTATCGGATTTTCCAGCAACGCATTGCGCTCGGCAGGTATTCGGCCCCTGGCCGTTGCGCGCGACGACATAAAGAAGGCCGTCGCGCCCAACGTCGAATCGATTAGCAGCAAGCGTTATCCGATGAGCCGGACGCTGTCGATTGCCGTCAATGCGCCGCCCGGGAAGTCGCTGTCACCGCTATTGCAGGCATTTGTTGACTATGTGTTGTCGGTGAGCGGACAGGATACGGCGCGTAAGGCGGGTTATGTTCCATTATGAAGCGAACCCTGCGGTAACAGTGCTGTCCCAGACTATATACAATATAATCTCCGCAGCGGTGCGCATCCTTCACCAGCCATGAAGTAACTGCTCCTCCAGGGTTATAGCTATGTAGCATCAGGAAGTTATGTGGACAATATTAAAGACGCTCTGATCAATCCGTCATTCCGGCGCATGCCGGGATCCAGGGTCTTGAAAACTCTGGATCCCCGCATGTGCCGGCATGATGAAAAGCGAATTAATCAGAGTTTCCTTAAATATCAATTTCTGATACTGGCCACGCTGTTACTGGTATCCACCAGCGGGTTCGCGTTCCTTGTACCGCCCAGTGTCAATCCGCAATGGCTGGTTGAAAACCTGCGCCAGCCCGAACTGGCTATAATTGAAGTATCCGATGAAGTGGAATTTGCTTTTAACGGGCACATTCCCGGCAGCGTGGTTACCAGCAAGAGCGACTGGCGTTTTTTCGACAGCGACGGTGCGCTTGTGCACCTGCCGATCCGGCAACTGGCCGAGAAAATTCGCAAGCTTGGCGTCAATGACAGTGACGGCGTGGTGATTTACTACAAGGGCAACAGCACCGATGAGATCCTGGGTGCTTTCTACCTGTTCTGGTTGTTCCACCTGCTCGGACATACCAACGTTGGCGTGCTGGATGAAGGGTGGCATGGCTGGTTGAACGCCAATGGACCCATAGAAACAAATACCGGCGAGATTCAAGCGGGCAGTTTCGTCGCACGTTCGTTACTGGCGCTTGAAATTTCGACTGACGAGTTGAACAAGATACGTGAATATTACCTGCTGGTGGATGGCCGTCCGGAATCACACTTTAAAGGACTGACAAAATTCCAGGCCAATCCACGCTACGGACGTATTCCCGGCAGTGTCAACCAGCCATGGCAGGATTACATGCGCAAGGCGGTTGATGGGCGTTTTTACGCCAGCGCGCCGAAAGTGCCGCGCTTGTTGGCCCGGCTGAAAATCGACCCACGTCGACCGATCCTGTTGACGTGTCTTGGCGGCACGGGGTCGGCATTCAATTACGCCATGTTCTATGCAGCGGGGTTCCACAATCTGCGGGTGGATGATGCCGGGTTAAGGCGCTGGAACACGCGACGACTACCGCTGGAGAATACCAACCTTCACCAGCCGGAGCCGGCACCATGAAAATGGTGAATAACCGGATTTGGAAAAAACTGAATTACTGAGGAGAAGCTGATGGAAAGTGCGCCGATATGGTATGTCATCCTGTCGGGATTCAGCTTGGCGGTAATCCTGGGTATTGTGGTTCACAAAACCAATTTCTGCACCATGGGATCGATTTCCGACTGGGTCAATATGGGCGACAAGGGCCGGATATATGCGTGGTTGCTGGCTATCGCTGTTGCCATGTCCGGTGTGTTGCTACTGGAAGAACTCGGAGTCATCAGCCTTGGCATGACTATGCCACCGTACCGTACTGCCAACTTTGCCTGGTTGCGTTACTTGCTGGGGGGGCTGATGTTCGGCGTCGGTATGACGCTGGCCGGCGGTTGTGTGAACAAGACCCTGATCCGTATCGGTGGCGGCAATATGAAGTCACTGTTTGTGCTATTGGTGGGCGGCATCATGGCTTTCCTGATGACCAGGACTGACTTCTATCACTATGCCTTTCATATCTGGATGGATCCTCTGACCATCAATCTGCAACGCTTCGGTATTGATAACCAGCAGATCACAACCCTGGTCGGCAGTCTGTTTGGTGTCGTGGACAGCGGCTGGTTTCATATTCTGGCGACCGCTTTCATTATTCTGGGCTTGTTGTTTTTCATCTTTCGTTCGCGTCATTTTCGTAGCCGTTTCGACAATTTTCTGGGCGGTGCCGGCGTCGGCTTGCTGGTGGTGGCGGGCTGGTATGTAACGGCCGGTCCACTTGGACAGGCGGCGGTCGAGGCCGCCAGTTTTATGGACAACCCGCCGCAGGGTGTGGGCGCCATGTCGTTCACTTTCGTTAACCCTATGGGTGAGACGCTCTATTACCTGGTCCATCCCCTGGATATAACGCTGATTACTTTCGGTGTCGCCATCCTGGTCGGCGTGATTGTCGGGTCTTTCCTGTATGGACTGTTTACCGGCAACCTGCGGCTGGAATGGTTTACCTCGAAAAAGGATTTTTTACGTTATCTGCTTGGCGGTTTTTTGATGGGTACCGGAGGTGTTCTGTCCATGGGCTGCACCTTTGGTCAGGGGATCACAGGTTTTTCCACCCTGGCGCTGGGCTCAATGATCGCCTTTGGCTCCTTTATTCTGGGCAGCGCAGTGACCATGAAGGTTGAATACTATCGCATGGTCTACGATGACGCCGGTTTTATGGGCGCATTGCGGGCGGCATTGGCGGATTTTCGCCTGCTGCCACGTACCAGCGGCACACTGAAACCGATAGCCTGAACCGGGAAAAATATGAGTATTGATGGCCATGCACAGTCAAACCACTAAAAAGCCTGTTTACAAACCCGCTGTTATTGGCTTTGGACTGATCATCCTGAGCATACTTGTCGCAATGTCAGGCCCCCTGGGCAGTCGCATCGGCTGGTGGAGTTACGATTTCGCAATCGACATCCTCAAATGGTCTGCTTACGGGGGCATTGTTGCTTCCGTACTGTGCCTGTCAGGACTGGTAGCAGCGCGACCCGGGGGCAAACGTCGAGGATTTGTCTTCAGCCTGCTCGGCTTGATTATTCTTGTACCCATGCTCCTGTTTCTGCAGTCATGGAAAGAGGCAGAACTGAGCTCCCCACCTATTCATGACATCAGCACCAACACAGAAAATCCACCGGCATTCTGGTCCGCCCCCAATACCCAAACGTATAATTCCGGAATAGCCGTCTGGCAGGAACAGGCCTACCCGGATATCCAGCCGTTAGTATTGCCCGTATCCACTGATAAGGCCCTGGATCTTTCTATCGGGATTATCCGCGATAAAGGCTGGAAGCTATGGAAGCCCGACCGTGAAGAAAACCATGTAGAAGCGACAGCGACAACATTCTGGTTCGGCTTTAATGATGATATTGTTATCCATATCACAGCTATTGGTGAAGGCAGTAGCCGGATAGACATGCGATCGACATCCCGCTTTGGCGGTGGTGGTGATGGGGGAACCAACGCAAACCGGATAAGCTCGTTCTTCAAGGCCTTAAAGAACGCAGCCGGGAGTAGCTGATAGCCGGTGCTCGTTTACCAGCCGCGAAACGGGGGTTCCTGCCAGCCCGTCACTTTACCCTTGCTATCCAGCATCACCGAGCCGCCGCCGATACCGGGATAGCGGTAATACCACAGCGTCTGCCGGTCGAGCGCGAGTTCCGAATTGGGTTTACCGAGCAGTTGGCGCAGTTCAGTACGCGACAAACCACGCTGCAACTGTTGCCAGTTCATGCGTAGCGCCTCGAGTTCCTGGTAGGCCGCCAGCGAAGGTTGTGCATGTGGGGGAGCAGCGGGCAGGGGACTGGTAGATACGTCCTCGGCAGTCGTCGCGTTAGCGGCGGCCTCCGGTGGCGGCAAGCGTGCCTGGAGCATCTCTTCCAGTCGCTCCAGGCGTTTATTCAGGGCATCAAGCTGCGCCTGCACGGCCACAAATCGTGCGTCAACGCCAGGCGGCGGACTCGCTTGTGTCGCGAACGGCACAAGCATCGCCCACAGTGCGATCCAGCGGCAGAACATACGTTTTACCACATAAACCAGGTGTTCAGGTACAGTGTGTTGTTATCCGATGCGCTGCGCCCGTTTCCGTTATAGTTATTGCTGTCGCCGTTGAACTTCGTGTAGCCCGTGTATTGTATCGAGAACTTGGTATTGTCCCACGGCAGGTAGTCGGCTTCGGCGAGGAAGGCGGCGCTGTCGGGGCTGCCGCTGGCGCTGTTGTCCACCGCTCCGGGGCTGGTCGCATAGAAGGTCGGATCGCTGTCTCCCCAGGTGTTGAAGTACCCCAGTGAGATCTGGCCGCGGTGGCCGAACTCGTAGCTAGCGTCGACACGGGCCTGTTCGAGAGTATTGTTGCGGTTGCTCGACAAGCCGGACAGAAAGCTCGAATCGAGCGTCTGTTTCTCGTGGATATAAATGGCGTGCATGGAGAGTAGATGGTTGTCGTCCAACGGTTGCTGGTACGACGCGTCCATGGCCAGGTCGGTGTACTTGTCGGATCGGTCCACACCGTTACCACCTCTGCCGCGCGAGAAATCGGCATACAGCCCGTAAGTGCCGATCTCCAGGTAGCCCTGGTTTGGAAAATAGCCTTGCCAGGCGAGACGCCCGTAGGGGGCGACGTTGCTCACCGAACCATCAGAGGGCGCCGCACCTTGCTGCCCCAGTGGGGCGCTGCGGTAGATGGTCACCGCGCCGTACCAGTGATCGTCAAACAAGGTGTAGCCGCCGAGGCCCGCGATGTCCATGAACCCGTTGACGAGAGGACTTGCGGTGGGTCCGGGCGCTGTCTCGGAGGCCGTATAGGGATAGGTCCACGCCGGCGTGGTATTCCACGCATCTTCCATCCCCGGCGCATTGTTCAGGGTCACGCCGTAGAGCATGTTGCTGTTGCCGAGTATTGTGAGGTTGGCGTAGCGGATGTCCGCCATGTCGAAACTGAAGTTGTCATCCTGCTGGGTATAGCTGACCTGCAGGAAGGTTCCCATATGCGGACTGATTTCCCCGGCGTAGTAGAGGCTCAGCACCTGCGGAAACTCTACGCTGTCATTTTGCTCATCCGGAACCTGCTTGTTCAGATGGGTAAAGCCGGTCTGTAGCATCGCCGACAGCGGCGGAATCGCATTGATCTTCAGGCGCCCATCGGCTCCGACCGTCTGGATCTGTTTCATATTCGCCAGCGTGTAACCGCCGAGCTTGAACGTTCGGCCGACAGCGGTCAGTTCCGGAAATACGGTGTGGCATGCGCCGCATTGCATGCCGGTCTGACGCGCAAAACTGGGGACTGCCAGCGCAGCCGTGGTGGTCAGGTAAAGAGCCAGGGATAGTATGGCTAACATATAGGAACGTATGCTGGGTGCAATTGTATTCATGGGGAACTCCTTAGGTTATCTTCATGTGTAATATCCGGTAGCCGGGCGCTTGCCCTATTGCGTATCTATAGAAACGTCAGCCACAGTAATTTATCGGAACTAGTCCTGAACTTGTTGCAGTTTAAAATGTCGGGGGGGTAATAGAATTGACATGGCTCAACTTTATCGTTTTGTCATCTATACGACACTGTCACAGATTGATCGAAACAAAACCCGGGGGACGCCGTTGCTTTTCAGAGACGCGACCACCTTGTTCAGGCGTATTTTCGCCGGAGTTGTAGCGCAGTTGTAACTACCCAGCCAGATTTAGACTAAAAATCAATGAAATAGTGATATTATCCAACTCAAGTTTCGGAGTTCACGGCCCGCTCCTACGCACTGACCCCGGATTGGGGCAATACAGGATAGTGTCAACATGAACTCCGAAACTTGAGTTATTATCAACGCCGCTATAGCCGTGTATTGAGAGAGGGCCGGGCCGCGTTGCCGGTATTGGAGGCGCCAAAGGTGAAGCGGTGCGGCCGTCAAAAGCGGCATTTGGTCAGGAATTTGCACGACCGGCTGGTCAAACACAAGACAGAAGTACTGGCCTGTATCTACGATTTCTCGATACCGTTTGATAATAATCCGGCGGAAAGGGATTTGCGGATGGATAAAATCAAACAGAAAATTTCCGCTCGTTGAAGGGGGTACAGATATTTGCGCGCGTGCGCGGCTATGTATCCACCTCCAGAAAGCATTCACTCAACGTCTTCGATTCCATCGTGATGGCCGTTAAGGACCAGCCTTTTATACCTGGCAGCAAATAGCTTTTTAGGGCTGAGTAGTTAGTGCAGTTGAAGGTCGCCGGGGCGCATGCTAGTGTACTGAAGACCGCACTGGTAAGTAAGTCGGTTCCTGATCGAGTTTTTGCCTGACAGGCGTACTTCAGCGGCATATAGTACGGGGTCCCACACGATGTCCGGTTACATTGCGAGTCCAATAAATTTTTGGAAATGGCTGAACAGCTTGCTGCGCTTTGGTGTAGTGATGCTCATCGCTGCGGGGACTACCACGTCTTCAGCAATGGGAGTGGATTATGGCAAGGATACGGCCCAAAAGATCGTTGCAGAGGATTGCGGGGCCTGTCATGGCATTCACGGTAACAGTGTTGCTCCGAACTACCCGAAACTGGCTGCCCAGATTCCGCATTACATAAGAGGGCAGCTGCACGATTTTGCCAGTGGTGCGCGTACCAGCCCTATCATGTCCGGCATGGCGAAAGCACTCTCCGACGCACAAATTCGGGAACTGGCGCAGTATTTCTCACAACAAACCAATAAAAATACAGCTCACCCGGATACGTCGCTGGTGGCCCAGGGTAAAAAAATCTTTCACGGTGGTGTGAGCGCCACCAACGTTCCAGCCTGTGCAGCATGCCACGGCCCGGCGGCCATTGGTCTGCCGCCACTCTACCCACGACTGGCCGGACAAAATCCACCCTATGTCGAGAGTCAACTGCTGGCGTTTCGTAGTAAGCAGCGGAGTAATGATCCGCGGGCAATGATGCGTGATATCGCAGGCAAACTGACTGCGCAGGAAATCAAGGCCGTTGCAGCCTATCTAGGCTCGTTGCCTTGATATCATTAACGCAAACCGTGGCTAAAGAACCAGTGCATGAGTAAACCAGAGCTTCCGTCAGTTTTCCCGACTAGAAGGCCGGACCTATGAGCGAAAAAGAGGATAAGAATAAAAAGGATTCAGAGTCACAGGTTCTGAGCCGGAAAGAGCTGTCAAAACGACGTTTTCTGACGGGAGCGACGGCGGCCGTTGGTACTGCTGGTGTCAGTGTGCTGGCGGTGCCGTTTGTCAAGAGTCTGGAACCCGATGCGGCCGCAGCAGCAGCTTCGATTGTCACTGTCGAGATATCAGGAATACCCCCGGGCGGGCATCTTACGACGAGTTGGCAGCAAAAACCCCTTATTATTGTGCGCCGGACACCGGAAATGCTGGCAACGTTGAGCCAGGTTACCGCTATGCTGAAAGATCCTGATAACAAGGTCCCCCAACAACCGCCCTATGCGCAAAACATCTATCGTTCACGCAAACCTGAATGGCTGGTTATGATGCAGGTCTGTACCCACCTGTGTTGCTCCCCCAGCTATGACCCCGAAAAGGGAACGGTGACGCCAGACTGGCTGGGCGGTTTTTTCTGTGCCTGCCATGGTTCCCGCTATGATCTATCGGGCCGGGTAATGCATGGCTCACCCGCACCT
>ENA-ORDP01000366-ORDP01000366.1-marine-sediment-metagenome-genome-assembly--contig:-NODE-366-length-30296-cov-35.545981_pt1 | contig 30296 bp, 30 predicted proteins | sample MGYA00248627_ERZ508539 | MGnify/ENA primary metagenome ERZ508539 (study PRJEB26208, sample SAMN05571518) | marine sediment metagenome | biome: deep sea; feature: Hydrothermal vent; material... | reverse complement strand
CGACCCGATCTATCAGGCTCTGCATATAGGCTGAAGAATATTCCGGCTCAATAACAGGGCTGGAGCTGATCGCCCAGTCATCGCTGTCATAGCCCATGAGTTCCATATAGGGTAAATAGGCCGGTTTGAAGAGTTCGATATCTTCTGCTGTGAACCAGTTACGCCAGTCGCCACTGGCCTTCTTGCGCACCACCCGGGATTTCCAGGTTGAGTCGGGGACTTCTGTAGTGTCGAGCACTTCAAAACCCAGGTAGTCATTTAGAGGACCGAAGTTTTTGTTGAGCATGCCTTCGTAAGAAAAACAGAACCAGTCGTCACCCAGCCTGCTGGCGAAGTCATACATATTCTTATAGCGAATCTGCTCCTCATCGATCACAGACTGTATATCGCCGGGCCAATCGTCACGACCGGTATACCGGCAGATTTCGTGAAACGGGACGGACAGGGGATTCGTCTCTTTCTTTTTCACCAGTTCGAGATGCGCCCGAAACTGTTTCTTATGACCCACGCAGCCGCGGTTCCACCGGTACAGCATTCTGCTGACCGCCACATCTCTCGGGTCGCGCGCAATCCAGACTTTTCGATCGTAGTGCTCCGTTTTCAGGTGTTCCCTGTATAAATCGAAACCTTTGCCCTTGCGTTCTTCGTAGGTGTGCTTATAGACGGCATTTTTATAATCACCGATATACTTTCCCGGTCGGCCACCGGAAAACACCTGACATCCGGGAAGACCTGCGGCCAGTTTGTAAAGTAGTGCCGTGGTTCCCGATTTACCCAGGCCCAGTATCATTATTTTCATCTCAATCTCCGGCCATCAGGCGCTGATTCTGAATATCTGATCGTGAATCTGTTCCGCTTTTAGCTCCGTGGTATCTCCGAGTGTCCGCTGGAACAGTGACATCCGCTCACGCAATTCCTCAAGGGTGATTCCAGGATACCGGTGACGGTGGAACTCCGGCGGAGCGTGGGAGCCGGGAAGATCGCGCCTTATTCGTTTGATTAAATGCCGGCCATTCGCCAGCGTACGGCCGGCGAGGTGCGTGAACAGTGCCGGCTTCGGCAGTTCGGTTCTGCCTGCGCTGATTTTTTCCAGCACATCGACCATGCGCTCGCACGCCAATGGTCCATCCTGTGCGACGATATAGCGGTCAAAAAGCGCCTTGCGGTCTTCGCCGGCAGCAGCACCCAGCCAGCCACTGAGAATCTTGCTCAGCGTACTCCTCAACTCCAGTCCACTGAAACACTGATAACTCAACTGGTTTGGTAACCGGTAAAAACCCTGGTCAATATCTTCGTTGATGCTCGGGCGATAGCTGATCGCCGGTACCCCCATGCTGTACGCTTCAACGGCGGTGGTACAGCCATTGTGAACAAGCGCCTGCGCTGCCATCAGCCAGGGAACTACATTGCCTTCATTGGTTACCCTGACCCGCTGACAGGAAGCTGCGATGTTGTGATAGATTTCCTGGTTTTCGGTCGGATGAGGTCGGACAACGATATTATAGGCAGGGAAAGCTGCGTCCAGCACCGGTATCAGTTCTTTGAAGGAGTCGAACAAAGACTGTTTGTGGTCGCGCAAGGCCCGGGCAAACTCCGGACTCATACCTTTGGCGGCTTTCCCGAATTTTTCTTTCTGTCCCCGCTTCGCGATTGGCCTGAAAAGATTCTGGCCTGGATAGAACGCGTTGACGTGGTTAAAGTTGGTATTAACCAGAATGTACTTTCCATACTCTTTGCGCAGCTGGTCCGCATCGTCTTTATAGAAGGTGCACATTTCGGCGCGCAGCAGATCACCGCGCGGGTTACCTGTGATGTGTATCGGTTTTTCATCCGGCATCAGCGGATACTGTCGCCATAAATTCGCGTTGTCCTCGCCCCATGCGAAAAGATGGGAGACGTATTGCAGCGACAAGGGTGAAAGGCGCCGGGAAAAGTACATGTCGGCCGGTAGATGAACCAGTGCCTCTTCGTCCCATGAAATAATTTTCTGGCCAAGCTTGTGCATGATCCTGAACATTTTCAGGTTCATCACCGTGAAGCTTTTGCACAGATACAGGCTTCTCGGCAGCGATGCGATTTTAAAGTCAATCTTGCGGTGCGAACCGATAATCGAGGAGAATCCTCTTTTTGCTGCGATACAGGCAAGCAACAGCTTGGGATCGAGTTCACGCACCTGATTTTCGACCGGAATGATAAGCGGCACTTTTGCTGTGGTCATATCTATCCGCAGCCTCTCAGGCTTCGACCCTGAACATCAGGTTGGACACAAGCTCTATTCTAAAATCCTTTTTGTAGCCGAGCAGTTCCTGGAATCGTGCCATCCTGTTACGCACGTCATCGAGCGAAAGTTCCGGGTATCGATGCAGCTGGTACTCGGGCTTGTTATGCGATCCCGGCAGGCGTGTTTTTACATGCCTGGCCACGTTGAGTCCTTTGGCGAGAAACCAGCGCTGCAACCCGATGGAAAAGGATTGTCCTTCAGATCCGGATTGAATGTTTGCCATCGTCTCCAGTACACTGACCATTCTCTCGCAAGCCAGTGGCCCGTCCTGTGCTTCGAGGTATCTGTCGATGAGAGACTGACATTCGGCCCCTGCGGGAATACCCAGCTCCCCCGCGAGTATCTTTCCGAGCGTTTGCTTCAGCTCCTCAAAATCAAAACACTGGTGGCTGAGCCCGTTTGGAAGGCGGTAAAAACCATCGTCATAATCCTCATTGATCGATGCCCGGTAACTGATGGCCGGAACATTCAGGACGTACGCCTCCACCGCTGTCGTGCACCCGTTGTGGATCAATGCTTTTGCCGCCATCAGCCAGGGCACGACATTTCCCTCGTTAATAACCTGCACACGGCGACAGCGAGCCGCGATGTCATCATAGACCTGATGATTTTCCGTAGGATGAGGTCGCACCACAATGGTGTGCTCGGGGAAAGCCTGTTCAAGCGCCGGGACAAGATCCTTGAAGTGTGAAAAAACTGCGTGCTTGTGCTCCCATAATCCTCTGGCATACTCCCGGCTCATGCCTCTGGCCGCACGGCCAAAACGGGCTTTCTCACCCGGGTTCTTAACCGGCATAAATAAATTAATGTCCGAACCGAACGCGTTCACATGGTTAAAATTGGTATTAACCAGAATAAAATCGCCGTAAGTCCGGCGCAGTGCTTCGGCATCCTTTTCATAATAGGTGCGGATTTCTGAGCGCAGCATGTCACTACGAGGATTTCCGACAGCGTGTATGGGCATATCCTTCGGTGTATGCGGATACTGTCGCCACAGATCGACGTTGTCCTGCCCCCAGGCAAACAGATTCAACACGAGCTTGATAGCCGACGCATTGAGGCGGCGTGAGAAATAGGTTTTCGGCGGCAGATGCACCAGCGCCTCTTCGTCCCAGGCGACAATTTTGTGGCCGAAACAGCGGGCAATGCGAAAAAACAGGAGGCTGCGAATGGTCATGCTCTTTGATAAATATATGGCGCTGGGAAATGAATCGATGTTGAATTCCATTTCACGGCGCGAGCCGATAATCGATGCGAACCCGCGCTGTGCTGCGACACAGGCAAGCAGCAGCTTCGGATCAAGCTCGCGCACCTGGTTTTCAACAGGGATCAGCAGTAGCGGGTTTAACGCACTCATGTTGTCATCCCGGGATGCCTCGATGACGGGGGAACTAACATGCAGCCTCCAGCAATTTACTCGGCTGATCCTGCATGGCTTGCAGAATACGTACAGCCAGCTTCTCACCACTTAAGCCATGATAGTAAAGTACCTCTGATGGCGTGCCGCACGCAGCGTGATCCTCGACGGCAAATTTCACCAGCCGTCTGCCGCGCAAAGTATCGGATGACATGACGCCGTTCAGTAACGAATCACCCAGCCCGCCGTAAAGGGCATGATCGTCCAGTACGAATACCGTATCGCAGGCACCGATGGTCGCTTCGAGCCACTCGACATCGACTTTATTGAGCCACGGCATGTTGATCACTTTCAGAGAGAGTCCCTGCTTGGCTAAACACTCAGCTGCTGTAAGTGCCTCGTTCAGCATAACCGGGCCGTAGCTGAAAAGAACGGTATCAGTCCCTTCGTTCAGAACATTTCCTTTACCAAAGCTGAACCGGTAGTCCTCTGTAACGGGAATCACCCTCGGTGAAGGCCCGATCGCCAGGCGTATCATGCAGTTCTGTTCGGCCTCGTTCACGCACCATTCCAGAACCTGCCTGGTCTCCAGCGCATTCCCGGGTTCAAGAACAACACACTCCGGCAAGGCGCCGAAAAGGGAAATATCACGCAGGCATTGATGGGATTTCCCGGGACCGGCAGGGATAAGTCCGGCGTAGTGCGACACGTAAATTATTTTTGTCCGCTCGGTCGCATTGTTATAGATCTGCTCATTGGAACGCGATGCAAGGAATACCCCGAAAGAGTTAACAATCGGCAGGCACCCGTGCAGTGCGAGACCACCTGCCGTGGACACCATATCCTGCTCGGCGATCCCGCTTTCGATAAATCTGTCCGGGTAAGCTTTTTCAAAAGGACGCAAGCCGCAGTCGGCGGACAGATCCGCATCCAGGACAACGATGTCCTGCCGCTCATGCCCCAGGTCGAGCAATGCCTGACCGTAAGCGGTCACCACCTTTTCCGCTACATCCTTGAGTCTCACCCTGTTTTTCTTGCGACACTCAATGACTTCGGTGTTCAGACGACGCAGACCGAATATGTCGAACTGCTTATTGATACGATCGCTAATTTCTGCATAACCCGCTTCGAATAATTCATCGTTCGGGGCGCCGGAGTGCCAGGGATACAAACCCTCACCGGCTTTCAGGGCGGCCGGTCCTTCCATGAACGAAACGCCCTTGCCCTTTATGGTGTCGGCAATTAAAACCTTCGGTCTGTCATTTATCTGTCGGAGTTCACCGAATACACGTTCCAGCTCGGCAAAATGATGACCGTTACAACGCGCCACATGCCAGCCGAAGGTCTCGAACTTCTTTTCGAGATCCCCCAGGTCGATAATTTCCTCCACCGGCTTGTCAGATTGAATCCTGTTCATATCAACAATGGCGGTAATATTGTTGACCGACTGGTGGGCGGTAGTCTGCAACGACTCCCAGATCTGCCCTTCTTGCAGCTCGCCGTCACCGGTCATCACAAACACCTGCCCGCCGGCGCCTTTCAGCTTTTTCGCCAGCGCCATGCCCTTGGCCTTGGAGATACCCATACCCAGGGAACCTGAATTGGTTTCAATACCGGGGATGCTGACATCCGGATGACCGTGGGTACCGCCGAGCCGGCGCAGGTTTATGAACTGCCCTTTTGGGATAACGCCCAATGAATAGAGGACGGCATAACAGGCCGGCGCATCATGTCCCTTGGAGGAAAAATAGATATCGCGGTCCGGGTGATCAAACCCCAGGTCCAGGGTATTCATCCCGACGTGGTAGAGCCAGGTCACGATATCCAGCGAACTGAAACTGGAACCCAGGTGTCCTGAACCCGCTCGTTTAACGGTGGCCAGAGTGTTGGCACAACACATATCAGCCAGCAAACGCAGTTTGTCGTGCGCATCTATTCCGGTTTCACGTACTCGCTGAAATTCTTTTGCGGCGATAAGCCTGATTTCTAACATTGTTCAGATTGTCCCTTTAGCAAATATGGAAAGTGGGTGATAGAAGGCAGTTGCGCCTCACTGTTGCTGACAAGATTGTCTGCGAGACGCCAGTCGTACTCGCTGTTGACATCGAAACCCTCGTAACCCTCGGTAAAAAAGGGCGTCAACACATCCCCGGCAATGGTGCCCTGTTCGAAAACGACGCGTGTCCAGGCGATCTCCAGACTGGCGTTCTGTGTGTATACGGTAGGCAGCGACGGGTACTGGCTGCTATGCCACGGCTGACTGGATGAATTTAACGGCATCAGTGGAACCATGCGTTTGCCCTGCACCACCCACATTTTCCCGGGATGCTGCCGGCATTTCTCAATAGCCCGCAACGAATCGACACCTTGCTCGGTCACGAACGCGTGCCAGGCCCGCTGAATGGTCTCTGGTAACCGGAAGGGGCTGGTCGGCCGCAAAATACTGAAGCAGTCGTATTCGCGTCCTGCTTCCCTGAGCTTGCCCAGGGTATACATCAACCACTCGATATCCGGGGAAACATCCCCCGCCAGTTGATGCGGGCGCAGGAACGGAACCTCTGCGCCATAGTGCCGGGCAATGTCAGCGTAGTGTTCGGAATCCGTGGATACGATGACGTCGGAAAATATCCCGCTCTGTATGGCGGATGAAATTGTGTACGCCATCAGGGGATGCCCCGCCAGGCAGCGGACATTTTTATCTGTTACCCGCTTTGAACCCGCTCTGGCCGGGATCAATGCCACTACTTTATGAGACGTTTCTGTCATATCAGAGCAACCCCGGATCACTGTTGATGTAGATGTCTTTCAGTTCCGAGTAAACATCCAGCGCCTCGGTACCCGGCTCACGCGATCCGTTGCCCGACTGTTTCAGGCCACCGAACGGCATGTGCGGTTCGCTGCCGTGCGTCCCGCCGTTGACCACGGCCACCCCGGCCTGGACCTTTTGCGCAAATTCGGTAGCGCGGTGAATACTGCGGGTGTGAATGGCAGCCGTCAGGCCGTAAGGGGACGCATTTGCCATGTGCAACGCTTCCGCGAAATCCCTGACCCGGTACAGGCAGGTTATCGGACCAAACAATTCTGTGACGGAAATTTCGTCACGGGGATGGGCGTTCTCGATAATGGTCGGCGCCATGTAGAAACCCGGCGCATGCGCCTCATCGTCCAGACGGTGTCCCCCGATCGTTACCGAGGCACCCGCCTCTTTTGCTTTTTCAATGGCAGCAAGCATATTGTTGAGTTGTTTCTCGTTAATGACCGGCCCCAGATCGTCCGCATCATCGGGACCAATGCTGAGTCCACCGGTACGTTCAACAAGTCTGTCGCGAAACTGATCGTAAACGGCCTCGAAAACAATAATGCGACTCGCTGCCGCACAGCGCTGCCCGGCATTACTGAAGGCGGCAAGCAGTGTCCAGGTAACGGCGTTGTCGAGGTCAGCGTCGTCGCAGACTACGAGTGGATTCTTGCCACCCAGTTCCAGCGACACCTTTGCCAGTCGCGCACCGGCTTTCGCAGCGACAAGGCGCCCGACAGCCGTGGAACCGGTAAAGCTCACAACATCCACGCCGGCATTTGCGACCAGCGGTGCGCCGGCTTCCTCACCGTGTCCCTGGATAATATTGAGTACACCACGAGGAAGACCGGCTTCATGCGCAATCCTGCCGAATAACCAGGCAGTAGCCGGTGTATCCTCAGCGGCTTTAAGAATGGCTGCGTTACCGCAGATCAACGCTGGAAAAACCTTCCAGGCCACGTTCGCGATCGGCGTGTTGGCCGCAATGATCAATCCGGCCACGCCCATCGGCTGCCGTACTGTGCTGGCATATTTATACGGTGTCGCGCTGGTCGTGGTACGACCGTAAAAACGCCGCCCTTCACCAGCCATGAATTCACCCTGTGCGATGGCCGCACCGGTTTCGCCCATCGCGGCACCGAACGACATCCCGGTCTCCAGCGCAACAACCGCTGCGATGTCCTGCCGATAGCGGCGCATCAGTTGGGCAATATCATGCAACACCTCGCCCCGCTGCACCGGGGTAAGCGCGGCCCATCCTGTTTGTGCGCCCACCGCAACCTGGATAGCGAGTTCGACATCGTCTTCCCCGGAACGGGAAACCCGGTACAGTTTTCCACCGCTGTGCGGAGACAGCTTATCGAAAGCCTCGCTGGACAGCGCTTTGACCTGTTCTCCGTTGATCCAGTTGGGAACAGTCGCGGGTATGAAATCCGGAATCATTCAGATGACTCTATCAATATTGAACCGTACACATTAGAACTACCAGGCGGTGAATCCGCCGTCCACCATCAGCTCGGTACCGGTAACATAGGACGATGCACGGGACGCCAGAAACAACAGCGGCCCGCGCAAATCATCGCTGACCGCCATTCTTCCCATGGGTACGCGCTGACAGAACTTGTCCCTGAATTGTTCATCCTGCTCACCCAGAACTCCGCCCGGAGACAGGGTGTTGACCCGCACACCATGGGGCGCCCAGTGCGTCGCCAGATAGCGGGTCAGGTTGACCACGGCCGCCTTGGATGCCCCGTAAGCGGGCGGTTTAAAAAAAGGCGGATCACTCTGGATATGGTCATAAAAACGCACATCGGGCGAAATCCCGGCATACAGAGAGCCGATATTGATGATGGATCCGCGGCCTGCACGCAACATGCATTTCCCGAATACCTGAGTGGCCAGAAAAAGCCCCAGCGTATTCACTTCCAGTATCTCCCGGTTGACTTCCAGCGGGATATCTTCCAGCTGGTGGCTGATACCTGCATCCGATGGTGGCTGATCGATAGCGGCGTTATTCACCAGGATCGAGGGTGTACCCAACGAAGCTACACACTGATCACACGCCATCTCCAGCATGGGGCGCTTCCTGATGTCAGCACGCTGCAACATGAGCCGGCTGGTATCGAAGCGGTCCTGCAAGTGCTGGAATCCCTCCGACACAGCCACGCCCGGTAAGTCCAGCGCACAAACCGAAGCACCCGCTTCAAGCAATGCCTCGATCCAGATCGACCCGAGATTACCCAGTGCACCAGTGACGACAGCAATTTCGGAGTCCAGGCTGAACAGCTTATTCAAGATACAGCCAGCTCCCGCCAACTGTCGGTACCGTTTAACATCTCGTAGGAAATGTCGTCATCTTCTGCCAGTGGCCGGCAAGTAACCCGGCCAATGACTTTATCGATATCGTAAGGCTGCAGGCCGTCGCCCGGTGACTTGATAGCCAGGTCTTCCCGGCGCAGGGTATGACCTTCCGGAAGATCACGCGCAGCCACCAGCTTCTTGCCCATTTTAATAATAGGCTGAACTTCACTGTCGTAGGTTCGTTTGACGCCATCGCCTATGGCGACTTTCAAACGGCCCAGATCACGAACCATCTTGCGGAATCCACCCGGCTCCAGGGAAAAGGCGTGATCCGTGCCTTTCCAGGTATGATTAAAGGTGAAGTGTTTTTCGACAATCCTGGCACCCAGCATGAACGCTGCTATCGCCATGGCGATACCGTTGTCGTGAGAAGACAGACCGATCGTGGCATTCGGAAAGCGTTCGCGGAAGGTCGTGATAACACGCAGATTCAGTTCATCGAATTCCGCCGGATAGCCCGCTGTACACTGAAGAATGCCCAGCTGCCGGTTGATCGGCATAATGGCATCGTAGGCCCGGTTGACATCATCCATGGTGCCGCCGCCGGTACTGATGACCATGGGTTTGCCATACGCAGCGATGTGAGTAAGCAGGGGTATATTTTTCAAATCCCCCGAGGCTACCTTGAAGGCCGGCACTTCCAACTTTGCCAGGAAGTCAGCGCTGGATAGATCAAAGGCGGTGGCGACCACCGTAACCCCGATCTCCTTGCCGTAATCCATCAACTCCCGGTATTCGTTCCAGCCGAACTCCAGGAACTCCCGGTGCTCGCCATAGGTCTTGCCGAAGCTGTTCTCGTAATCGTAGGGCTTGTTGTAGCTGGCCCTGGTATACAAACTCCGGTTATTCCGCTTTTGCAGTTTTACTGCGTCAGCACCACATTCCCTGGCGACACGAAACATCTCCATGGCAGTTTCCAGTCTGCCCTGATGGTTGTTGCCAATTTCAGCGATAACATAGCAGCCGCCATCATCGTGAATATCTTTGCCATCTATCGATAGCTTCCGCATGTATTTCTTTCTCCTTCGCTTTATCCAGATAGCGTCGAAGTATACTGGTGTCATTATCTGCTATTGAATCGTCCCCCCCTGTCGAGCGACATGGCATGACAAGCCATCGTATGCTGCACCGCATAGCACTCCACGATGAGAGGACACGACTTGGGCCGCATTCTTTTCCGAAAACTGTCATCCCGCTCACGCCGACTTCACAGCGTCGGTATGCGTCTGGAGGGAACACTGCTCTATCTGTTCTGGCTACTGATGAGCCTCCTGTCGCCACAGCATGCATCTGCAACCGGACGCATACTGATCCAGCGCCTGGGTCCGGCGACACATAAACATGGTCAGGTGTTACAAAACCTGGAGCTGGCTTTTCCCGAGCTGAACGATGAACAGCGTGAATCCCTGGCGCGTGATATCTGGGGTAACTTCGGGGCTGTAATGGCCGAGTACCCACACCTGAACAGGCTCACAACCGGCGGATCACCACCATTTGTTGATGTGATTATGGACGAGGACACGCGTGCCATACTCGAAAAAAAACGACCCGCCATCTACGTCGGCGCGCACCTCGGCAACTGGGAGCTGACTGCATCGATCATCGCAGAATCAGGTGTACCGCTGAGTGTGATTTACGGCCCTCAACGTAACCCGGTGCTGGAGCGCATGATCCAGCAACGGCGTAGTTCTCTGGGTTACCGGCTCATTGCCAAAAATAACGGAGTACGCCGGCTGGTACGCGAGATTCGTTCCGGACGCTCGGTCGGTCTGTTGCCCGACCAGCGGGTGGATAACGGCGAACCGGTACCGTTCTTCGGCCACAACGCCCCGACCACCACCAGCCCCGCGTGGCTGGCAATTAAACTCAATTGCCCGTTAATCCCGGTACAAATAGAACGAACCGGCAACACCCGGTTTCGCGCTGTTTTCCACCCACCCTTACTCAGTGGCGAAGAGATTAACGAGCGAAGTGACCCTTTGCAGATCACAACAGCGCTCAATCGCCTGTTCGAGAGCTGGATTCGCAACCAGCCCGATCAGTGGGTGTGTATGAAACGGCGTTGGCAGACGGTGCCTGCGACGTAAAGACCAGCCAGATACCCGTACAGACCAAAGAACCCATAATCCCTTGGTCCCAGGGCAATTACTAACCAGGGCCAACCCACTCAGAAACGGATATGTGTAGAGTGGTTAAGTGTATATTTCGCACCCACCCAGTTATCTACATGAAAGCGGGTAAAGGGCAAACCGGTCATGTCAAAGAAACGCCCCCACCCGATCCGGTCAACCCATTCACCAAGGCGCTCCCAATCCCTGGCGTCCTCCTTGTAACACTGAAGGATTTTTATGACGACAGCAGTCGCTTCCGGCCAGCGTGGTGGGTTATTGGGCAATCCTGCCACTGCCAGCTTCTGAAAACTGGGTTTCGAGCGCGCATTCGAGTTTTTTCCACCCACCCATATTGCCAGTTTTGAGTGTTCGGGATCATTGATCTGCATGGGTGGGCAGGGTGGGTAACAGGCGCCGCAACAGATACATTTCTTTTCATCTACCTCCAGCGACGGTTTACCGTTCACCAGTGCCGGGCGGATAGCGGCTACCGGACAGCGCGCCACCACGGATGGGCGTTCACAGATATTGGCGACCGTATTATGATTGATTTTAGGTGGTTTGGTGTGCTGAATGTTGATGGAGATATCGGCCTGCCCGCCGCAATTAATCTGACAGCATGAGGTGGACAGTCGCACGCGGTTGGGCATCCGTTCATTAATAAATTCATCATGCAGCGCATCCATGATGGACTTGGCTACCCCGGACGCATCGGTCGCGGGAATATCGCAGTGTAAAAAACCCTGGGTATGGGCGATCATGGATACAGAGTTGCCGGTGCCACCCACTGGAAAGCCTTCTTCATGCAGCTTATCGATCAATGGCGCAACTCTGTCACCGGAACCCAACATAAACTCGATATTACTGCGTATCGTGAACCGCACGTACCCATCGGCATATTCATCGGCAATTTGGCACAGTTTGCGGATGGTATCGGTATCCATCTGCCTCTGTGTACCCGCGCGTACCGTCCATATTTCATCACCTTGAACGGACACGTGGTGCAATACGCCGGGACGTGGGCGCTCATGCCAGTCCCACTGCGCATAGTTTTTACGCATCAGTGGATGCATGTACGGGAATGGATCCGGCACTCCGCTTTCAATCGCTTGACGTACAGTATGCTGCATTACATGACCCCTTCTTTTTCCGCGTGACGCTGATGCCACTTGTCAGCCTCTTCTTCCCAGGCATCCATCCGTATGAACGAATTGCTCCTGGGTTGCTCCACCATCGCAGGCTCTGCCTCGACGCCCACACCTTCGAGAAAATTAGCGAACCCGATACGATCGATCATTTCACCGCAGCGTTCATGCTCAAGACCGTTCTCCGCCCAGAAGTCGATAATCGTCTCCGCGAGTTCCACGAGACTCTGGTAATCCTCGTCGGTCTCCAGTTTCTTGAAGGGAACGATCACCGTACCGAACAGATCGCCGATTTTAAGTGTACGTTTCCCACCCACCAGGATAGTCACACCACGGTCCTTTCCAGGCGAAAGTGCTTTTGTCATCACATTGATGCAGTGCATGCAACGTACGCAATTGCGATTGTCAATATCAATGTTGTCATCATCTTTCAATGTCATGCAGTGTGTCGGGCAGCGCGTAATGACATTGTCGATAACGTATTGTCTGCCTCTGGCATGTACGAAATTTTGAACTTCCTCCTGCTTGATCCGGATATCATCACGCCAGGTACCGATAACGGCCATGTCGGAACGCTGTATTGAATTCATACAATCGTTGGGACATCCGGAAAATTTAAACTTGAATTTATACGGCAATGCGGGTCGGTGCAGGTCATCGGTAAAGGAATTCATCACCGTGCGGTGCGCCACCGCTTCATGGAAGCAGGAATGCTCGCAACGTGCCGCACCGACACAGGACATAGAGGTACGCACCGATGGACCTGCACCGCCCATATCGAAGCCCAGCTCATTGATCGCATCGAACGCACCCTGGACTTTGTCAGAGGTACACCCCTGGAACATCATGTCACCGCTCTGGCCGTGAAGGGCAAGCAGACCGGAACCGTGTTCGTCCCATATATCGCAAAACTTGCGCAAAATATCGGTATCGTAATGCATGCCCGGCGGTGGCATAATGCGTAGCGTATGAAACTCCTTCGAGGCCGGGAACTTGTCGGCCACTTCAGAGAAACGCGGTATAATCCCGCCTCCGTATCCCATCACAGACAGCGTGCCGCCTTTCCAGTAACCCTTCTTGGTCGCGTAAGAGTATTCAAGCTGGCCCAGCAGATCGGACATCATTTCGTTTTTCTCTGCAAGCCGCTTAAAACCCGTGACAAAACTCGGCCATGGACCGCTTTCCAGCTGATCGAGGTTTGGTGTTTCATGCTTCTTTTTCATGCGTAGAACCTCTTGCTAAATTTACAGTAAGCGGATAACCCGGAAACCTTGCGCAGTGTTAATATAAGACAATAATAATAAAATACAAACAATATTTATTGCTACTTAATATCGGTATTTTCGATGTTATTTTTTAGGTCAGCGGCAAGTCGGCGCCTACCGCGACGTTCGGATGTTGGAATGAGTCTCGTCGAGCCGGCTGGACATTCTAAAGAGCTCCTGATGGGCGCTTCTCGACAGACCGCATCTTGACGTGCTGCAGGAAACGTCGCCCGGCCGGGTCACGTACGGTGCAAATCCTGTTCTTGTATCGCAATTTCCGATAGTGATATCCAATAAATATCGCTTGTCTGGCATCGGGCTGCCCTCATAATGATGCACTGTGGACAAATGGCAGGAGACAGCCATGCCCACAAACCCTGGGCCGGGTCGGGCCAGGACTTCGGCGGCGGCGGTGTTCGCGGTGTCACACGGACCGCTACCCCGGCCTAACACCGCCTGAACCTGCAATAATCGGAGAGGCGCATGAGCGATACGCATGATGAAAGCAGACGACCCGGCCGCGCGGAATTTCAGCAGGCGCTGCAGAGTATGGACACCTATACAGATATCAGCGTTGACGACCTGATGACGTTGGCACAGCGTGCAGAGCAGTTAGCCTGCCGTCGTGATACCGAAGCGATCGGCGTGACCCGGGTGATGAGCCATCCGGTACGTAGCGTGCATCCACAAACGTCGTTGACCGATGCTGTACACCTGATGGTAAACGAAAGGATTAGTGGCCTGCCGGTAGTCGACGACGAGCATCTCGTCGGCATCATTACCGAGGCAGACTTCCTCCGTGCTCTAGGAATAGCGGCTCATCAGCCACACCACAATCTGTGGCAAACCCTGGAATCCCTTTTCAGCCACCTGGCACACCACGGCGAACTGGAGGCGCCGGGTGATCCGGTCACAAAACACATGGTAAAAAACGTGGTCTGCGTGGGTCCAGAGCAGGATCTGCACGATGTCATCAAGGTGATGAAGCGCAACAGCGTCAAACGTGTCGTCGTCTGTGACAAGGAGCGACGGGTGCTCGGCATGGTCACGCGTTCGGATCTGGTACGGCTTTTCTTCGACCGCTATACCCAACCGCGTACGGCCTGATCGATCAAGCGTTTTCTCCTGGTAAGCAGGCGTATTTCTCCGATGTGATTTCCAGGATCAATACAACCAAAACCACCCTGTGGGAGCGAGCTTGCCCGCGAATTGGCGGGCCACCGTGTTCGCGGGCAAGCCCGCTCCTGCGCCTTGGTCACGGCTCGATTACATACCGGGTTATCACATTGGAGGAGTACTAGCCAAATACCTGTCTATACAAAGGAAGCGCTCGCTTTAACAGGGACTCCATCTTGCGGTACACACCCAGGGACTCCACATCCAGACCATCGAGAAAATTTTTCACCTGTAAACCCAGCTCGGTATCACCCTGCATCACCAGACGGCGCTGAAAAACCAGTGTGTCAGGATCTTCCTGGCGGCTGATCATTAGCAGAAAATCGTACACTGTCCCCGCTATGGTCAAGTCAGCGGTTCTACTTTGAGGATGGGTGGTCAGCCGATTCCCGTCAAATGACAGACGAAAATTGATATCGGCATCGCGTACAGCAATAACGATGCAACGATCCTGTAGAAAATCCAGCTCCCCGTCACGTAATTGTTCGGCCAGCGCCCGGTTGAGTGCCAGAACAATCAAACGTGAATGTACTGGATCAGGCAGCAGGCTAAAGGGTGCGGCCAACAAGCGTGGCAACAGCACCTCTTTCTTATTTGGTATGTTCGTCATTAACAGCTTATGACAACAACCTGCCCAGGCGCTTGAAGGTATGGGTGCACAGGCGCGCCGTCTGTTGTGCGTACCAGGCCAGGCGCCCCGGTTTTACCCAGCTCATCTGGATCATGCGCCTTTCACCCTTGAAGCGCTTGTAGCCGTGCCAGGATTTATTGCAGCGCCGGAACGCCAGTACGGTACCCCCAAGCGGCGCCACCTCGGCGCTGTAGTCCTCGATATCCCCACCCGAACGCAGGATGCGCAGCCGGCCGCCTTCCTGTTCCCACTCCGGGTTGAAATACACCAGCAGTGTGATGATCTTGCTCCAGTGATCGGTATGAATATGGCCGTCGCTGGGTTCCGAGTACTTGCGCACGGTAATGGTTTTTATGGCACCACTCAGGTCTACACCAAATTTTTTCGCGACATGCTGCTCGAACTCCGGGCCGCCCAGTTCTTCCAGCAGGCGCCTGAAGCTGGGGCCATAGTCAAGTTCGCGAGGATCATAGTTGGTCGGCTTGTCGATGTGCGGGTAGTCCCGATTGAGTTCCTCGATACGATCGGCGGCAATGGCGTCCTTTACCACGATGAAGTCGTAGGGGTCGCGGTTCAGCGGGGTGTTATCGAATGCGGCAAAGTTCAAAACAGACATTTTTGTTACCCTTCAGGCTGCCGGCGGCGGCGTTTTCTCAATAAGTTCCAACGCATCGTGGCGCAGGTAGTTGCGTGCCATGGCCTCCTGCAACTGTGCCTCTGTCACCACACCCTGTTCGAGACACTCCCGCACCAGGCCGAAGAAGAACTGTTCCTGCCTGGGGTCGGGATGACGAGCATAGCGGCCCAGCAAGCCGTAGTCACCGAACAGGCCGCGCCGTGCACGGCGAAACCAGTGCCGCGGTGGAAATACCCGGAATGAATCGGCCGGGCGGTAATCGATCGGCAGGCCGGTTTTCCAGGGCTGGTGCTTGCGCTTGGTGGTGTGCAGCATCCTGGTGTGCTCGGTCAGGTGATCGAAATCATTCCATTCACTCTCAAAGAATCCGATGGTTTGTGGATCCTCGTATTTCAGGCACACCCATTTCATATAGTCGCGTTTTCCTTCGAACATGGCATGAAATTGTTCGTCGAAGCGCCAGTGCCCGAGCCTTGCGCAGTCCAGCAACATGACGCTGGTGGCGAGACAGCCGCGTTTGCCTTTGTTGCCGGATTTCGGGCGGCACAGGATGGCCTTGCCCCGCATGTCGCGTGACAACAGCTCCCAGACATCCGCCAGTGCGAAGACGTCCGGGTCGATAACCAGTGCACGCCCCTGGTAACCCATCAGCTGTGGCGGCAGAAACCGGCTGGGGGTAAAAGACTGCAGGTCATCACGTACCCAGATGCGCCTGCCGCCGTCGCGCAGAAAACGCCGGCCTTCGTGCTGGCTGAGTACAGGGATATCATCGTAATCCATGATATGCACATCGAAACGGTCGTTGTGCTGCGAGTAGCGCCGCACTGCGTACTCGGCAACGATAGCGCCGAGCATCTGCTTGTCGTTGGCCTGGATGAATACACAATAATCCACGCAGCTACCCCCCGCCGGTATTTCAGGATTCTTAGCCGGAAAAGTCTATCGATTCATCTCCTCCGGACCTTGATCCAGATCAATACTATACAGCGGCTGCTTGATTAACATCTGCCGCGATGATGAGGAGGTGTGGCCTGATGAAACTGAAAGTCTACATTCAGAGCAACGAGCGGCAATGGCTGGGCGCACTGGTATCCGCGTATTCGATGAAACGCAACTCGGCACACCCCGATGCCTTCGAAGTTGAAATCATGCACGTAAAGGATTACCCGTTCCTTGCTGAGAAAGAAGGACAGGCCTTCCTGCGTGGTAGTACCCGCCGGGTCTGGCGCATGGAGGACCTCCAGTCCTTTACGCCGCTGCGCTTCATGCCCCCGAAACTGATGGGCCACGAGGGCCGGGCGGTGGTGGTCGATCCGGATGTCTTCGCGGTCGGTGATGTCTACGATCTGTTTATCCGCGATATGCAGGGCGCTGCCATCATGGGTCGGCATCGGTCTCATAAGCAGGAGAAATCCTGGCAGATTGCCACCAGTGTGATGCTGCTGGATTGTGCAAAGCTGCGCCACTGGGAGACGGAACGGGAATTCGACGAACTGTTCCAGTTCGAGCGCGACTACAAGGACTGGATCGTATTGCGCCACGAGTCACCCGGGAATCTTGGCGTGCTCGAAGATGAGTGGAACGATTTCGATCACCTGACCGCGCAGACGAAAATGATACACAATACCAAACGCCGCACCCAGCCCTGGAAAACCGGCCTGCGGGTCGACTTCACGCCTGCCGACAAGTTACGCAAGTACCCGGCGCTGGCGAAACTGAACCGGCTGCGCGCGCGCATGTTCGGTGAGTACGGCCTGTTGGGACATTACCAACCCCACCCGGATCCGAAACAGGAACAGTTCTTTTTTGGGCTGGTGCGCGAGTGCCTGGAAAACGGCATTGTCAGCGAGTCACTGGTACGCGAGGAAATGCGCCAGAACCATGTGCGTCACGATGCGCTGCAACTGGTGGAACGTACACCGCCGCTGGCGGCTGCGTGAACCCTATGCAATATCTCGACTTCGACAAGTTCAAGGCTATCAATGCCGCTGAATTCCGCACCACGCAACCGTATCCCTGGATCAACCCACAGGGACTGTTGACTGACGAGGGCTACCAGCGACTGCTGAACAATATGCCGGATGTATCCCTGTTCGAAAAAAAATTCGGCTATGAGCGCATTGCAGGGCAGAAACCCCACGACCGCTACTCGCTGGAGTACGCGCCGGGGACGCCGGTACCGGAACCCTGGAAAGAATTTATCGCAGAGCTGTGCGGCGACAGTTACCGCAATAACCTGGCAAAACTGTTTGGGGCGCGAAAAATTAACCTGCGATTCCACTGGCACTACACGCCGAACGGGTGCTCGGTATCGCCACATACCGATTCCGTGCGCGAGCACGGCTCCCAGCTTTTCTATTTCAACCCGGAAGGTAACTGGGATCCGGCCTGGGGCGGGGATACACTGGTGCTGGATGATGGCGGGCAACTCAAATTTGAAACTGCCCCGACACTCGATGACTTCAGCAACGAGGTCTCTGCCAGCTCGATAGGAAATTACAGCCTTATCTTTGAACGTACCCGTCACTCATGGCACGCGGTACGTGAAATCAGCTGCCCTGAGGACCGCCTGCGGCGTGTATTTATTGTGGTGGCCAACCCGGAAAATATTTACCGGACCGTGCGTGACCGGGTGATGCGTAAAAAAGTTCACCGTTTCTGAGTAAATTCTGCTTTTCAGGCACCAATAAGCCTGGGTGTTCTGTCCATCACCTCCAGAGCATCGTGACGTACATGGTTCTGGGCCATTTGCGCACGGATCATATCTTCCGTGACGATTCCCTTCTCCAGACATTCCTTGAGTAGTCCGAAGAAGAACTGTTCCTGCTTCAGATCCGGGTGCGGTTTGTAATGCCCCAATAGCGCATATTCACCAAACAGGTGGCGCCGGGCACGCATCAGCCAGCCAAACGGGGGGAACAGGCGAAAGGTTTCCGCCGGCCGCCAGTCGATGGGCAGGCCCGCTTTCCAGGGCTGGGTGCGGCGCCGGGTGTTGTGAATCATTTTGGTGTTTTCATCGAGTTTGTCGAAGTCGTTCCAGGCATTTTCGAAGAATCCGATACTCTCGCGCGCTTCGTCCTTCAGGCAAATCCAGGGCTGATAGTCCTGTTCGAAGCTGAACATGCGGCGGAATTTCTCTTCCACCTTCCAGTGTTTCAATTGCACATTATCCAGCAGCATGGCACTGCTGGCCAGACAACGATCCACCACACCCTTGGGGCCGGCGCGACGCCGGCATAGTATAGCCTTGCCCTGCATGTCGCGTGACAACAGCTCCCAAATATCGCCGACGGCGAAGATATCGGGGTCAATGACGACCGCCCGGCCCTCGAAGCCCATCAACTCCGGCGGCATGAAACGGGTCGGTGTAAACGATTGCAGATCGTTGTTATACCAGGGGCGCTTTACGCCATCGCGCAGATAGAGCTTGCCTTCGTATTCCCGGAAGAACGGGTAATCCTGGTGATGGATGATCCTGACATCGAATTTGTCGTTATGCGTTGAGTTGCGCCTGAGTGCGTACTCGGCGACCAGCGCACCAACGATCTGCTTGTGATTGGTGTGTATAAAAACACAATATTCCATTAGCGGTCAGCCTTCTGATGGTTTTTGCCAGCCATCAGGTGTGCGCAAGCGGCGGTGTCCTGTCCAGCACCTCTAATGCGTCGTGACGCACATTATTCTGGTTCATCTGCTCGCGGATCATCGTCTCATCGACCTTGCCCTGCTCCAGGCACTCTTTGAGTAAACCGAAAAACAGCTTCTCCTGGTTGGGATCGGGGTGCTGCCGGTAGTGACCGAGAAAGGCATACTCACCGAACAGCTTGCGCCTGGCCTTCATCACCCAGGCAAGTGGCGGGAAGTACGGAAATTTCTCTCGTGGTCGGTGGTCGATCGGCAAACCGGTTTTCCAGGGCTGCGTTTTTCGCTTGGTGGTGTGCAACATGCGCGTCTTTTCAGTGAGCTTGTCGAAATCATTCCACTCGTTCTCGAACAGGCCAATACTCTGCGCCGGTTCCGTCTTGAGACATATCCAGTTCATGTAGTCGCGCTTGCCTTCGAACATGGCATTGAAATTTTCTTCGACCCGCCAGTGTTTCAGCCGGGCGTTATCGAGCAACATCACACTGCTGGCCAGGCATCGGTCGAACCGGCCCTTGGTGCCGGTGCGCGGCCGACACATGATGGCCTTGCCTTCCATATCGAGCGATAGCAGATCCCAGACATCCGATACCGCGAAAATATCCGGGTCAATCACTACTGAACGCCCTGTATAGCCCATCAGCCCCGGGGGCATAAAACGCAGCGGAGTAAATGACTGCAGGTCATTATTGAGCCACGGTCGACGCATGCCATCGCGCAGGTATAGCTGTCCTTCACGGGCGCTGAAAAACGAATGGTCCTTGAGCTGGATTAGCTTGACGTCGAATTTTTCGTTGTTACTGGAATAACGGCGCAAGGCATGTTCGGCAACATAGGCGCCTACAATCTGCTTATGATTGGTATGGATATAGACACAAGGCTTCATGGATGGTCCCTCATATTGTCAGGGGCATGCCTATCCCTGCACGCGGTTTGCCGGTATAAAATCAGGTGTCTCACCCAGATCCCGGAATTTACGGTAGACATTGTTCAGATGTGTTCTTAACGTTGCCCTGGATATCGACAGCTGGCTGCAGATCTCGGTATTGGATGTGCCACGGATCGTAAACGACACCACTTCGGTTTCACGCCGGGTCAGGCCTTTTGACTGATAGAAAGCCATCGCCATTTCATACTTCTCTTTTAGAGGCTGAAGAAACGTAGTGATATGCTTCTCGGTGCAGAGCAGTGTGACATCGAAAAAAGACCCGTGTATCAGTTTGTTCTTGTATACCCGGCTACCCCATTCCTTCCACTGATGGGAATCATCCCGGGCGTACAGCTCCATACAGCCTTTTTCGCACGACACTCCCAGGAAATCTCCACAGATTTCGCGGCACAGGTCATTCTGTTCAAGGATCCGTTTGTCGTGGTCCTTGATACACATGGCAATATTGTCTTCACACAGTGATTTAGTCAGCACCTTGATTACCTCTTTTCATCGTCACCATAAACAGTGACCAGCATCTACTAATACCGGGGAGTCTAGCAAGTAGCAGAGGGTATAAAAATCAGCACCCGGGGTTGATACAGGTCAATGAAGATGGAAATAACAGGGTTTCGGAGGCTAAATCGGCAGGTAATGGTCAACCAGCAGAAAGGCAAACAAGGCCATCAGGTAAATAATCGAATAACTGAAGGTCTTCATGGCCTGCCTGTCACTGCTGTCACGCATCAGCGCGATGGCGTGGTAGAGGAAACCGGCGCCCAGCGCCAGCGCGCCGGCAAGATACAGCAAACCGCTCAGGTGGGTAATGAACGGCAACACCGTAACGACCACCAGCAGTATGGTATACAACAACACCTGAAGCCGCGTGAAATTCACACCGTGCGTAACCGGCAGCATGGGTATATCGGCTTTAGCGTATTCGTTGCGCCGGTGAATCGCCAGCGCCCAGAAATGCGGGGGCGTCCAGACGAAAATGATCAGAAACAGCAGCAGCGCATGAGGATCAACGCTACCGGTCACAGCGGTCCATCCCAACACCGGTGGTGCAGCACCCGCGGCACCGCCTATGACAATGTTCTGCGGCGTGGCACGTTTCAGAAAAAGCGTGTAGACCACCGCGTAGCCAATCAGCGAAGCGAAGGTCAGTACCGCGGTCAGCGTATTCACGAACTGGATCAGGATCCACATGGCCAGCGCACCAATCAGCAGTGCGAACACCAGGCAGTTACGGCCTGTGAGACTACCGCTGGCAACCGGACGTGCTGCGGTGCGTTTCATAAGTGCGTCGGCGTGCTGGTCCACCACGTGATTGATGGCCGCGGCGGATGCTGCCGCCAACCCGATACCCAGAGTGCCGAAAACCAGCGGCTGCCAGGGCACCATGCCCGGTACGGCGAGGAACATGCCGACCAGTGCCGTGAACACAATCAGCGCCACCACCTTGAGTTTGCAGACACCGAGATAGTCGCGCCAGTGCGCCGCAGGTTTGGCAGTCAGTGAGTAAGCCATCGTGTTTCCGCTATCCGGTGGCCCATCAGGGCGCGCCATTTTACCCTAAACCAGAGTATTTTAAGAGCTTCTCCAGGTCCTTGATCATCCCCTGGGGCTTCTCATCCGGCTCGTATTTCATCATCAGGTTGCCCAGCGGATCAATCAAATAGATCCGATTAGCCGTAAGCGGGTCCTGTTCGTCCAGGGCAAATGCCTGCAGCAGCGCTTTCTCACCAGCCACCGGCGCAATGACCTGCCCCGGGAAGTGTGTCTGCAATTCCTGCTGCTGCGCGTCACTGACTCCGGTCCTGTCCCAAAACATCAGCCGCCGCAAGCGGTCGATGTTCTGACCCTGGGCGAGGCGAATCTGCCGGATATTATAAAGCTGTTTGACGCAGGGTCGGTCGCAAACGCCTTGCGCCAGATAGAGTATTGTCCACTTGCCACGCAGGAAAGTTTCGTCGATCTCTGTGCCCGCTAATGTTTCCAGATTAAAAGCCGGCAACAAGCGTACAGGTTCCACCAAATCTCCGCGATTGGTCGTGCTTCCAGGCCGCCAGTCCGGAAACACACTGAGGGCCAGCCAGGCCACTACCAGAGGTGCCGCAAACATGGCCAGCACCAGCACCATGGACAGGCGCGCACGCCGCTGACCGGTATTTTTGTTTGAAACTGCGCTCATATTTTCCAGATCAACCTTCTATTTTGTGGGTATTCACCTTCAGGTAGATAATCAGCAAGGTCACCGCCAGGCCAAACCATTGCACGGCATAGGCAACATTCCGTTCCGGGCCAAAGCCGGTCAGCGGCCGCCACTTGCGCGTATAGCCATCGGGCTGCTCAGCGTCTAACAGGAATACCACCGGCAACAAGGGTCGCCCCAACTCCGCCGACAGCGCCTCGATACGAATCCGCTGGATACGCCACGGCCAGCCCTGACGGGGGTCCTCCTCGCCGAGCATGAACACCTTCTTCGGCGGAATTTTCAGGCGCCCTGAAATCTGCTGCTGGTCTTCTCTAACGGTCACTTCCGGAAGCCGGTCGCGGCTTGCACCCAGCGGGATCCAGCCGCGGTTAACCAATACCGCCACGTTAGCGTCGCGAATCGAAAACGGCGTCAGCACCTCGTAGCCGACCTGCCCGGCGTGGGTGCGATTATCCAGCAGGAACTGGTGACCGCTATCATAGTGCCCCGTCACAACGGCATTCCGGTAGTTCAGCCCGGCGGCCGATTTCAGGTCCGCTTCGAGCTGCAGGACAGTTTGTTTCTGTCCACCACCGTACTGGTCAAGCAAAGCTCTTTTCTGTTCGGCACGATCCAGCTGCCAGAAACCCAGGGATATCAATAATCCAAGCAATACCAGCGTCACCGCTGTCGGCCAGCGACCGGGACTGAACTCCAGACTGCCAATTAACATGCCGAAAGCGTACGCAGCGCGTCTATCACTCGCGAGCGAAATCTGCTTACCCTATACTCAGAAATTCTGATATCCGCTCCCGAGTACAAACATGTTGATTAAGACCCTTATCGTTGTTGCGCTGATCGCCATCGTTGTCAGCCTTGCCAGTGGTATGTTGTTTCTGATCAGGGATAACGGGAAAACCGAGCGCACCGCCAAGGCGCTGACCGTGCGCATTGGTCTTTCGGTTGTGCTGTTCGGCCTGCTGATGCTCGGTGTCTTCACCGGCCAGATAAAACCGCACGGCATCTATCCAGCCAGTCACCCTGCCAACCCACCGGCAGCGCAACCCGCAAAATAAAAAAGGCACCATTTACGCGGCGCCCCTGTCCGACACCTGTCTTCCTGACTACAGCAGGTAGACAAATATAAACAGCCCCAGCCAGACCACATCCACAAAGTGCCAGTACCAGGCTACCGCTTCAAAACCGAAATGCCTGTCTGCCGTGAAGTGCCCTTTCGCGCAACGCAGCGTAATCACGATCAACATAATGGTGCCGAGGGTCACATGCAGGCCGTGGAAACCGGTCAACATGAAGAATGTAGAACCGTAGATGCCGGATCCCAGCGTCAGATTATGATGCTCGCTGTAAGCCTGGCCATACTCATAAGCCTGAAAACCCAGGAACGTCGCGCCCAGGACAACCGTTGCTATCATCCACATGATCAGCGAGCCGCGATTGCCCTTCTTCAGGGCCCAGTGCGCGAACGTAATGGTTACACCACTCGACAACAATAGCAGGGTATTCAGCGCCGGGATCTTCCAGGGATCGAGCAGCGTAAAGGCACCACCCACGTCTCCCGGACCATTGGTCGGCCAGCTAGCCTCCCAGTTAGGGTACAGCAGCTCGTGGGTTCCCGGGTCACCGCCACCCAGCCACGGCATAACAAGCACCCGCGTATACCACAGGGCTCCGAAAAAGGCCGCGAAGAACATGACTTCGGAAAAAATGAACCAGCCCATGCCCCAGCGGAAAGACTTATCCACCTGCCTATTGTAGGTACCCGTCTCACTCTCGTTGATGACGGTCCGAAACCAGCCAAATACCATGAACAGCAGGATGGCGAATCCGACCAGCATCACCGTACTGCCTATGCCCGAGCCATTCAAAAAGTTGGCAAATCCCTGCATCATGGTGAACAGGCCGATCGAACCGATAATGGGCCAGCCGCTGCCATGGGGCACGTAATAGCTGCCGTTTGTATCACTCATACTTCCATCCTCGTATTGGCTGATAGCTTTCAGTTAAGTGCTTTCTGTTTATCAAAAAAGGTATACGACGGTGAGTTCCGCGATATCTTCCGGTTCGCTGTCATAGCATGGGCTGTCTTCACACGGCACCACCCGAGGAAGATGTAACCGACCAGAAAAACGCCACCAGCACACCGACCACCACTGCCACGAGCAGCAATGCCAGGCGGATGTTTGCACGCCTCAGTTTCGATTCATCGTCTACAGACATCGCACTTGCACTCGTACGCATTGCGTCTACTTAACCTCGGGAGCCGTCGTGAAGCTGTGATAGGGAGGCGGTGAAGGCAGTGTCCATTCCAGACCGTCGGCACCTTCCCATACCTGGTCAGTTGCCTTGCTGCCGCCGCGGACCGTTTTGATCACGATGTAGACAAACAGCAGCTGCGTGAGACCGAAAGCGAATCCACCGAGACTGGAAATCTCGTTGAAACCGGCAAACTGGGTCGAATAGTCCGGAATACGACGCGGCATACCGGCCAGTCCCAGGAAGTGCTGCGGGAAGAACAGTACGTTGACAAAAATGGCCGACAACCAGAAATGCAGTTTGCCGAGTTTTTCGTCATACATATTGCCGGTCCACTTGGGCAGCCAGTAGTAAACCGCTGCAAAAATGGAGAACACCGACCCCGATACCAGCACGTAGTGGAAATGCGCGACAATAAAGTAGGTGTCGTGGTACTGAAAATCGATCGGTGTAATCGACATCATCAACCCCGAGAAACCCCCGATGGTAAACAACATCACAAAACCGATAGCAAACAGCATGGGGGTTTCGAAGGTCATTGAACCTTTCCACATGGTGGACACCCAGTTAAACACCTTCACGCCGGTGGGTACCGCGATCAGCATGGTGGCATACATAAAGAACAGCTCACCGGTCAGCGGCAAGCCTACCGTGAACATGTGGTGCGCCCAGACAATGAACGACAGGAAAGCAATCGATGCCGTCGCGTACACCATTGAGCTGTAACCGAACAGCCTCTTGCGCGCAAAGGTCGGAATGATCGCCGATATCACGCCGAACGCCGGCAGGATCATGATATAGACCTCGGGGTGACCGAAGAACCAGAAAATATGCTGGAACATCACCGGATCACCACCACCGGCGGCATTAAAGAACGAGGTGTCAAAGAAACGATCCGTCAACAGCATGGTGACCGCACCCGCGAATACCGGCATAACGGCAATCAACAGATACGCCGTAATCAGCCAGGTCCAGACGAACAACGGCATCTTCATCATGGTCATGCCCGGCGCGCGCATGTTCATTATCGTCACGATGATGTTAATCGCCCCCATGATCGAGGAGATACCGAGCAGGTGAACCGAGAAGATCAGGAACGGGAACGCGTCACCGGTCTGCAGCACCAGCGGCGGATACATGGTCCAGCCACCCGCCGGTGCGCCACCGTCCATAAACAGGGTGCCAACCAGCATCAGTGCGGCAAATGGCAGGATCCAGAAGCTCCAGTTGTTCATACGCGGCAGCGCCATGTCGGGCGCACCGATCATCATCGGTATCAGCCAGTTGGCCAGCCCGACAAAAGCCGGCATGACAGCACCGAACACCATGATCAAAGCGTGCATAGTGGTCATCGAGTTGAAAAACTGTGGATCCACAAACTGTAACCCCGGCTGGAACAGCTCAGCGCGGATGACCATCGCCATGGCGCCACCGACAAAGAACATGGTCAGTGCAAAAACCAGGTACAGGGTGCCGATATCCTTATGGTTGGTGGTAAAGACCCAGCGAAGTAAACCCTTCGCGTGCTCTTCGTGATGTGCGTCGTGTGTTGCTGCAGTACTCATTACTTCTCCTCCACGACCCTTAACGGGCTGCCTTTATTTCTGAAGGTTGAACCAGGTCACCGATATCGTTGCCCCATGCATTGCGCTCATAGGTGATAACCGCGGCGAGATCGATATCGTTCAGCTGACTGGCGAACGCCGCCATTGCTGTACCGGATTTGCCATGCATGACAAGTTTCATGTGTGCGTCTTTCGGGCCGGTCGCAATCGCGCTTCCCTTCAACGCCGGGAAGGTGCCGGGTATCCCTGCACCGCCGGCCTGATGGCAGGCCGCACAATTGCTCGTGTAGACTTTTTTACCGCGCTCCATCAGCTCAGCCATCGCCCACTCCCGATCGGCGCCGGCTGATGCTGCACCCATCTCGCTCTTCTTGTCGGCGATCCACTTCTGGTAGTCAGCCTCGTTTTTGGCGACAACCACGATGGGCATGAACCCGTGGTCCTTGCCACAGAGTTCGGCGCACTGGCCGCGGTAGGTCCCTTCCTTCTCGATATTGAACCACATTTCATTGACAAATCCGGGAATGGCATCTTTCTTCATACCCAGATCCGGCACCCACCAGGCGTGGATCACGTCATTGGCCGTGATCATCAGACGGACTTTCTTGTTAATCGGCACAACAACCGGGTTGTCGACTTCCAGCAGGTAGTTCAAACCCTTGTCCTGCTCGTTGAATATCTGTTCTTTGGGCGTGGCCAGCGAACTGATAAAGCTCACTCCACTGTCCAGGTATTCGTAACCCCACTTCCACTGGTAACCCGTCACCTTGATACTGAGGTCAGAGTTACTGGTGTCTTCCATCGCCACCAGCGCCTTGGTAGCCGGAATCGCCATACCGATCAGGATCAGGAAGGGAACGATGGTCCAGATAACTTCGACCGTGGTACTTTCATGAAACTGCGCAGGCTGAGCCCCTTTGGATTTGCGGTGGCTAAAGATGGATATGAACATGGCGCCGAACACCACAACCCCGATCGCCACGCAGATCCACAGGATCAACATATGAAGATCGTAGGCCTCGTGACTGATGGATGTCACACCCCTGCGCAGATTCAATGCATAATCTGCAGCGGCTCCTCCGGCGTTACCTAACAGTGCAAGTCCTGCCACCGTTGTCAACGCTCGTTTTGCTTTTGATTCCAACATGCCAACATCTCTCCTTCCGAAACCCTGAATTCGTTATTCTTTGCTTACCACCGCACACCCGGCAGGTGCCCGATCAATCTATTCTTTAAAATAAAATCGCAGGGTGCCTCGCCAGGATAGGGGACCGTCAGGCCGGAGCAAAAACCTGCCAGCATCACTGTTATTATCAAACCGGGCTGCGACCAACGTGCCCCCGGCGATATCTCCACCCCCCGGGTCCAGCGCATGCTACAGCACTGCCCAAACAGGGTGCAAAAAAAATTAAAATCTATAGCTATAAAATTGACCTATATCAATATTTTACATATGATTATATAGGTATATTATTTATTACTCATTGAGTGTTATTCCACAATGATCTTTTAATCACACGACCGTGTCATTGACAAATAAGCATACCGATACATCGCCAATGTTTTTTGTACTATTCTATAAATTACAAAAGGTTAAGTGTTCTTCACAGAAACTTGATTTAATCAGGAGTCCTGTAATTTTTTTCGACAATAATCTATCGATATCAAGCCCCACTCTGTATAAATCCAGCTCGGGCATTCGAATATACCCCTCACCCGACATCAACCCACCTTACTCACGTTCAAGTCATTGTCCAAACCGCCGAAATCCCGTGTATAGATATGCGATCAGAGGCATTTCACGCCGCACCTGTAGTCGCGCAAATACTTCCGGGAAATGGGAAATGAGACGTCTGACAAGATACATATGCGTTCTGATTACTGTACTGGCCTGTACCAGCAGTTTTGCCGCCGGCGAATTCGCCTTCGAACACAAACTGGCGGCGGCGGAAGACGGCAACATTAAAGCGCAATACGACATCGGCTACCGCTACGAAAAAGGCCGTGGCGTCGATGGCGACGATGAACTCGCTTTTGAATGGTACAGTAAGGCAGCCGACCAGGGCCTGGACAAGGCACAGTACAAGGTAGGCAGCTTTTACCTGAGGGGACAGGGCGTGGACAAGAGCATCCCCGCTGCCGAGACCTGGCTGGTGAAGGCCGCGGAACAGGGTTATCCACCGGCTCAGTTCCAGCTTGGCAAGCTATACGACACCCACAAGCGCAATTACCAGCTGGCTTTGAACTGGCTGCAAAAAGCACGGGATAGCGGCTACGAACCCGCTATCCGGGAAATTCGCAAGGTCAAAAAGAAAATCAACTAGCCTGAAGCAGCGGCGCCAGATCCATCCGGCCAGCCTGCTTTTCTACCGCACCGTTATCCCGGGCGAAGCAAATTTCCGCGAGCAATGCGGCCGGCAGACGTTCATCCAGGGAAGTAACAAGCTCATGCAGGTGTCCGCATTGCGGGTCAATATGATTGGCAACCCATCCGGCCAGCCGCAAGCCTGATTGGTGAATCGCAGCCGCTGTCAGCAGCGTGTGATTTAAACAACCCATGCGAATCGCTACGACCAGTACCACCGGCAGCCCGAGGTCGAGGGCGACATCCTGCATGGTCTGTTCTGCATTGATGGGCACCAACCAGCCGCCTGTCCCTTCCACCACAATATAGTCAGCTCCCTCCGACAGCTCACGGAAATTTTTTCCAATCACCGGCACCTGGATATTGGTGCCATTGATCCGGGCAGCCAGGTGTGGCGCTATAGCAGGCTCAAATGCATACGGATTGACCTGTGTGTAATTCACCGACAAGGAAGAACACTGTTGCAGTCTCAGTGCATCATCATTTTCCAATCCGTTTGCAGCAGCGTGACAACCGCTGGCAACCGGCTTCATACCCACAACTGCATAGCCTTGTGCCTGCAAGGCGCGCATCAGACCCAGGCTGACGCAGGTTTTTCCCACACAGGTATCGGTACCGGCAATGAAGAATCCGCGTGTCATCCCCGTTCGATACTCTCAACCGGAATCGTGTTCACATCGGATGTCGCCCATGCGTGTCCATTGACAATTTCGTAACTGGCGGGAAGCACCTTGTCACGCCTGTAGCGTTCGTAGGCTTTGACAAGCTGCTGCATGTGCGCTTTGCCGGTCAAACCGCGCGGCCGGCCCGCAGTTACATTATGTGCACCGATCTGTTTAAGCTCGCGCATCAGCTGCCATACATCGGGGTAGGTCAATGTTAACCTTTCCATATCCATAACCGGGTCCGCAAAGCGCGCTTTCAGCAACGCATCGCCGACATCGTGCATATCCTGGAAAGCATTAACGTGGTTATAGTCATCGACCTGCGCCCAGCTGGCGCGCAGCTCGTGCAGGGTATCCGGGCCAAAACTGGTAAACAGCAGCAGACCGCCGGGGCGCAGCACACGCTGTAACTCCGAAAATACGCCGTCGAGGTCCACACACCATTGCAACATGAGGTTGGAAAATATCAGGTCGAACTGACTGTCTGCGAACGGCAGCCGTTCGGCATCTGCGCAAACGCAGCGTGGTCGGCGCAACCAGCGACCGCGCTTGCGCGCATGTTGCAGCATCGGCATGGCGATATCCAACGCAACCACATCCGTTTTTTTATATCGCGCAAACAGATCAGGTATGCATTGGCCGGTTCCCGAGCCCAGATCCAGAATACGTTCCGGCTGGATCTTCACCAGCTCCAGGCGCTGCTGGAGACGTCGCCCGATTTCCTGTTGCAATACCGCGGCCTTGTCATAACCTTCCGCCGCAGACTCGAAACTGCGGCGCGCCAGTGATTTGTCTGGAAGCTGCTCAGCCAGTCGCATGACACACCTGCTTTTCACCCTTCAGCAACCAGCGATCCAGTTGCTCACTGCAACGCCCGGCGTGCGACAGAAACGGCGCAT
>ENA-ORDP01000365-ORDP01000365.1-marine-sediment-metagenome-genome-assembly--contig:-NODE-365-length-30405-cov-8.722438_pt1 | contig 30405 bp, 32 predicted proteins | sample MGYA00248627_ERZ508539 | MGnify/ENA primary metagenome ERZ508539 (study PRJEB26208, sample SAMN05571518) | marine sediment metagenome | biome: deep sea; feature: Hydrothermal vent; material... | reverse complement strand
TTTTGGAACATCCGGTTTTTGACTTGACGGATTGATTTCGGGAATCTATTGGCAATGACTTCTTAAATCAGATACTCTATCCGTCAGATTGCCTGTCCGCCGTACCGAGTACCTGCCTATGTTGAAACGACTCCGTGCAGACAGGCTTTGGAAGGCGGGACGGATTGCGTTCATTTTTTACCAATCTTTTTGTTGAGTTCACTCCCCGATTGTTCCTCTAAAAATGTTATAGTATATTTCTAAATCTAATTAGAAAAACTTAACACTTTAGGAAATAAGTCTTGAAAATTTTAGTTTGTAACGACGACGGAATAAGTTCACCGGGAATTTTTGCCCTTGTAAAATCATTAAAAGAAATTGCGGATGTTACTGTAATTGCACCATTAAGCGAGCAAAGCGCTATCGGTCACGCGATAACCATGCAGGTACCTCTGCGGGTGAGCGAATACAGAATTAACGGAACATTATTCGGTCATGCTGTTGACGGCACTCCCGCCGACTGTATAAAAATCGGCATTAGAAATCTTATGGATTCCACTCCCGACCTGGTTGTGTCCGGTATAAATCACGGAAGTAACACGGCTATAAATATTATTTATTCAGGTACTGTTTCCGCCGCTCGTGAAGCTGCAATTATGGATGTACCTTCAATGGCTGTTTCGGTTACAAATCACAATGTTAAAGATTTTTCCGTTGCCGCTAAATTGACAAAACTATTGATTGAAAAGATTCCCATGAAACAACTACCGACGGGAACACTTTTAAATGTAAACATCCCCGATCTGCCCGAAGACAAAATCGCAGGGTTAAAAATAACAACGCAGGGTAAATCAAAATGGGACGATATTTACGAAAGACGAATTGACCCCTACGGCAAGGATTATTACTGGCTTACGGGTGAGCTTCTTCAATTGGACAAAGAAATTGATACCGATCAGGGCGCAATAAATAAAAATTATGTGTCTGTTACACCCGTTCATTTTGACCTGACGGATTACGTAACTTTTAATAAAATGAAAGACTGGAATTTGGAAAATTTGTTGAATGAAAAATAAAATGGAGATATATCATATTGATGCTTTTACAAAAGAACCTTTCTGCGGTAATTCAGCCGGGGTAACATTCGGTGATAATTTAGGCGATGAATTAAAACAGAAAATTGCAAAGGAAATGAATCTTGCCGAAACAGCTTTTTTATCAAAATCCGGGAAAGCCGATTTCCGCCTGCAGTGGTTTACTCCCACAGTGGAAGTTAAGTTGTGCGGGCATGCAACTATAGCTTCTCTTCATTTTTTGAAAGAACATTCGCTCCTAAAAAACGGACAGACAATTACTTTTGATACACGTTCGGGAATTTTAAAATGCAAAATGGAAGACGACAAATATTTTATGCAGATCCCTATTTATTCAATGCAGAATTACGAAGGTGAAACAAAAGAAATTTTTTCTGCACTCGGAATTACAGAAGATAATCTTGCTGAAAATATACCGCCGGTGCTGTTGGAAAATACAAACCTCTATATCTGTATAAAAAATTTGGAGGAGTTAAAAAATATTTCTCCTGACTTTAAAGACCTTGTTAAAATTTCAGAGCAAAACAAAAAGATCAGCGGGTTTGCATTATTCACACTTCAAACAATTGAAGATAGTAGTTTTGCACATTCAAGATATTTTGTCCCCTACTGGGGAGTAGACGAAGACCCTGTGACAGGCTCTGTAAACGGTCCGCTATTGATGGTGCTTAAACATTTAAACCTTGTTACTGACGAACAAATGACAAATGGTTTGGTGTTTGAGCAGGGTGATTTTATGGACAGAAGCGGAAGAGTGGGCGTAAAATTCTTCCCGCTGGAAAATGAACTTTACATTTTGGGTGATGCTGTTACGGTTATAAAAGGAGAGATGACCTTTTAATGTTTGCATTAGAAAATATCAGCATTACTTTTTCAAGCAGTCCGTTTTTTTTCATTACCGGTATTTTAATAATCTCTTTTTTCACGTATTATATTTATAAATACACAATTCCACAAATAAGCAAACCGAAAAAAATATTTTTAATTATTCTGCGTTCTCTTTCAATGGTTCTTCTTTTGTTTCTGATATTTGAACCGATATTGACGATTACAAAAAAGATAATTGTAAGACCTTCAAATTTAATTTTTGTTGACAATTCAAAATCAATGAGTATAAATAATGAGAATAAAGATATTGTTGATTTTTTGGAAAGTTTAAAAGGTAAAACTAATATTAAATTTTTCTCTTTCGGTGCTAATGTAAATTCAATAAACCCTGACAGCTTAAATAAAATAAAAGCGACCAAACCGGTCACAAATTTTGAAAAGATTTTTAAAAAGATTAATGAAATGCAGGATGACATTTCGTCTTTAACTATTATAAGCGATGGAAACATAACGGACGGACTTTCACCGGTAAATGAATCGGAAGAATTGAACTTCCCTATTTATACTGTCGGTATCGGTAATACATCAACCAATAAAGATGTACTGATAAAAAAAGTAAGCTATAATAAATTTATTTATGCAAACACACCCACGACTATTTCAACCGTAATTGAAAACGAAAAGCTTAACGGTAGTAAAGCAATTGTTACACTCTTTGACGGAAATAAGATAGTCGAACGAAAAAACATCATCCTTTCCAAAGACGGTATCAACAATGTTTCATTTACATATAAACCGGACGAATACGGTGATAGAAAATTAAAAATAAGAACAGCACCTTTACCCGGGGAAGGAAACAAAAACAATAACAGCAAGATTTTTTATATAAAAGTTCAAAAATCAAAGTTGAAAATACTTATAATTGCCGGTTCTCCCTCTAACGATCTATCCATTATAAAATCTTCATTAAAGGATAATAAAAACCTAATCGTAAATTCATTAACTCAAATCACAAACAATAGATTTTTGGAAAAAGAAAATGTCGATAAACTTTTAGACAGTTCCGATGTATATTTTTTAATAGGTTTTCCTTCCTCAAGTTCAAGTATTTCATTCATAGAAAAAGTAAAAGCCAGGATAATCAAAAATAAAAAGCCGTTTCTGTTTCTGCTCGGTAACAGCATCGATGCGGGCAAGCTAAATTATTTAAATGATATTTTATCGTTTAAAATAAGTTCTGTAAGCAGTAAAACAGATGAAGTGTTACCGTCAATCGTTAAAAAGAATATAAATAGCCCCATTTTACAAACACAAAGTAACGATGTCCTTTCTATATGGAGTAAACTGCCGCCCGTTTTTCAACCGAATGCAGATTATAAAGTTAAGCCCGGTAGCAATGTCTTATCGGAAATAATTATAAACAACATCCCGTTAAAAAGACCGCTGATAATCACAAGAAAAATAGCAGGCAGTAAATCAATTTCTATTCTTGCCGGCGGTATCTATAGGTGGAAATTACTTGCTGCGGCAAACGGTGTAAATATGTTTGATAAATTTATTTCAGACTGCGTTAAATGGCTAAATGCATCAGATAAAGAAAAGAGAGTTATAATAAAACCTGTAAAAAAATTGTTCTCTTTAAATGAAGATGTTGAATTTACCGCACAGGTTTATGACGAATCATTTAATCCCGTTTCCAATGCCGATGTTTCTTTGACCATAACGAACAAAAATAAAAAGGGCAGCGTGAATATAAATCTAAGTTCAAAAGGTAACGGTTTGTACGAAGGGATATTCCAAACATCAAATGCAGGTGATTATACTTATTCAGGTAAAGCAATACTGAATAATAATTTGCTGGGAAAAGGTTTCGGTAAATTTAATATCGGCGAAACGGATGTAGAACTGATAAACACAAATTTAAATTCTGAGTTGCTCAAATCATTAAGTCAGAATTCTAAAGGAAAATATTTCACTTTTAAGGAAAGAAATAAATTGATAGAACTTCTTAAAAGCAGAAGTAAGAATAACACAAAAGAAAAAATAGTAACAAGCGAGATCAGTCTTTGGTCAAATAAATGGATTTTAATAATTATTGTTTTGCTGTTTAGTATTGAGTGGTTTATCCGTAGAAGATTAAGTATGCTGTAAATATTTTTTTTAGAAATCTTATCCTTTTAAATATGTCAAATAAATTTTTCATATCACTGTTTGATTTCTTCCTTCCCCGCTTTTGTCCAGGCTGCAAACAAAAACTTTCCGTAGAAGAGAAATATATTTGCGATGTTTGTATAAGCTCTATTTCTTTAGCCGCGAATTCGCTAATTAAAATCGAATTTGAAAGGAAATTTTCTGAGAAAAAACTTATCTCAGGTTTTACTACTCCTTTTATTTTTGAAAAGGATAAAGAGCTGCAGCATATAATTCATTCAATAAAATATTCCAACAAATTTGCTATCGGTAAAAGATTGGGCGAAATGATAGCCGAAATTCGCGGTAACGAAATTAAAACTTGGAATATTAATTTAATAGTTCCCGTGCCTCTGCACCATTTAAAGAAAGTGAACAGAGGTTATAATCAAGCTTTTTATATTGCAAAGGGTCTAAGTAAGTGTTTAAATATTCCGGTAAGCCAATCAATATTAGAGAGAGTTAAATTTACACAAACTCAAACCGCACTTACTCTAACAGAGAGACAAGAAAATGTCGGTGACGCTTTTAAAGTTAAAAAAATAAAGCCGGTAGAAGGAAAAAATATTTTAATAATTGACGATGTTATTACAACCGGTGCAACTGTTAGTGCATGTGCAAAAGTATTAAAAGAAGTTGGTGCAAATAAATTATATGCATGTTCTACCGCAGTAGCTGAATAATTTACATTTTTTCCGGTGCATTAACACCAAGAATTTGAAGCCCGTTTTTTATCACGGTTTTGGTTGCAATCGCAAGTGTAATTCTTAATTTTGCTGCTTTTTTACACCGTCATTTACGTCCTTATTAGAAGTAAATAAGATAGCACCTTTATCAACTAATTATTTAAAATATTAATGGCTTGATGCCAATAATAGAGAGAGCTATTCGGAAGTTTTGCTAATTTATTTAAAAAGTTATAATCAGTTTGTTTAATAAAATATTTTTGAATTCCTTCACTCTTGTCGAACTTTTCTATTGCCGTAAAATTTTGTTTTAAAAATTTAGCACTTAAAAGCGCCACTTTAGCCGCTGCTTCTATTGCAGCATCCAAAGTAAAACTAACTGTTACTAAATAAGATGGTAGTTTAATTAAACCCATTTGCAATGATTTAAATTCATCAAGTTGCTGACCTTTGTTTTTATTTCTTTTAGCAATTGTCAAAGATGTCTCCAAAGTATCTTTAAGAGTTTCTTCAATTCCACATTTCAAATTCCTATAAGAAATTTCTTGTTTTGAAAAATTTCTGTACGCTTCAAATGTAGTTCTAAAATCCTTAATATTATCAAAGAGATAGTTCAAATCAAAAAGCTGTTTTATTATTTCTAAATCCTTGTCAATCCCGAATTTAATTCCAATAGTGTGGGGAGCAAAAGCTGTTAACTTATCCCCGGTTATTGAATCTATAGTTGGGACATTTACAATTGTCGGTTTTCCTTCAGTTTCAAGAAATACATTCTTAACTTCTACGTCTTGAGTTGTGGGATAAAGATTTTTTTCGAATAAAACATCTAACAAAATATAATTTTCTGTTCCATCAATATTTGAAACGAAATGCAGTTTATAATGTGCCTTTGGAATGGGGCTATTAAAACTACGGCGTTCATCTAATTTAAACTTTACAAAACGGGAATCTGCACAAATTAGTTCTAATGTTTTATCTATAGATTTTTTATTTTCTGATGTAAGAATATCAACATCAATTGAAAACCGTTTCGGTTCGTTAAAGTGCAGAGCAAGAGAAGTACCTCCTTTAAATATGAAATTTAGATTTTGCAATTCAAGCTGTTCAACAAGTGAAAGAGCAAGAATCATTTTTTCTAAAGAAACGTAATCAAGCTTTCTAAATTTTTTCTGATCTCTAAAACTATAAATCCATTCTTTTGAAAAACATTTCTTTTTAATCATCAAGTATTCCTTGCACATAATCACTCAACTTTTCGGAAAAGTACAGCTTTATTTCAGCTTCTTTACCACGGCGCCGTGCATAATGAAAAAGTTTGGTAAAATTGAGAGTATAATCTGAAACTGCATTCCGTAAAATTTCTTTCAACTCGTGTCCTTGATACATATAGAAAACTTTTTTATCGCAAAACAAATCAACTATTATTTTTTCTAGTGTGGGTATTTTAATTTCTTCCAACTTTTTAATTGGAGATTTACTTATTAGGTTTTTTATTACAATCGGTTCATCCTCACCAATTACATATTTACTTATCAACTTATCATCAGGTTTTAGAAAAACATTAGGAATATTTAGTTCCTTCATTTTATTAAACAAACTTTCAGAATATTCGTATTCGGTTTCTAATATATAGAAATTGTGAAATGTCTGATGAAGTGAAAAATCATTTATCCATTTTGTCGACCATATTACTAAGTTTATATCAAAGAATTCATTAGTGATTTTTGAATAGATCTCTTTCATTTTTTCGTCAATTAAAGGTTGGTAAGTTTTTTTTCCGTTAATTTGGTAAACGCCTTTTTTTACCTCATTAATTATTTTTTTTCTTTTCAACTCATATAAACGCCAGCCGAATGTTTGATATTTTAGTTCGGGTTGGAATTGTCTATAATAATCGTATAACTCGGCACGGGTAAAACTATTCACCTTACCGAAGTACTCAGTAATATTTTTTTCCGTTTTATTTTTATTCATTTTATTCAATTTCAAAAAATGGACTATATTTCAATTTATTGTCCAATATTTGATATTGAAATATAGATAAATTTGATAGTTATTATCAAGCAATAAATTATTAATATAAGTTAATGACAACCTTTCCTTGTCATAGCGATAGAAGCGGAGCGACTGAGATATCTTGTCTAATGAATTGGAAAGAAAGATTCTTCACACGATGAATCGGGGTCAGAATAACAACTTTGTATAATGTGAATTAGTAAATTACATTTTTTCGGGTGCATTTACACCGAGAATTTGAAGCCCGTTTTTAATCACGGTTTTGGTTGCAATTGCAAGTGCAATCCTTGCTTCGGCTAATTCTTTTTCAGTTCCGATAATTCTACAGAAAGTGTAAAACTTATGGAATAGTGCCGCAAGTTCCTCAAGATAAGTGCAGATTCTGTGTGTCTCAAATAGTCTTGCACTAATTTCAATTTCTTCACCGAACAGTCTTAATTTTTTTATAAGCTGCTGTTCTTCATCTTTTACGAGCAGTTCCAAATGTTCCGTGGAGGATTTTAGACTTTTATTTTCAATCATTCTAAGGATAGAACAAATTCTTGCGTGTGCATACTGCAAGTAGAATACCGGGTTTTCGTCGGACTGAGTTTTGGCAAGAGTTAGATCAAAATTCATATGAGAAGAAACATTACGCATATTGAAAAAATATCTCACAACGTCACTGCCGACTTCATTCACAAGTTCGTCCAATGTTATAAAATTTGCTTTCCGGGTGGACATTTTTACAATTTCGCCTTTATCCATAATTGTAACAAATTGATGGATGACCACTTTTATTTTTTCAATGTCTTTACCTTCAGCTTTAATTCCCGCCAAAACATCGGGATAAGTGGCATTGTGGTCTGAGCCAAAAAGGTCAACTATCAAATCGTAACCTCTTTCAAACTTTGTAATATGGTAAGCAATATCCGGCAGTCTGTAAGTTGGTTCGCCTGTAGCTTTTACAATTACTTTATCCTGCTCCCCGCCAAGCTCAGTTAACTTCAGCCAAACAGCACCATCCTTTTCATAAGATAGACCTTTATCTTTAAAACTTTTAATCAATGAATCAATCTTGCCTTCGTCATAAAGCGACTTCTCATTATAAAAAATATTATGAACGATCTTCAATTTAGAAAGCGAAGTTTTAATATCTTCAAATATTTCTTCTTCCGCTGTTTGTTTGAATATGCCTTCGGGGTCTTCGTCTTTTAATGAATCGCTGTATTTATTTTTAATTTTTTCAGCAATATCTTTTATGTATTCTCCCTGATAATAGTCTTCGGGGAAAGCAATTTCGTCTCCCAACAGTTCAAGATATCTTAACTTTACCGAATCACCGAGCACTCGCATCTGCCTTCCGGCATTGTTAAAATAATATTCCCTGTCGACAGAATAGCCCATCCACTCAAGGATGTTAGCAATCGTGTCTCCCACAACAGCATTCCTTCCGTGTCCGACAGTTAAAGGACCGGTTGGATTTGCAGAAACAAACTCCACGTTAGCTTTTTTACCTGAGTATAAATTTGATTTGCCGTAGTTATCACCTTTTTCTAATATGTCTTCAATAACTTTTGCTGCAAATTGATTTGTAAAATAGAAATTGATAAAACCGGGTCCTGCGATTTGAATATCGTTAACTATGTTTTTATCATAATCAAGGGAAGAAATAATTTCAGCAGCAATTTCGCGGGGGTTCTTTTTTAACTGCTTGCTTAAAATCATAGCTATATTGCTGGAAAGATCCCCATGGTCAGAATCTTTTGGGACTTCTAAATTAAGGGTGCTGTCTTTTAAATAGCTTAATTTATCAGAAGCTTCATCAAATATTAATTTTATATATTCCTTCAAATTTTATCCTTTCAATCATCACTTTTTTTTAATTCGGGGTCTTCAATTTTTGTTATCGGTACATCACCCCAAAGTCTCTCAAGATTATAATATTCTCTAGCATTCTTTTGAAATACGTGCACAACAACATCAACGTAATCGAGCAATACCCATGACAATGAAGTATATCCTTCTTTATGCCAGCATCTAATTCCCTCATCTCTCAATTTTTTTTCTATTTCATCCGAAATAGCTCTTACCTGTGTCGTAGAATCGGCGCTGCATATCACAAAATAATCTGCAAATGAAGTATGTTTTGAGAGATCGAGCAATACAACGTCATTTCCATTTTTTGAAAATATTAAATCTGTAATTTTTTCTGTTAAGTGTTTTGAATCCAAGCTTACCTCAATTTTTTGTCCGTTTGCTAACGGATTAATTTTTTATAATCTTTCCCGACTATAATTGATACATCCAGCAAATAATTTTTGTTTACCTGTTGAATTACGTTTAGTCTGTTTATCCCTAACGAATCGGCAATGTTTTCAGCAGTTTTCATATTTCCTTTCCTGTCAATCACAATTGATTCGTCAATATCAAAAGTCCTGTAATTTCCCATTTGAACAACATCGAATTTTCTGTCCCTCAAAAAATTTGTTACATTATCTGCCGCACCCGCTATCCCGCAACCGTTTAATACTTCCACTTGAACAGGCGTTGATAAAACCTTTTTTGAATTATCTGATTTATTATAACCGTTCAAATTTTGAAGCTTTAAAATAAGAGAAAAACTCATAAAAGTTATCAATATTATTAAAATGGTTATTATACTATTTAAAATAATATATAAACGACGGTGATTGTTTTTCTTTGATGAAGAAGAGTCTTTTGGTTGGAAATTGATCTTCACTTAAAATTAATTTTTAATAAATAAATGGATTAAAATCATATCCGTAATTAAAGCCGCTAAACCTGTTATAATTATAAAATGAATTGTAACGCCTATAAGGATTATTACTGAACTCAAATTGGATCATAAAATTTTTAGACGGTTTATAGTTGATTGAAGCTTTGTCAATATAAATACCGCCAAATTTATTATTCGGATTTTTATTAAACGAATTATAAGGAGTTGTAACGATGCTTGTCCAAAGTTGAAAATTAAATTTGTTGTTGAATTTATAAAACAACCGGTTTGTATAAGAACCTACTGCTAATTGATTATCGCCGGAAGCAGAAAATGATAAATTGTATATGTGACTCATCTGAAACTTTTTGGAATTAAAAATACCGAATAATCCACCCGGTTGATTGTTAACTATTCCATCACCTATAGATTCTTTAATTTTATTCTGATCTCTATATTGTGAAAATACCGGGAGTGAAATTAGTATTACCAGTATTATTATTATTTTTTTCATATCATAAATAATCTTTGTTTCAGCTATCTTCATTTCAAATATAGCTATAATGTTTATATACTTTCAAGATATCTTTATGTTCCCTTTTTTAAAAAGGATCTTACCGAATGTTAAATAATTAATTTTTTATTTTTTTTCTTGACTATAAAAAATATTGCTCTTACATTTACAATCAAAATTATGAAGACAAATACTGGGACATATTACAATTATTATTTATTAAACCAAAAATCTTGGTGGTGGTTTGGAATTAATGATAATATGACTCAGTAACCTGTAAAAAAATAACTTTTAATATTAACCCCTTGCAGTTTACTGTAAGGGGTTTTTTTTTAATCTGGAATACAAAATGACTTTTGAGAAATATAAAGAATTAGCACGAAGCTACAATATGATCCCTGTGTATGAAATTATTACAGCCGATATGTATACACCGGTGTTGGCATATTTGAAAATTAGAAAGGAAAGCCGTCAAAGCTTTTTACTTGAATCAGTTGAAGGAGAAAATTCTATTGCGAGGTATTCGTTCATAGGGGTAAATCCTTCTAAAATTATAGCAAGCAAATCCGATACAATTTTAATTAAAACCGAAAAAGATTCTAAAAAAATAAGAGGTAGTATTTTTAATTTCTTGGAAGATATAACAAAGAAATTCAAACAGCCGAAATTAAAGGAACTCCCGGATTTTATCGGTGGTTATGTAGGATTTTTGGGGTACGAAAATATATCGGATATAGAGAAATCAATACACTTAGAACCGGGTAAAAACATAGAGTATGATTCAATATTCGGATTGTATAAATCAATTATTGCTTTCGACAGGTTAAAGCATCAATTGATAATAATTTCAAATGTGCAATTAAATGAAAAGTCGGATATAGAATTTGAATACCATAAAGCAAAAAATAAAATAAAAAGGATAAAACATTTATTAAATAATCAAATAAATTATAGCTCTGATTTTACTGTTGTTGCTTATAATAAAGATAAAATAAACAGCACGGAGTTTTTCTCTAAGGTTAATGACAGCAGAAAAAGAATTGAAGACGGGGATATTTATCAAATAGTATTATCCGAAAAATTTTCGGCAACATTTACCGGCGATACTTTTAATGTATACCGTGCTCTTCGAACCATCAACCCTTCCCCGTATATGTACTACTTAGAATTTGAAAATGATTTTACAATTACCGGAACTTCTCCGGAAGATTTGGTTAAAGTCAAAGACGGCAAAGCTCAAGTTTTACCAATTGCCGGAACAAGAAAAAGAGGCGATACGGAAATCAGAGATTTAGAATTGGAAAATGAATTATTAAACGACCCCAAAGAACTTGCCGAGCACACTATGCTGGTCGATTTGGGACGAAACGATCTTGGAAGAGTATGTCAATTCAATTCGGTAAATGTTGTTCAAGATAAAAAAATTCAAAAGTATTCACACGTAATGCATATTGTTTCAAAAGTGGAAGGACAACTTTTAAATAATAAATCATCGGTTGATGTTTTAAAATCCTGTTTCCCTGCCGGTACGGTAACGGGTGCTCCAAAACTAAAAGCAATTGAACTAATAAATAATTATGAGAATGAACCGAGGGGAGTTTATGCCGGTGCAATCGGTTACCTTGATTTTTCAGGGAACCTTGATATGTGTATTTCCATAAGAACACTTTATTCAATAAAAGACAAAATCTTTTGGCAGGCAGGAGCCGGTATTGTTTATGACAGTAAACCTGAACTGGAACTGAAAGAAATTTATAATAAATCAGCCGTATTAAAAAAAGCTTTAGAATTTGCAGAGGTAATTGATGAAAATATTAGTAATTGACAATTACGATTCCTTTACTTACAACCTTGTCCAAATGTTGGGAGTTTATAATTGTGAATTAATCGTTAAGCGAAATGATGAAATATCAATTAATGAAATAAGAATATTAGCACCTGACAAAATTCTTATTTCTCCCGGACCCGGAAGACCTGAAAATTCAGAAGTCACTCTATCCACAATAAAAAGATTCTCCGGTAAAATACCGATACTTGGAGTATGCCTCGGTCATCAAGCAATCGGTTATTCATTTGGTGGGAAAATCATAAATGCTAAAAATATAATGCACGGTAAAACTTCAAAAATTAAACACGATAACAAAACAATATTTAAAGATGTTCCCCCTAATTTTGAAGCAACGCGATATCACTCACTTATTGTTGAAAGAGAATCTCTTCCCGAAGAATTGGAAATATCCTCCGAAACGGAAGACGGTACAATTATGGGATTAAGACATAAACATTTGCCTGTCGAAGGCATCCAATTTCACCCGGAGTCAATTCTTACAATCGAAGGAAAAAAGATAATCAAAAATTGGTTGGAACTATGATAAAAAAAATATTTGAAAAATTACTCGCAAAAGAAGACCTCACGCTAAGTCAATCATCTGCTTTGATGGAGGAAATAATGCTTGGGAATGTTAACAATTCATTATTGGCAGGAATTTTAACTTCGATGAGATTAAAAGGGGTTACTCCCGCTGAGATTGGTGGTTTCGCAAAAGTTATGAAAGATAAAAGCCTAGAATTTAATTTAAATGGAAATGATGCAATTGACGTGTGTGGAACCGGCGGGGATAATTCCGGTACGTTTAATATTTCCACTACTGTAGCATTCGTAGTTGCAGGTGCGGGGATAAAAGTGGCGAAGCATGGTAACAGGTCTATCTCCAGTAAAAGCGGAAGCGCAGATGTTTTAAAAGAACTCGGAGTAAATATAACTTTACCCCGGGAGATTTCTGAAAAGGCTTTGGAGGAAATCGGCATAACATTTTTATTTGCACCGCAATATCACCCCGCTATGAAACACGCTGCTCCCGTTAGAAAAGAATTAGGCATACGTACAATTTTTAATATGCTGGGACCATTAACAAATCCCGCAGGAGTAAATAAGCAAATGATAGGTGCTTTTAGCAACGATGCGGCAAAATTAATGGCTGAGGCATCTATTCATCTGAATTTTGAAAGAGTCTGTTTTATCTGCTGCGATAACAAATATGATGAAATCTTACTCAACGGAACGACCGAAATTTTTGAATACAACGGAAACTCGGTAATTAAAAATTATCAAATTTCTAATGAGACTTTTGGTTATGATAATGTTGATATACATGAAATAAAAGGTGATACAGCGGAAACAAATGCAAAAATTATAAAAGATATTTTTAACGGACAATCTACAAAAGCAAATTTTACAACTATAACAGCTAACGCAGCTTTGGCGCTATATTGTGCAAAATATTCCGATGATATTACACAGTGCAAAGAAGCAGCCGAGGAATCCATTACAAGCGGGAAAGCAAAAAACAAATTAGATGAGTTAATAAAATTCGGAAGAGAAAATATATAATAATGGACATATTAAATAAAATACTAAGACAAAAAAAAGAAGAGATTAAAACATTAAAGAATAAATTCTCTCTCAAATCGTTTGAGACAATGGAATTATTTCACTCTGAAAATTTTAGTCTAATTAATAATATAAAAAGTGTAAAAGATATTTCGATTATTGCCGAACTGAAAAAGCAAAGTCCCTCTAAAGGAGTAATAAATAGAGAATTTAATTATCAAAATATAATTGGTACATATTTCAACTCAAAGATTGCCGGTGTTTCTATTTTAACGGACAAGATATTTTTCGGAGGTAATCTAAACTTGTTAAAAGAAATTGCAGAATTTAAAAAACTTCCTCTTCTTAGAAAAGATTTCATAACCGATATTTTTCAGGTGTATCAATCAAAGGCGTTTGGAGCGGATGTAATTCTTCTTATTTGCGAAGCTCTCTCAAAAGCTCAAATCAATGAATTAATTTGTTCGGCAAACGAAATCGGCTTAGAGGTTTTGTTGGAATTACATTCGGAAGATCAAATCAACAAAATTGATTTTAATTTAAGCAGACTTGTAGGAATAAATAATCGAAATCTCACGGATTTTTCTACAGACTTAAACACAACAATTTCCATCTCACAATTATTGCCTGAAGATGTTTTAATAGTATCCGAAAGTGGGATTAGCAAAAAAGAAGATATCTCAACAATAAAAAGAACAAATATAAACGCTGTTCTAATCGGTGAATTTTTAATGTCTTCTAAAGACTTAAAGCAAGATTTAATGAATTTAGAGAAATGGTGTCAAATTGAAAGTTAAAGTTTGCGGAATAACAAATCAGGAAGATGCGCTTATGTGTGAAGCATACGGAGCGGACGCTTTGGGCTTTATATTTTATAAAAAAAGTAAAAGATATATTGAACCAAACAAAGCAATTAAAATCATACGTGAGCTTTCGCCATTTACTTTGAAAGTCGGTGTGTTTGTGAATGAAGCACCCGGATTAATTAATAAAGTTGCTACAGACATTCAGTTAAATACCGTGCAATTACACGGAGAAGAATCACCGGAAACAATTAATAAAATATTATTCCCTGTAATTAAAAGTTTTAGAATTACTGAGAATTTTAATTTCTCGGTATTAAACGAATACAATAATTGTGGGTTTTTATTCGATTCTTTTTCAGCAAATAATTACGGCGGAACAGGGAAAAGTTTCGACTGGATGAAAATACCCGGTAATATTAAAAACGATATTATACTGTCGGGTGGAATATCTGCAAACAATCTTAAATATGTAATCAATAATATAAAACCCAAGGCTATTGATGTTTCTTCTTCATTGGAGAAATACCCTGGTAAAAAAGACGAAACAAAGGTGAAAGATTTCTTTTCACTTTTAGATTCAATTAGGAGTTGAACATGCTTGTAATACTAAACTTAGATACACAAAGAGATGATATAAACAACATCAAAAATAAAATTGTTGGATTTGACTGTACACCCCACGAAATTCCCGGAGCGAGAAAACTTGCAATCGGGATAACGGGACCTACGAGTTTAATTAACGAAGAAGAAATTAGAAAATTGAAATCCGTAGAAGAGGTAATTAGAGTAACAAAAAAATACAAACTTGTAAGCCGGGAAATGAAGGAAGAAGATACGGTTATTAATATAGATAATTGCAAAATAGGGGGAGAAGATATTACAGTCATTGCCGGTCCGTGTTCGGTTGAAAGCAAAGATCAAATATTTGAAATTGCCGGAAGGTTAAAGGAAATTGGAATAAATATATTAAGAGCAGGCGCATATAAACCCAGAACGAGTCCTTATTCCTTTCAAGGACTAAAAGAAAAAGGGCTTCAATATTTGGATGAAGTTAAAAAAGAATTGGGCATGTGTATTGTAACCGAAGTAAAAGACACACATACAATACCCATCATTTCAGAGGTAGCTGATATTTTACAAATTGGTGCAAGAAATATGCAGCACTATTCATTGTTGGAGGAAGTCGGCAAAATTAACAAACCCGTTTTGCTAAAGAGAGGTATGGCAGCAAAAGTTGAAGACCTACTTATGAGTGCGGAATATATTTTAGCGCAAGGTAATTATAATGTGATACTTTGCGAAAGAGGAATCAGAACTTTTGAAACCTCAACCCGCAACACGCTGGATCTAAATTCCGTACCGGTTATAAAAAAAATGTCCCATCTTCCAATAATTGTTGACCCTTCACACGGAACGGGTTATTGGGATAAGGTTGCACCTATGAGCTTAGCAGCGATTGCCTGCGGTGCCGACGGGTTGATTGTGGAAGTCCATAATCACCCTGACAAAGCACTTTCCGACGGTGCCCAATCATTAACACTTGAACGATTTGAAAAATTATATTCAAAGATAAAAGAACTAACACCGATAATTAAAAGTTAAGAAATTAAATGAATCAATTAAAAAATTATAACCTGCCGGACAGCAAAGGTCATTTCGGTAAATACGGTGGTAAGTTTGTCCCCGAAACACTAATAACACCGTTAAATGAATTAGAAGAATACTACAAGAAACTTAAAACGGATATTGCTTTTTTAAGTGAACTTGAAAAATTAAACACGGAATATTCCGGGAGACCGACACCACTTACACTCGCTTCTAATTTAACCGAACATTACAAAGGCGGAAAAATATATCTAAAAAGAGAAGACCTTTGCCACACAGGCGCTCACAAAATAAATAATGCAATCGGACAAATACTTGTTGCAAAAAGAATGGGGAAAAAAAGAATAATAGCCGAGACCGGTGCAGGTCAACATGGTGTTGCAGTTGCAACGGTTTGTGCAAAATTCAATTTACAGTGTTCAATATTTATGGGCGAAGAAGATACCAAACGCCAGGAACCAAATGTATTAAGAATGAAAATGTTGGGTGCCGAAGTAATTGAAGTTACATCCGGTACGAAAACTTTAAAAGATGCTGCCAACGAAGCAATCAGGGATTGGGTAGGCAATATTGAAAACACTCATTATATTATCGGGTCGGTTGTAGGTCCTCACCCTTATCCTATGATGGTAAGGGATTTTCAATCAATAATCGGGAAAGAAACAAAAGAACAGATAAATAAAATAGAAGGTAGAAATCCCGATAAAATAATTGCCTGCGTTGGCGGGGGCAGTAATGCAATCGGTATTTTTTACCCCTTTATAGAAGATGATGTTGAACTAATCGGTGTTGAAGCTGCAGGCAAAGGGTTGGAATTTAAAGAGAATTGTGCAACCCTTACTTTGGGTAAAGACGGTATCTTTCACGGGATGCGGTCTTACCTTTTGCAAAATGAATTCGGACAGGTTGAAGAAGTTTATTCAATTTCTGCCGGACTTGATTACCCGGGTATAGGACCCGAGCACAGCTATTTGAAGGATGAAAAAATTGTTTCATACTTTTCCGTTACCGACGAGGAAGCATTAGAGGCAGCAAAAATGCTTTCAAAAACCGAGGGAATAATACCTGCACTTGAAAGCGCCCACGCAATTGCTTACCTCAAATATATAATGCCGGTTACAAAAAAAGATGAAATCATAATTATCAACTTAAGCGGCAGGGGTGATAAAGATATGGAAACTTACAAAAATTTATTCGAATAAAATGTCAATGATAAAAAACCAAATACAAGCTATAAACGATAAAGGCGATAAAGCCCTTTCCGTTTTTTTAACGAGCGGATTTCCGAATAAAATAAATTTTACGGAATTGGCTCTAAATGTTTTTAATGCCGGAGCAGACATATTGGAAATAGGTATTCCATTCAGTGACCCAATTGCTGATGGAGCTGTAATTCAAAAGTCTTCACAACTTGCATTAAAGAACGGAATAAATATTTCCGCTACTTTTGAATATGTAAAAGAAATTAGGAAATCTTCGGCAAAACCAATTTTACTAATGGGTTATGCAAACCCGGTATTGGCTTACGGAATAGAGAGGTTTGCAGAAGATTCATACAATTCAGGGGTTAACGGTTTAATTATTCCCGACGTTCCGGTTGACGAACAGAAAGTTTTTTGTAAAAATTATTTCAATAAATTGGACATCATTTCCCTTATTGCTCCCACTACACCTGTAAATAGAATAAAAATGATTGATGAAGAGTCATCGGGTTTTGTTTATTGTGTAAGTGTTAACGGAATAACAGGAAAAAATTCCGATAAAGAAATAAATGAGAGCTACTTGAGGACCATCAAAAACACAATAACAAAAAACAAAACTCTAATTGGCTTTGGTATTTCAAGTCCTGAAGATGCAAAAAAAGTTTTGCCCTATTGCGATGGAATTATTGTGGGCAGTGCAATAATTAAATCTCTTTTAAAAGAAAAATCGCCATACCGGGAAACATTAAATTTAGTTAGGGAATTAAAAGACTCACTGATAAATTGTAATTAGTCTTTTACTCTGCAAATCATTTCAATTTCAACGGCGGAATCTACCGGCAGTTCGTTAACACCCACTGCACTCCGTGCGTGTTTTCCTTTTTCGCCGAATATTTCACCAAGTAATTCCGAGGCACCGTTTGCAACAAGATGCTGTGATGTAAAATTATCAGCACTGTTTACAAAGACCGTTAACTTTACAATTTGTTCAATATTATCCAATGAACCGGTAATACTTTTAACGACACCTAAACAATTTAACACACAAATTTGAGCTGCCTTTTGTGCTTCTTCAAGAGTTAAATTTAATCCTACTTTCCCCTTGTATTTCAATTCACCTTTTACAACCGGTATTTGTCCTGCCGTAAAAATAAGGTTACCGGATTGTACCCCCGGTAAATATGCTGCCATTGGTTTTGCTGCTTCAGGTAAGTCAAACCCAAGTTCTTTTATTTTTTCTTCAAACATAATTTCTCCTGTTTTCACCAAATATATATTTGTTATTTTATACTATTAAAATAAAATTTTATGTTAATACAATTTAGGAATTTAATAATATGCTGAAAAGCAAATTTGAAGAATTAGTGGATATAGTTAAAAAACTTAGGAAAGAATGTCCCTGGGACAGGGAGCAAACAAATGATTCAATAAAAGCTGCCACAATTGAAGAAGCTTACGAAGTTGTTGATGCTATTGATAAAAAGGATTATGACGAATTAAAAAAAGAGTTAGGCGATTTGTTATTGCATATTGTCTTTCACTCAATAATTGCGGAAGAAGATAATAAATTCAAATTAGAGGAAGTGATTGACTCAATAAAAGAAAAACTTATACACAGGCATCCACACGTTTTCGGCGATGTAAAAGTAAACAATTCCAGTGATGTAAAACGTAATTGGGAAATGATAAAATTAGAAGAAGGGAGAGAATCTGTGCTGGAAGGTATTCCCGAACATTTACCTTCTTTGCAGAAAGCACACAGGCTACAGGAAAAAGCTGCAAAAGTTGGTTTTGATTGGAAACGAAAAGAAGATGTCTGGAAAAAAGTTGAGGAAGAATTAAACGAAATGCACGAAGCAGAGAACAATAAATCTATTATAGAAATAGAAGAAGAGATAGGAGATGTATTTTTTTCACTTGTAAATTACGCAAGATTTATAGGTATAAACCCCGAGTACGCCTTAAGAAAAACCAATCATAAATTTATTAACAGGTTCAGTTATATTGAAAAGAGTTTAAAAGAAAAGGATAAAAAAATTGGCGAATCAAGTTTAGAAGAAATGGATTTCTACTGGAACGAAAGTAAAAAATTATTTTGAATTGCTATTCTTTCCGTTTGTTTTATTAAATTTTTCATAAGCATCAATAATATCTTTAACCAACCTGTGCCTTACAATATCGTTTCTATCAAAATAAGCAAAGCCTACTCCATCAATGTGATTCAATATTTCTTTAGCCTGTACAAGTCCGCTTAAACTTTTTCCCGGAAGATCAATCTGGGTTATATCGCCGGTAATTATTGCCTTTGAATTAGCACCGAGTCTTGTTAAAAACATTTTCATTTGAATATCAGTTGCGTTTTGTGCTTCATCGAGAATAACGAATGCATTATTTAATGTTCTGCCCCTCATATATGCAAGCGGTACTATTTCAATAATAGTTTTTTCAATATAACTGCTTAGTTTATCCGAAGGCATCATGTCGTCTAAAGCATCATACAATGGACGTAGATAAGGATCAATTTTTTCTTGAAAATCACCGGGTAAAAACCCTAAACTTTCTCCCGCTTCAACTGCCGGGCGAGCAAGAATTATTTTTTTAACCGTACCTTTTTTCAGTTCTGCAACGGCTAAGGCTACTGCAAGATATGTTTTGCCTGTACCGGCAGGACCGATAGCAAAACAGATATCATTTTTTTGAGCGCTTTGTATGTAATTTAATTGTCCTGAAGTTTTAGCTTTTATAGTATCGTTTTTTGTGTAAAGAATAATTGATTCGTATTCCTCCTGGTTAATTATTTCTTTACCTTCTTTTGTAAGTGAAATTATCGTATTCACATCAGATGATTCAAGTTTACCGGTTGTGTTAAGTACGTAAATCATTTCTTTGAAAATTTTTTCAATGACATCAATCTCTTCCTTTATTCCTTTTACATAAACCGAATCACCTCTTACTGTAATTGATGCACTGAATCTATCCTCAATTTGTTTTAGGTTATCATCATTGACGCCTAAGATTTCCAACATGTTAACACTGTCTAATTTTATTTCTTTTTGTTCTGCAGTCATTATTACGTTTTTATTTAAATAAAAAAACCCTCATCATTTAAAAAATGATAAGGGTTTTAAATAATATATTAATATTTAAGAACAAGCTTATTGCACTGGAGCCGGTTTGTAGTTCTTTCTAATTTTATTGTATTTAGATTTTTCTTGTTCCGTAAGCTTTGGAATTTTAAATATTTGTTTAGGATAAATTAAATCGGGATTTTTAATTTTATCACGATTTGCTTTGTAAATCATTGGCCATGCGAAACCGTTGCCATAATGCTGGGGTTTCTTTGCAATATTCCAAAGATTATCGCCTCTAACCACTGTATAATTAATTTCAGGTGGTTCTACTATCCAGGCATCCAAATCTCTTTGAAGTGTGTTATGAACTCTTTCATAAAACTCCGGTAGAGCACTAATTTTATTTAGCTTTAATAAATCTAAATCTTTTTGGCTGTCTACTTTCGGTCCTTCTTGTCCGGCAATTCTACCGTCAAGTTGATTAACTGCAACTCTAAAATTAGCAACATCTGCTGCTGTTGCACCAAGCGAACTGTATAATTTATTCATACAGTCTTCATAGCTTTCAACTTTTGTGTTCTTTAAATTGTTAATGTCTGTTTTTAAAGAAGCTATTTCATTTGTTAGTGTTTTCTTTTGGGCTCTCAAACTTGTTATTTGAGCTTGCCATTGATCTTCGGTCAACTCTGTATCTTGCGCCAGGATATTAGCTGAAAATAATATAAGAAGAGCGAAGATACCTAAAACTGATTTATTTAATTTCATAAGATTTACTCCAATTTCTTTTTTATAAACCGTTATTGATTCTTCATTTTATTTAGATTGGCTTTCGTCTCTTCAGTCACTTTTTTACATTCTTCGAGTTTTGCATTTCTCTCCGCTATGGATTTCTGCAATTCCTCTCTTTCTTGTTTAAGTGTTTCCGATTCAGCCTTAAGTGAGTTAACTTCCGCTTTAAGGTTGTTCAACTCCAGCATTTGTGTATCGTTTACTCCACCGCAGCCTGCAAAACCAATTGCAATTACGGCGAATACCAACACTAATACTAACCTTCTAATGTTTTTACCTATTTCCATTTGGGACTCCTTTAGGGTGTTTAAGATTATTAATAAAAATAAAATATATTATATTATAATTAAAATGAACTAGCAATTTTAAGTATGCTAAACATACTAAATTATTTTTTTTTCTACAAAACTTGTGTAAGAATTTCCGGCAATAATAATGTGGTCAAAAACAGGTATATCCAAAAGCTTACCTGATTCAACCAATTTTTTTGTTAATTTTTTATCTTCTCCGCTCGGTGTACAATTTCCGCTGGGATGATTGTGCATTAATATAACACTCGCAGCACTATTTTCAATTGCAGGTTTAAATACTTCCCTGGGATGCACTACACTTGAATTTAAATTACCGATAGATATAATATTGTAATTTATAATTTTATTGGCGGAATTCAAGTTGATAAGTAAAAATTTTTCTTTCAATTCATCTTTTAAAAGAGGAATAAACATTTCCGCTACATCACTTGGTGAAGTAATTTTCTTATCTGAAAACCATTTTTTCTGAGATTGAATTCTCCTGCTCAATTCAAAAGCTGCTAATAAGGTTGCAGCTTTATCTTTTCCTATTCCTGATGTTTTCATTAAAGTTGATAAAGATTTTGCAGACAACTTAGCTAAGTTTCCATAAGTTGTAATCAATTCCTGCGCAAGAGCAATTACCGATTTACCCTTTGTGCCCGTTCTTAAAAGTATGGCAATAAGCTCAGTATCGGTAAGGCTTTGCTCCCCTCTTAATTTTAATTTTTCTCTCGGCCTGTCATCAACAGGTAATTCTTTTACGGTTAAAATAACGTACCTTATTATTATTGATTTACTTTATATCTATCAATTAATCTAAAAATACCATTCTTATATTTAACTAAATTTAAAAAACTATTTACCCTGTTTTTGTTAAATAAAAAATTATTATGAAACCCTTTTACTTCTTTACTTGTTTTTAAAGCTTGTGAAACAGAATAAACATTATCTCCGTTTACATTTAATATTGAAAGCAAGAACTTTGTAACATCGTAACCATAAAGAACATTTCTGTTCGAGTCATATTTATTTTGTTCAAAATACTTCTTGTTAAATTGTTTATAATTTCTGTTTCTGAAAGGGATAAAATAATCGGAAGTGAAAATAAGATTGTTGCCGATAGTAGAAGAAGATTTTAATAATTTTGTTGAAAACCAATCTTGGTTGCCGTAAATTTTTATATTTAAACTATCTACTTGTAAGCTATCAGTAACTAAATAGGACATTACATAAGCAGCATCGTTGCTGCCGGTAACAGGAACATAAATAGCCTGAAGTGTATCTCTAAATTGATTTATGCTATCAACACTTGCTTTAAAATCATATTTACCGCTTTGATAATCTGTTTCAACCCATATCTCGCCACCCAATTTTGTAAACTCTTCAGCAAATGCCTGAGCCAATATTGAAGAATAGGTGTCTCTTGATTTTAATATTGCAGCTCGTCTTACAGTATCAATATTAAAAGCATAATTTGCCATAATTTTTCCGCGTGTTTCAAATGATGGATTGGCTTGGAAAAAATTTGTGTTTTGTAAAGTTAAACCGTTTTCTGTTGCAGTTGGAGAAATAAGTGGAATATCTGTCCTGTAAAAAGCTTCGTTTGCATATTTTACTTCATCACTAAAGAGAGGTCCGATTACAACTTTTAATGCCGGTATATTTTCAAATTCATCCCTTATTTCAAAAATTTTTTCGCGGTTTCTTTCTGTATTTCTAACCAACAAACCTATCTTGTCATCATGTGTTTTATTAAACTCATCAACTGCAAATTGAATTCCATTCAAAATTTCATTAACCGGGGAATACCTGTCTTCATTCTTACCAAATGGAAGCATAACACCGATGATTGTTTCGGTAGAGCTTATTCTTCTTTCAAACCCGCCGTGTTTATAAAGATTTAAAGCATCATCGTATTCGGCAGATTTTGGGTAAAGGTTTAATATTTCTTTAAACGAATTTTTTGAGCTTTGTATATCTCCTTCCTTAAAATAAACCTGTCCAAGAAGATACAGAATATAGGGCGATATGATTTCACTTTTGTATTTATTATAAATTCTTATTAAATCGGATGAGGAAAGATAATTTAACGCTATTTTTTTGCCGGTTGATTTTGCATAATGAACGTAATACGGTAAGGTTGTTTCACTAATTAACTGTACAATTTTACTCATTGCTCCGGCGTAGTCGTTCATTTTATAATATAATTTCGATAGCGTAAGTAATGCTTCGTTCCGGTATTTACTGTCGGGATAATACTGCAATAATTTATTTAGTGTAATATTAGAATTTTGAAATTTGTTTAATCTTAATTCTGATTTTGCTTTAAATAAATAGGATGCTGTGGTTTTAGAGTTTAAATCATTATCGTTAATTATCCATTCAAAAGTTTTTAATGCCGTTGAGTAATCACCCTTTTCAAATAATTTTACCGCTGTATTAAACTTGCTGTTAACTAAATTTTGATCAACCTGTGAATAAGATATTGAAGATAAAACAAGTACAATTAGGAAAGTTATAAATTTATATTTATTCATTATAAGCATTCTGATTTTTCATTAAGGACAAAGCATCTTTTTTACCTTTTAACGCTATGTTATGTTTCGGATTAATTTTTAAAACCAAATCATAATAATCAACAGCTTCATTAATTTTATTATTCTTTATGCAAATGCCTGCAAGTTTGATGTACAAATCAGTGTCAATGTTTCCATTTAGATTAATGCATTTTTTAAAATACTCTTCCGATTTTATATAATCTCTTGCTTTATAATAAATTTCGCCTGCTAATTTATATACCTTATAATTTGCGATATTCATTTTTATACAAGCTTCAATATTATTAATTGCATGACTTATCATTTTAATATTTAAATAAATCTTGGCATAGATAAACTTAAGTTCCCAATAATTTGAATAGAATTTTTCGGATTTTTCTGCATGTTCCAATGCCTCGGTAAATTTATTCTGAGCAAGATAAATTTTAGATAAAAACAATTGAGTCTCGTAAAACAATTCCGGTTCATCATTAAACTTTAAAAAGTTTTCAAAATTTATTTTTGAAATTTCATAATCTCCAAGCATAAAATATGCATAACCGATAAGGAATAAAGCGTCGGGTTCTTCTTGTGGTGTAACCGGTGTTAGAATACCGACTATCTCGTCCCATTTTGAACTTTGCAAATATATTTCCGCCAAATAAATTATTACATCAATTCTATCAGGGTGCTCAATTAGATAATTTAATAATAAATTTTCAGCTTCTTTTGATAAGTTTTGATCTTTATATAATTGTGCAAGTTGAAAATAAGACTCTGCATTATCCGGGAATTCTTCCATTAAGGATTTATATAACTGTACGGCGTGTAAAAATTTACCCGATGCAGCAAACTTTTTTGCATTATTTAATTTAAAATCTATTTGGTTATTATTATTCAAATTTATTCCCACTCAATTGTTGCAGGAGGTTTCGAACTAATATCATAAACAACTCTATTTACTCCCCTTACGTTGTTGATAATTTTGTTAGAAACACTTGATAAAAAGTCAGAGTCAAACTTGAACCAATCGGCTGTCATTCCATCAGTTGAAGTAATGGCTCTTAATGCTAAAACATTTTCATAAGTGCGGGAATCCCCCATCACGCCGACTGTTTGCACCGGTAAAAGCACTGCAAACGCCTGCCATATTTTTAAATAAAGATTTTCGTTTTTTATCTCCGTTATAAAAATATCGTCTGCTTCTTTTAATATCTCAAGTCTTTCTTTAGTGATTTCTCCAATTACCCTAACTGCTAAACCAGGTCCGGGGAAGGGATGCCTTTCTATAAATGGTTCGGGTATTTTCAATTCTCTTCCGATATTTCTTACTTCGTCTTTGAATAATTCTCTAAACGGTTCGATTAGTTTTAAATTCATTTTTTCGGGTAAACCGCCCACGTTGTGATGAGTTTTAATCGTTATTGAAGTACCTGCTGCCGGTGAAGATTCAATAACATCGGGATATAAGGTACCTTGCACAAGAAATTTTAAATCGGAATATTTTTTTGCTTCGGACTCAAACAAGTCTATAAAAGTATTTCCAATTATTTTCCTTTTCTCTTCAGGGTTTGATACACCTTCCAACCTGTCTATAAATATTTCTTCAGCATTTACAAAAACTACGTCTAAATTTAATTCTTCTTTAAAAACATTTTCAATCTCTTCGCTTTCGTTCTTTCTCATCAGTCCTGTATCGATATGAACGCAAATGAGATTATCCCCGATTGCTTTTTTCATCAGTACAGCTGCAACAGTCGAATCAACTCCCCCGCTTAATGCACATATTGCTTTTGAGGAACCGATTTTATTTTTAATTTCAACAATTGATGATTCAATAAAATTAGAAGATTTCCAAAGACCTTTACATTTACAGATTTCAAAAAGAAAATTTCTAATTATTTTTTCGCCTTCTTCCGTGTGGTTTACTTCGGGGTGGAATTGAACGCCGTATATATTTCTTTCTACATTTGCTATTGCACAATTTGGTGATGAATCGGAAGCAGCAAGGTTTATAAAATTACCGGGTAGCTGTGTAATTAAATCTCCGTGACTCATCCAAACCGAAGATGATTCCTTCACACCCAGAAATAATTTGTTCTCTCCTTCAATTTTAAGAATAGCTTTTCCATATTCCCTATTTTCTGCAGGCTCAACTTTACCATCTAATAATTTACAGATGAGTTGTAATCCGTAACAAATGCCGAGAATCGGTATACCAAGATTGAATATTTTTTCATCAATAGAATAAGCATTATCTGCGTAAACACTTTGTGGTCCACCGGATAATATTATTCCGTTAGGATTTAATTTTTCTATCTCATCAATTGAAAAAGAATGAGGTTTGATAATAGAAAATACTTTAGCTTCTCTTATTCTTCTCGCAATAAGTTGCGTGTACTGTGACCCGAAATCAATAATAAGTATTTTCTCTTCTGAAATCATAAACTATTTTTTAAATTTTAATTTAAAATAAAACAAAATCCTACCGTGTAAGATTTTGTTAAGTGAAATAAATAAGTCTACTCTAAAAAGGTATCCATTAGCTAACGGATTAAAAAATATTATTTAATTTCAGCTTATAGTCCGGATTTAATTTTCTATAATTGACCTTTTCAGACCTGTCTATGCCGAAACAACTGCAGGCAGATTCGACTCATAAATCATCTAAGAAAAAAAGTAAAAGAAAATTTGAATAAATAAAAAACTATTGTCCTATCAGATTTTTATATGCTTCTACATTTAACAATTTTTCAATTTCTGAAGGATCGGATATTTCAATTTTTATAATCCAGCCTTTACCGTACGGATCAGCATTAACATCTTCAGGTGCATCGGCTAATACTTTATTTATTTCAATAACTTTTCCGTTACAGGGCGCTATAATATCACTTACAGTTTTTACGGCTTCAATTGTACCGAGTGTTTCACCGGCATGCACTTCTGCTAAATCGGGGTCTATGTCTACAAAGACAATATCACCCAACTCACTCTGTGCATACTCGGTAATGCCGATTGTCCCTACATTACCCTCTACTAATAACCATTCGTGATCATCACTGTATTTTAGATTTTCAGGGAAGTTCATTTTTACCTCTTTAACTTTTAAATCAGTCAATTATCCGTTAGCCAACGGATAATAAAATTTTATTCGTACTTAAATTCTTCCATAAAACCGGTATTAAAATCACCGCTCAAGAATCTTTCATCTTCAAGTATTTTTAGATGAAGCGGAATAGTAGTTTTTATTCCTTCAATAACAAACTCTTCCAATGCTCTTCGTCCCCTCATTATTGCATGCTCTCTGTTTTTACCCCATACAATTAATTTAGCAATTAGTGAATCATAATAAGGAGGAATAGTATAACCGTGATAAACGTGTGAATCTACCCTGATTCCATATCCACCGGGAAAATGCAGTGATTGAATTAAACCCGGTGAAGGTCTGAAACCTGCGGAAGGATCTTCAGCATTTATTCTGAATTCTATACTGTGTCCTATGGGCTTACGTGGAAGTGTTTCTATTTTTTTACCGGAAGCAACCAAAATCTGCTGCCTTATTAAATCTACTCCGTAAACCGTTTCAGTAACAGGATGTTCAACCTGAATTCTTGTATTCATCTCCATAAAATAAAATTTCTTATGTTTATCTAATAAGAATTCAAAAGTACCTGCTCCCTCATAATTTACGGCTTTAACACCGAGTAAAGCTGCTTCTCCCATTTTGCTTCTTGTTTCTTCGTCAATTGCGGGAGATGGTGATTCTTCGAGAAGTTTTTGATGACGTCTTTGTATTGAGCAGTCTCTTTCTCCGTAATGGTGAGCGTTGCCGTGCCTATCTCCCATTATTTGTATTTCGATGTGACGGGGATTTTCAATATATTTCTCAAGATAAACATCATCTTTCCCGAAAGAAATCCCGGACTCGGATTTTGCAGTATTAAAAGCTTTTTCAAATTCACTTTCTTTCCAAACTATTCTCATTCCTTTTCCGCCACCGCCTGCTGAAGCCTTAATGATTACCGGGTAACCAATTTCTACTGCCAAGGATTTCCCGTCTTTTATGTTTTCAATAACTCCGTCACTACCGGGTATTACGGGTACACCGTTTTGCTTCATTGTATCTTTGGCAAAAGATTTATCACCCATAGCATTTATCATATCCGGTGAAGGTCCGATAAATTTTATATCCGATTCTTCACAGATTGCTGAAAAATCCGAATTTTCAGCCAAGAAACCGTAACCGGGATGAATTGCATCCGCACCGGTAATTTGTGCTGCTGAAATTATGGGGGGGATTTTTAAATAACTTTCCGAACTTTGAGCCGGACCGATGCACACAGCTTCGTCTGCAAAGGTTACATGCAAAGAATCTTTGTCGGCTTCCGAATAAACTGCAACTGTTTTTATTCCAAGTTCTTTACACGTTCTAATTATGCGTAACGCAATTTCGCCACGGTTGGCAATTAATATTTTATCAAACAATTTTTCCTCTGCTGAAAAAACCTGGAATTATTAAGAGGTTTCTATTAAAAATAACGGTTGATTGTACTCAACAGGTTCGCCGTTGTCAACAATGATTTTTACAATTTTACCGTTTACGTCGGATTCAATTTCATTCATCAATTTCATAGCTTCAACAATACATAAAACCGAACCTTTGGTTATTGTATCACCTATTTTCACATAAGAATCTGCATCGGGTGCCGGTGCTCTGTAAAATGTTCCTACAATCGGTGAATGAATCTCGTGAAGATTTGCCGCATTTTCCTCCTCACTAACTTCTGTTTCTAATTCAGCTTTTGAAGTTTCAACAGCAGACTGAGAAATATTTTGAGTAGCTACTTGCGGAACAACTTGAATATTTTCGGTTTGTTTTGCTACTTTAATGCGGAGACCGTCTTGTTCAACTTCAAGTTCTGAAATATCACTGGCATTAAAAATTTTAACTAATTTTTTTATAAGATTTAAGTCCATTCTTCACCTTAAAATTTATGATTTCACTCTCTCTACATAAGAATTTGTACGAGTATCAACCTTTAATTTATCACCGACATTTATAAAAAGAGGAACATTTATTGTTGCCCCGGTTTCAAGTACAGCAGGTTTAGTAGCGCCGGTAGCCGTATCGCCTTTAAACCCGGGTTCTGTTTCCTTAACGGTTAACTGTACAAATATAGGGATTTCTATATTTACTATATCGGTACCGTTAAAAAGTATATCCAATTGTTCACCTTCTTTTATCAAATCGACACTATCACCAATAAGTGTTTTAAGAACGTTAATTTGATCGTAAGTTTCGTTGTCCATACAAACAAGTGAATCACCTTCACGGTAAAGAAATTGATATTTTCTTCTTTCAATCCTAATTATTTCAATGCTTTCGCCGGCACGAAAAGTGTTGTCTAATACTTTTCCTGTTTTTAAATTTTTTAATGTGCTTCTTACAAAGGCTCCCCCTTTGCCTGGTTTTACGTGCTGAAAATTTATAATTGAGTATAAATCATTTTTAAATTTTATTATTAATCCTGTTCTGAAATCCGATGTATCTGCCATAAGTATTTATGAATATTATTATAAATTAAAAAAAATAGATATCTACATATACAATGTCAAGAAAACAATTTATTACAAAATCTTTTATTATAAATTTGAAAAGATTATTGTGTTAATATAATTATTCAGCCTGTGCTAAATACTTATCAACCTGATTTGAAACTAAGGAGGTTTTATAATCCGTTTTAATATTATTAAAAACTTCTTTCGCTTTTGTTTTATTCCCTACCAACAAATAATTAATGCCTGCCTTCAATAAATATTCGGGGTCTAATGCAATTAACTTGCTAACATGAGCAGCTTTTTCAAAATATTCTGCAGCTTTTGCATAGTCTTTTTTAGAAGCATAATAATTTCCCTGTCCGGCTAAGGAAGCAGCTTTATACATATCAATATTTCCATCGTAATCTTTAAAGTATTTATATGCTTCTTCATATTTACCGAGAAGGCTGTATGAATTTGCAAGATAAATTTTTGCAGTTTCACCTTTTTCAGTTCCACCGTAATCTTCAACAATTTTTTTTAACCCTACAAGATTAGTTCCCGGCTTGCCGTTTATTGCTACAAGATAACTTCCGTTGTCATAAACCTTAAACATTCTTGAAAGTTCTAACCCTGCTTGCTGATTTTGCTGAATATTTCTGTTTATAAAAAATATAGCCAAAAATGCAGCAACCAATGTAACGCTTCCGAATAATATTATTTTTGATTTGTATTCATCAATAAAAGTGAGAGTATTATTAAAACTTGTAACAAGTTTATCTTCTTTAATTGCTCTCTTTGTAAGTTTCTTCTTTTTCTTTAACATTCAAAAATCCTTGATAAGTATTATTTGTTACTAATTAAATTTCAGAAAGTAAATTTACAACTAAATATTTCAATCTTCCAGAAATTATTTACAAAAAAAAGTACGCTCAAAGGGACTTCTTCAAAGAGTCCCTTCGGGAGAACCCCCAACCTTTAGAACTCCGTCTTCGCCGGATAAACTCCATCCGACATTCTATCCAACTTGTCAACCCTAGTTTAACGAAGATTATATGTAAATAAAAAAAATGTACGCCCAGAGGGACTCGAACCCCCAACCTTTAGAACCGGAATCTAACGTTCTATCCAATTGAACTATGGGCGC
>ENA-ORDP01000364-ORDP01000364.1-marine-sediment-metagenome-genome-assembly--contig:-NODE-364-length-30434-cov-4.984397_pt1 | contig 30434 bp, 35 predicted proteins | sample MGYA00248627_ERZ508539 | MGnify/ENA primary metagenome ERZ508539 (study PRJEB26208, sample SAMN05571518) | marine sediment metagenome | biome: deep sea; feature: Hydrothermal vent; material... | reverse complement strand
CAGCAATGGTGGCAGGGATAACTAACCACCCTTGGACGATTAATGAGCTTTTGGGATACAAAGTTGTGTGTCAATAATATGGGGACATTGCCAAAAAATATAAAACTCTGAATTGTTAACGATTGGATAATAAAATGGAAGTTTGTGGGCAAGAACATGAAGAAAAATAAGAAACATATCAAAAGAAAAATAAAATACAACACTTCACTGGCGATTAAAATGTCTGAACTTATCGCTGAATATGCATCTGACTACATTAATATGGGTGAAACAACCGAGGAACGACAAAGCTTCCTAAACGGGGCTTGCACAGCTTGGAATATTGCTAATATGCCACGACATCAACGTGAAAAAGCTTTATATCAAACAGCAGCAGAATATAAAAAAATGAATCCTGAGGTTGACGATGTTGAGAATTATTTGCATGACATGGGACTACTTATAAAAAATAAATTGAAGATGTTCCCAGACATAAAAAAGACAATTGTAAACGCTTTTATTGAGCCAATAACTGATACTCAATATCGAATTAATATTGTTTCAACAGATAATCCAGAGAAATTATTAAAAAATAAAAAAACATAAGATGAACAACAATAAAACAAAGGCGGTTTGGGGGCACGGGGTCAGACTTAACTATTGACTTTCCAACGATACTGACAAAATATTTCCCGATTAATTGACTCGAATGTCAATAGTTAAGTCTGACCCCTTCTCTTTTTCCCGCTCATTACTCCGGGCCTTCGGCTACTATGGCCTTTGCTGACTTCTGCCCAATCTCATCAAGGATTGCCCCCTGATGCGCTCCCTTTTTCTGCTTTTGTCTGTTACCTTGTTTCGTTCGTTTTCAGGAGGGAAACGGTCACCTGATAATGCCGTGGGCTTGTTCTTCCGGTTTTGCCCTCCCGGCTTCCCTACATAAAGCAGACCAAAGACCGCCTGTTGGTCAGACCTCCCCGGATAAGAGCATGAACTTTCTCTGTACACAGTCCCGCTTTTGGCGGGACTCACAGTTTTGCCCTTGCCTTAGACTGGTACTTCTGCTAATATAATTAACTTAGCAGGGTTCACGTACAGGGGACATCCCTTTAGCTCACGCCCATGCCGGGCGTACACAATTCACTGCACTGGATTTTTACTCCGCTGCGCTCCGTGAAAACGAGTGAGTCCAGTCGTTGGCCTCATGAAAATAGCAGTATGGGAAAAAGCGTATTTGAGCAGGTGGAACTATGAAAGTTTTTGAAAAAAATGGGCATGTGGTTATATGGGGTGATGCCTCGGAAGCACTCGCTGACTATATACCAGACGGCTCTATTGATCTGATTTTTGCGGATCCGCCATACAACATTGGAAAAAATTTTAACGGCAGGAGAGATCGCTGGCCATCAGATGAAGCTTATCTAACATGGTGCTACCAGTGGCTTGACCTATGTATTCGGAAACTCAATCCCCACGGTTCCCTTTATGTTATGACAGCAACTCAAAATATGCCATACTTTGACATATTCTTGCGTGCACGACTTGCCATTATTTCTCGAATTGTTTGGGCATACGACAGTTCTGGAGTTCAGGCCCGCAAATACTTCGGCTCTCTCTATGAACCGATACTCTTCTGCGTGAAGGACAAGGGCAACTACACATTCAATGCAAAAGATATCATGGTTGAGGCAAAGACAGGGGCAACCAGAAAGCTGATAGACTATCGCAAACCCACACCCACAGTGTACAATAGCAAAAAAGTACCCGGCAACGTCTGGAACATACCCCGTGTCAGGTACCGAATGGATGAGTATGAGAAACATCCAACTCAAAAACCCGTCAAACTTCTTGATCGTATTATACGAGCAAGTTCAAATCCTGGAGATGTTGTACTCGATCCTTTTTCAGGAACATTCACGACATCCGCCGTTGCACAAAGCCTTGGCAGAAATTCTGTGGGCATAGAGATCGAAGAAGAATACATAAAAATCGGGTTACGACGTCTCGGTATACAAACAACCTACAATGGAGAAATGTTACGTCGTGAGCCGAGGACATACGAACGACAGGACGATGCATTAGATAAGTTAACGCTCTTTGAAAAGAGAGGGAATTATGGAACATGAATTTACGCCACAAATCATTCAAATTCTGAAAAAACAGTTCAGGAAAGACGCAATGGACATTAGGGAGCTAAATTTTCTGACCTCTTCAAGCGGCAACGCGAGCTTCCCTTTGGCAGCAAACTACAGAACCATGCCCTCAATCATCGTATGAATCAGGAGTTTCGTAAGTTCTTCCCCCAAGTTGATGCTCAACCTATTCTCCGCGTTGTCGACACAAAGCGGTACTGGATCAATGAGAAACTCCTAATCCCGACAATCGGTCGCCGAAAGTTCAATCTTGCTAAGGCAGTCATCGACATTATCGATGCGTATATTGCAATCAAGCAGGAATCCTTTGTCGGGTTCATACGGATATGTGAGCAAATGAAAACGGCCTCACAAGCAAATCGAATTACAGTTGAGAAGTTTATTCTCGGTCTTCTTGCCCCCAATATTGATGCTATGATATTCGAAATTGTCAGCTATGCGATCCTGAAATACTACTACCACGATCAAACAGTTTATTTTGGATTCGATCTTGATGAGCTTGAAGAGTCACCCCTCAAATTATACAAAACAGGACGAACCAATGCGAACGATGGAGGAATTGATTTTGTTATGAAGCCACTCGGCCGTTTCTTTCAAGTGACGGAAACTCTTGATGTACGCAAGTATTTCTTGGATATCGATAAGATTGAGCGATATCCTATCTCTTTCGTCATTAAGTCTACAGATTCTATCAGAACTCTTACAACCAAGCTTCGTAAAGGAGCAGAGCGACAATACGGAATAGATGCAATCGTTAACCCAACTTCATGCTCCCCAAAAAACAATCATGTAATATCAATAGGTTATGCTCCTGGAAATAGTTATTTTGACACTACGGATTTAAAATAACTACAAGATTGTTTTTACGGTTTTCCCTGGTTGATAAGGCAAATTCAAGGCATCATAGATACCCTGGTGTGATAGTTCAGCTTTTGATGATTTCCGTATTCTAATAACCTTGCCGTCTTTCCGTTTCATCGTAGTGGTTATCCTGACCTGTGTGGATAGTTGTTTGCGAATCGTTGTCCAGCAAGAAGAAACCCCTCTTTGCCGGAGCTTGTAACGAATAGTATGCAGCAGGTGATAGGCAAGAAGGGTTATGAAAATATGGCCATCACATCTATCCTCTATCTGATGATAGACAGGCCTCAGACCCAATTCAGACTTCATGCATCGAAAGGCATCTTCAATATCAGTCAGCATTGTATAGATATCCCATATCTGCTGCTCATTGAGGTCTTTCCGGCTAGTTCTGAGGCAGTAAACACCGCTGGTCTTTTCTGTTTTCTTCCGGGACCATGTGACGGCTTTTACGTTGTCCGTTTCACTGTCTTTTTCAACTGTAACGTTGTATGTATGAGATACCAGTTTGTATTTTTCTTTTAACCGGCCTATCCTTTCCAGCACTTTATCGTAGCGTTTAATGCCGTTTCCGACATGAAGCGCATTGTCTGCTTTTAACAGCCCGGCTTCAAAACGCTCCTGAAACCTGCTTTTGATGCTTTCTTCTTTCTTCTCTTTATCAACTGAGTGGCAATAGAGTTCCAATTCATCAGCCTCTTCGTTTTTGGCCAGACCGGCTTGAACTATGACTGTATTGCTCTTCTTATCTTCTTTAACGGCTATCATTGTCACATCAGCCGGTATCTCTTTCTTTTTCTTGCGGGAAACTACTATGTAAGGGTAGCCCTTGTCTTTAAGCCACTGGATATTTTCTTCCGAAGCTATCCCGGCATCCAGTACGATAGTCGGCTTGATAAGGGTCTCTTCTGAAGTGTCCCCTCCACCAAGTCTCTGTATCATCGTCTCCAGGGTTTTAGGCTCGCTGACGTTGCCTTGAAAGGTTTGGCTCTTCCTGCAAAACCCTTGTCTGTTCAGAACAAGCCCTAATGTAACAAGAGGGCAATCGCTCCGTTTCTCTTTTGATCTCCCATACTGTGCTTTGGGATTATACTTGCCGGTGCCTTCAAAAAAGGTATTGGTCAGATCATAAAGAATGATTTTCTCTTCTGATGCAAATAGTTCATCTTCTCTATGGCACAGGTGCTCTTCAAGTTCATCCTTATGCTTTATCAGCCCATCGGAGACTTTATACACCCGATCCAGGGATATGCTGCTGAAATCAACTCCCATCAGTTCATCTATCGCACTGACGTTCTGTAACCAATGATGGGTCGCCAGTTCAGAGCCCGGCGCTATTATTCGACCGGCTATTACTCCAAGTGTTGCTGTAAGTTGTTTCTTGTTGAATCCGAATTCCCTGAGTTTTTTATCTATCTCCAATTCCCTGATTGTCTCATATACTACATATTCAGCTCCTACTCTCCGGGCCTCTTCATTCTCCATGCTATTGACATCAATTGTTTCATAATCAGGCTCTGTATCCGTTGCTTCATCCACAACATCAGCTTGTTGGCGAATTATTTTCTTTGCATATCTTCCGGCAAGTCTCCTGATTTCCTCAGGATAATCTATAAGATGCCTCTGACCGGTTAGAATTTCTTCAACACAGTTTGCGAGGTCTTTCCACTGTTCTTTGGGTAGTTCAAAATCTGCTCCTATATTCAGTACATCCCGCTGCCGCGGCCCACGCCCGGTCCGTATCGATTCCACCAGCTTGTAGGTGTGATACTCTTTGCGGTTTTTCCTGTTCTTGTGCGGGACTTTCCGGATAAACATCTATGTAGTTTAACAAATATACCACACTAAATCAAGGCTATGTGAAGATTTTGACACTACATTTGTGGCTCGCCCCGTAACTCCTTGTTTTTCCTGAAAACTATATCAATAAATTACCGGTTTTACACCCTTTGGCGGTGAAAACCCATGAACTTGGGTTAAGAAGTACTTGGATTGTATTGAAGAAGTCATCAACATTCCCGTTCTCAAAGAGCGTTTTCAACTCACAGTTAAGAAAGGGTACATTAGGGATATCATGGACGAAGTCGTCCGGCAGAGTAAAATTGAGTTCAACATGGAAGAACCTGATGAAGGTGAAGATAATGAAGAATGAAAACTCCCCGCCGCAGAGACGGCGGGGTATCGTTAGGTAAAAATTGTTATTTTAAAAGGCACATCGGGGTTTTTAATGGGACCATACAATATATAGTAGAAAGGGAATAGAATAAGGTCATGGATGAGAAAGAGAGAACAAGGAGAGAGCCCTTGACATGGGACATTGTCAATACAACTTGATGATAGTGAAGATAATATATGGCCGGACCATTACGGATTGAATACGAGGGTGCACTGTATCATGTAACCGCGAAGAGGAATGAGCGAAGGGAGATATACTTCACTTTGTTTGGGTTTGATGAACTGTTAACTGAATTAAGGAGAAAATATGGCAGTGATTAGCGAGGATGAAAAGAGGGAGTTTTTGAGGTTGGCAAAATCTTCTTCCCTGAGAAGGGATATGCGGCATCTGTCCTCTAACAGGCATAATCCGTTTATTAAAGACGGCGAGGTAGATGTGGATGCATATATTGAATTTGTTACTCAATACAACGAATTCATCAATCACGAGCCGAAACCGTTTAAACCTATGGTTGATAAGATAATGAAGTTGTGAGAGTTGATTTTGCAGGATATTTTCTATATTATATCTATAGGTGAATATATAGGGGGTAAGGATGGGAACCACAACAAAACAGGCAAACTTTCTTCTTCCTGAAGACCTTCTTGATGAGCTGCGAAAGAGTGTTTCAAGAGGAGAACAGAGCAAGGTTGTAGCCGAGGCATTAAGAAAAGAGCTTAAAAGGATAAAACTTTCGAAGGCGCTGCAAAGAAGCTTTGGGGCCTGGAAAGACAAAGACCACCCCGAGCTTAAAGCCAGCACAGGGGTATATATCAGGAAACTCAGAAAATCCACGAGACTGAGCCGGTCAAAATGAGAAACGTAGTTATTGATACCGGTATCCTTATAAACTTTCTGAGGGGAAAGGAAAGCGCAAAGGAATTTCTGCTTTCACTCGTGGAAGACTCAACAATCTACTGCTCTGCAATAACAGCGGCAGAGATTTATGCAGGGATGAAGGAGCATGAGAAGGAAAGGACAAGCGACCTGATAGAGAGTCTGAATGTTGCAGATGTTACCCTGAAAATTGCAGAGAAGGCAGGGGAGTATAAAAGGAGTATAAAGAAGCAGTCCCTTGAACTGGATGACTGTCTTATTGCAGCAACTGCCTTTGTAAAAGAAGCTGTCCTTGCCACCGGTAACGGTAAACACTATCCCATGCCGGACATAGAAAAGACGATAGTAAGCACTTCGTAACTGTTCAGCCGCAACGGGACAATATTGTTGATAAATGGAGGGAAGGGGTTTCTGTCAGGATTTTAGAGTTGGAATTAAATCACACCTTTCCATTACAAGAAAAAGAAGCACACAAATTCAGTGACTTGCTATAAAGAGGTTACGTCTCTCTATGAAAGAATTTTGGAATAAAGAAATTGAAAGGAAATTTTTCGTTGAATCATTGAACTATGCTACCCCGGAGCAACTGTTTTATGTCACAGATACTGATAGATATTTGGCTTATTGGCCTAAAGGTTATAAGGGAAAGAAAAGCACCCTGCAAAGTAGAAATTCGCTTATAGGAAGTTTTACAGAGAAATGGATAACGGATTTGATTCAGGATGTCGTAGCTGATAAAGGCTTGTTTGCGGTTCAGGGAGCTACTTGTGAGGAGATTGCTCTAACAAGTTTGTCGCCAGCAGATGTTGTTATTGCCGGAAGCAGGAATATCGATCAAAGGCCTGAAGAGAAATATGAAATTTCTTGTTAGAAGATATTTCTCTGGATTCTGCAGTTATGAAATAGAGGCAGACGATGAAATCTCAGCGTATGAAAAAGCTAAAAAGCTTCCTTTAGATGAAGCCGAGATATTATGCAGTTTGGAAGAATGTGAAGATTGTGATGAGGTAATCACTGCGAGGGATGAGAATCGTGAAACGTGACCGTAAGAACAAGTGGGGTCTGCCCTTGAAACGTGACAGAACAAATAAGATATTCTAAAATACCACCATGGCGAGACCGCTGAGAATAGAATTCAAAGAAGCTGTGTATCATATCCTGTCAAGGGGAAATCAGGGTGAAGAGATATTTTCCGATGACAGTGACAGAGAGTATTTTGTAGAGATACTGAAGCATGCAAAGGAGAAGTATGGCATAGAAATCTATGCATACTGCATAATGGGAAATCACTATCATTTACTCATATCAACGCCGGAGGGAGAACTCACAAAGGCAATGCACTATATCGGGTCGAGTTACGGGAGTTATCTGCGGAGATACCGTGGAATGACAGGCCATGTATTTGCCGGAAGATACAAGTCGTTGTGTGTGGAGAAGGATAGCTATCTCCTGGAATTAAGCAGATACATTCACCTGAATCCGGTGCGGGCTGGTATAGTGAAATCTCCCGAAAAATATCCGTGGAGCAGCTACAGATACTATATCGGAAAGAAGATGAGTCCTGATTGGCTGAGTACGGAATGGCTGACAGATAAGTGTGGGAAAAGACTGAAGACAAGGCAGAGGAAGTATAGAGAATATGTAGAGGCAGGGATAGAGAATTCATCGAAATATCCGGTAGAGAAGATAGTGGGACAGGCAATCCTTGGGAGCAAAGAGTTTGTCAAAAAGGTGCTGAAGGGATTGAAGAAGACCCGAAAGCTGAAGGATGTGACTGCAAGGAAGAGGTTTGAGGGAAAGATAGAGCTGGATGAACTGTACCAGGAAATATGTGAGTATTATGGAATAAAAGACTTGGAAAAGACGGCAAGGGTGAAGGACCCGGATGAGAGACGGGCTCGGGAAATGTTTGTGTGTCTGGCAAAGGAGTATACGTCGGCACTGAACAGGGAGATCTCTGAGCGGGTGGGGGATGTCACTGCTTCGGCAGTGAGCCATCAATATAAAAGGACAGGCAGGAAGATGCAGGGGAACAGGAAGCCGGCAAGGCAATGGAGAAATGAGGTTGAGGAGCTTGCTTCACGATTCAGGGGCTGAACTTCCCCAAACCCCGGGGTTTTTCGGTAACAACCATGTTTCTGATGGATTGTAATTTATACAGGGGCAGTGCAATACATGCATTTATGTTAAAATTGAAAAGGAGGTTCTGCAATGCTACAGTTAAAAGTGCCCATAGCTGCTGAGGAAATTATTGAAGCTGTCAAAAAGATGAAAAAATCCGACAGAGAAGCGTTTATAGAAGATTTACTTGCAATCACTTCACCTGAATATTTGCAGAGCGTTAAGGAAGCAAGGGCAGAATATAAAGCGGGCAAGAGAAAATCACATAAAGAAATTTTTAGTTGATGGATTACAGGCTTGTCTATACCCGCAGGGCTGAGAAGGACATAAAAAAGCTTGATCCCACCGTTAAGACATCCATAGGAACCTCTCTCCTGAAACTGCAAGATAATCCTGTCCAATACTCTGAAAAACTAACTGATCCGAGAATTGGAACATATCGATTCAGGATAGGTGATTACAGAGTGATATTTGATATAGAAGGCAAGGATATTGTAGTTCTCAGAGTAGGCCACAGGATGCGCCATTTATAGAAGGCTTTAATTTCTTTACCGACAGGACCGGTGAGGTTTTGCATGTTGGGAAGAGGACGGGTTCTGGGCTTGGCTGGTATGAGACAGGAATTTAATAGACATGTTTCCGGTGCTTTACAGTGAGAATATAGACAATGCGGTAATTGCCGACGCTTAAGGAGAATTCACCTTTGTGGTTTCCGGCAAGCGGCTTGCCCTCTTTTGGGTTCTCAGAGAGAAAATTAAATATGTTCGTTAGAAATTATTCAAAATAAATTATTCTATCTGAATACGAAAAAATGATAACTGTTCGACTTTATCACAAGAGCACGCAGAGAGGATAATGATTTTTTTAATAGTCAATAATCAATCCTATGTGTGACCGTCTGTGGCTTAAATCAGTCTTCACCCTTTCTTCTATTCCTTGTCAGAGCCCTTCTTGTCCTCTTCAAACATACCGCTTAGTATTTTATTTGCACAGAAACTGCCGCACATGGTGCAGGTATTGGAATCACCGTTTCCACGCTTTGCCTTTATCTCCCGGGCCCTTTCAGGGTCAATTGCGAGTGAAAACTGTTTTTGCCAGTCCATGTCCCTCCTTGCCCTCGACATCTCTTTATCTCTATCCTTCTGTTTATACTTGACCATGTCACCTATGTGGGCAGCTATCCTTGCCGCCATCACGCCCTCCCTTACATCTTCAGGATAGGGGAGACCGAGGTGCTCAGAGGGGGTGACATAACAGATAAAGTCTGTTCCATAAGCAGAAGACAGGGCCGCGCCTATGGCAGAGGTAATATGGTCGTATCCCGGGGCCACGTCTGTTGTTATCGGCCCGAGCATGTAAAAAGGGGCCTCTCCTGACATCCTCTTCTGCAGGATGATATTTGCCTCTATCTCGTCTATCGGGATATGCCCCGGTCCTTCAACCATTGTCTGGCATCCCATCTCCCTGCCGGTCTCGGCAAGTTCGCAGTTTATAAGCAGTTCCTGAATCTGGACCCTGTCTGTAGAGTCATGGATGGCGCCTGCCCTGAAACCGTTTCCAAGGCTCAGCACCACATCGTGTTTCTTCATTATCTCTACCACGCGGTCAAAGTGTTCGTAAAGGGGGTTTTCCATGTTGTTATGCTCCATCCACGCAACCATGTATGAGCCGCCCTTTGAGACGAGCCCGCCGTACCGGTAATGCTGTTTGCGCAGCATTTCAACAGTCCTTCTGTTAATGCCGCAGTGTATTGCCATAAAGGCAACCCCTTCCTCGCACTGCTTTTCCATAATCTCAAAGAGCAGCTCTGCCGGCATCTCTACGGCAGCCCCGTATTTTTCAATTGCCATGGAAAAGGCCTCGTAAAGTGGCACTGTCCCGATTGGAAGGGTTACTGCATCCATCACAGCGCCTCTTATCCCTGCTATATCACCGCCTACGCTCAGGTCCATGAGTGTGTCAGCACCGTATTTTTCAGCAACCCTTGCCTTTTCAACCTCCATATTGATGTCTGCAATGTCTGTTGATGTCCCGATGGAAGCATTCACCTTGGTCCTCAGTCCCTTGCCGATACCCACAACCCGGATGGAACGGTTTTTATTGGCTGGAATTACTATCCGGCCGGCCGAGACCCTTCTTCTTATAACTTCGGCATCTATGCCTTCCCCAGATGCGACTTTCTTGATCTCTTCTGTAATTTCTCCTCTTCCTGCAAGTTCAATCTGAGTCATTCACCTGCCTCCTGTTTATTTAGATTTATCTTTATAGCTCAGCGTTCCTTCTCACTCCTTGCAAATCCCTGTCTTGAGTCTATTAAAAAGACCTTGTAAAGCTACAAAAACTTCTTTTTCAGCCTCTCGATTACCTCAAGATTACTCACGATTTTTAAAACTAAACTATCTTCTTTTCTGTTTCTTATCTTGAGTCTATCTTGAAGGCATCGTGAAGCTCAAAATCTTTTCTTTTGCCTCTCGATTACCTTTTTAAAGATGAAAAGCACAAAGAGCATAGCGTTAAAGACAAAGCATAAGGCATCCCGCGTCCTACACGCTTTGCACTATGCGCTATGCGCTATGCTCTTTGCGTCCTCAACTCCCTAATTCATATTTATCCCCATACCCGCGCGGGGTCACAATACGGCCATCCCGGATAAAGGTCCTGTTGTTTCCAATAATAACCGTGCTCTGCATATCGACCTCCTCAAACGGCACACTGCCGAGGGTGGTGACGATTATCTTCTCCTCTTCCCTCATGGCAGCCTTCACAATTCCTACAGGTGTGTCACTCTTTCTGTATTTAGCAATAATTCCGATTGCCCTCTCAAGGTGGTCTTTTCTGCCCCTGCTCTTTGGGTTATAGATCACAATGACAAAATCCGCTCCTGCTGCGGCATGGAGCCTGCTCTCGATCTTCTCCCAGGGAGTAAGCCTGTCCGACAGGCTTATTGAGGCAAAATCATGCATCAGCGGGGCTCCGAGTCTTGAGGCACATGACGACAGTGCAGGTATTCCGGGGATGACTTCAATATCAAATTCCGTGGTGCCGGTTTCCGGGGCCAACTCCTGATCCGAGCTGCCGCCTTCAACCTGCAGCCCTTTTTCAATCAACTCAAACACCAGCCCGGCCATGGCGTAAATCCCGGGGTCACCACTGCATATCACGGCAACTGCCCTGCCTTGGGAGGCGGTCTCTATGGCCTTCCTGCACCTCTGAACCTCCTGGGTCATGCCCGCAGTAATAATCTCCTTATCCTTGATCAACCCCCTTATCAAGTCGATATAGGTTGTGTATCCCACGATCACTTCAGAGTCCCTGATCACCCTGAGTGCGGCGGGTGTGATGTGATCAGGGTCTCCGGGGCCTATCCCCACTACAGAAAGCCTGCCTTTATTTCCTGTATTCATGACTGAAGTCCTTATTATACAACCTTGATTCCCTGCCTGTGGTATTCCTGGATGCCCTGAGGGCCTCTCCGACAAAGATAAGGGCTGTCTTTTTAATGCCTGCATCACTCACTATCCTGACGATCTCACCGAGTGTGCCATGAAAAACCCTCTCTTCAGGCCAGGATGCCTTCTCAACTACTGCAACCGGCGTATCCTCAGAATAGCCGTGCAGCAGCTCATCCTTCACCCGCTCTATCATGGAGACACTCAAAAATATCACCATTGTTGTCCTGTGTGCAGCAAGGTCCCGCAGCCTCTCTGTTTCAGGCACGGGGGTCCTCCCCTCAAGCCGTGTAATGATAACGGTCTGGCTTACCTCGGGGATTGTCAGCTCCTGTCCCAAGACAGCAGCCCCTGCACTGGCGGAAGATACGCCGGGGACAACCTCATACTCTATGCCCAGTGCCCGCAGCCTCTCTATCTGCTCTGATATGGCGCTGTAGAAGGCGGGATCACCCGTGTGCAGCCTGACTACTGATTTGCCTTCTTTAACAGCCCTGTTTATACGGTCTATTATCTCATCAAGGGACATACCTGAGGAATCATGGACCTCAGCACTTAAACCCTTAACGATCTCGTGATTCACAAGGCTTCCGGCAAAGATGACCAGTTGAGCTTCCTCCAGAAGCCTCCTGCCCTTTAGTGTCATGAGTTCAGGGTCTCCGGGACCTGCACCTACAAAATATACTTTAGACATTATCTCATCTCCGTCACTTTGCTGTTTTCAACCACCACAACCCATATTCCGCACTCCCTTGCCGCCTCGATCTTCTCATAAAAACCACCCGCACTGCCGGTTCTCTTGGTCACCAGACAGTCTATATCGTACTGCCTTATAAGTGCAATATTTAATTCAGCAGAAAAGGGACCCTGCATGGCAATGATCTGCTGCCTCCTCACCCCGGCGCCAAGACAGGCCCTGACAGAATCCTCATACGGCAATACCCGGACAAAGACATCCCTGCCCTTCAGTATATTGGTAAACCCAAGGTCTTTACTTCCTGTGGTAAAAAGGGGTCTTTTAATCCCGAGCGCCATAATCTCTTTTGCTCCGTCTTCAACAGAAGCAACTGTCCTTATCCGTTCATAATCAATCGTTACCATCTGCTCCAAATCCCTCATTCCCGATATGTATTCTATCCCTTCTGCCTCACACACCCTTTTTGCCAGTCCGGTAATAAGCTCTGCATAGGGATGTGTGCAGTCAATCACCGTCTCTATCCCCTTCTCCCCTATGAACTTACGGAGGGATTCCTCACTGAACCTCTCCCTTATCACCCTGCTGCCGAACCTCTCTGCAAAGAGGTCACGGCCGTATTCTGTGGCAGTAGTTATAAAGAACTCCTTACCCTCTTCTGCCAGCTCCCTGGCCACCTCTGTTGCCTCAGTGGTGCCGCCAAGGAGCAGAATCCTGCCTTCCAGCTCACCTGTCTTTTTAACTTCCATATTTATTAAGTCCCTGAAAAGCTGCTCCCTTGCTATCGCAACAGTTATTCCTCCAAAACCGGTCTTCCTCAAAACAGGAGCCGTGTTCCTGCCCGATACCATGGCGCATGGCTCTGAAACACCGTAGACACCAATACTTTCATGTACAAATTCCGACCTCTCACTTAGCGGGTTTTTTTCGTAATAATCCCTGATCATCCACTCGGGTATAAACCTGAGATAGAACCCAAGTTCCCTCGCAGCCTCAAGCAGCCCCGGCTCGTCACTCTTGACCCATGCCGAGGCAAGACACCTTATTTCATCCACTGAGATGCCGGCCATTTTGCAGGCCTCTTTAATGGCGTTTATTATCTCACCTGCCCGCGCCCCCCTCCTGCAACCAACCCCGCAGGTATACAGCCTGTTTGCCTCTGTTGCCGTGGTAACAACAGGCTCTGCCCCTGTAACCGAGCTCACATTGAAGGCAAGTCCGTTTGCACCACCCTCATGACCTGAGAGGACGCTTATCACAAACCTGCCGACCTCGTCATGGCACACTACGGCCGGGTCTGTATATTTGCTCTTTATCATTGGGGCTATAACCCTGTTCACTATGCCGAGGGACATGACAAAGATCAACCCCTCATATTCATGAAATATCCTGCTTACATGAGCTGACAGGCCCTTAAAAGTGACGGCCTTGTCTCCAATCCCCGCAAGCGCCTTCCCGTTCAGACATTCTCTCCACAGGTGCAGGTCCGCCCCTGTAGCTGAGGCGATCTTCAGGGCCGTCTCAGCACCTTTTTCAGTTATTGCTATTGTGGCTGTCTTCATAAAATATCAGAATGCAATTATAAAGTTTTTCCCGATGCAGCGATAAAAAGCGGCAAACAAGGGAAGGAAGGGATATGATAGACTCTGAACGGGTTCAAAAATTTCGCAGTAAATTCACCCGGATGGTGAATTGCAAAATTTCCTCGGAGTCCCGACCGGATGCCGGGACGAGAATGAGTGAAGAGTCTATCATGTCCCTTCCTATAACCTTTTATCTCCGGATCCGGGTTTTTTAATCAACAGGACAATCTCCCTTCTCCCTGTCTCAATGCCCTCTATATCCTCAAGGCTTCTTACCTCCAACACCCTTTCTTCCTCCATTGTCAGGTCCCGGCATACATAGACGCTCCGTGCCTCATCAAAGAGGCCCGGTCCTGTCAGGGCAAAGAGCACTGCCTTTGCATTATTCTCCCTGTCACACAGGACTGCCACCCTGTCACAGCTTAAAATATCCTCAAGCCCTTCAAGCGGTCTCCCATGAAATGAAAAGACCCGCACATTGAGCCAGGGCTCCCTGACCCTTGCAAAGGCCACCTGGATACTTGATACCCCGGGAATTATCTCCTCAACAGCCTCTTTGCCGAACCTTTCGATTATCTTCTGCGCAAGGCTGTAAATCCCTGCATCTCCGGTAACGAGCACCCCGACACGCCGGCCCTTGTGCCGCGCTATCAGTCTCATTATCCCCTCTATGGAGCTTTCCCTGTAGACGGTCTGCCCTGGAGTATGACCTGCTGTAGCTACCTGCTGCTCCGTGCCTATTATTACATCGCATTGCCCTGCCTTCTGCAAAGCAATGGCTGTAATGTATCCCCTGCCTCCCGGCCCTGCGCTTATTACCGTTATCCTGTGCATTTCCCCCTGCCTGTCAGCCCTTTTTTCATATCAAAGAGACATACCTCAACCGTCCTGAAACCAAACCTGCCCCTTACTGCCTCAGCAATACCTGCGGCAAGGTCAAAAAAGGTCTGTCCCGAACCTGACACCTTTTGAACTGATTGAATAATCTCCTCAACAGTATTAAACTCACTGTTCAGACCCAGGAATTCAGCTACAAATCCGGTGGCCTGCGGAGAGTTTCCTGAATGGGTGTCAAAATAGCCCATCATTATCTTGGCAAGCTTTCCCGGATGACCGCCAATGACAATATCATCCATACCCTTTTCCCTGGCATACTCAAGTGCAAACCCCACGTAGTTACTCATCTGGACAACCCTTATATCACCAAAGAGCCTTTTTAGGGCATTTTCTCCGATCTTGCCGGGTGCAAGAAAAAGGGCGGAAGAAGCGCTTCTGATCTCCTCCCGTGCCACATCTATCTCACACCTTATGGTTGCCTTGAGGGCCTCAAGACTCATGGGCTCTACTATGCCTGTTGTGCCGATTATCGATATTCCACCCACAATACCCAGCCTCTGATTAAAGGTCTTCCCTGCAACCTCCCTGCCACGCGGCACTGATATCTCAATCGCTATCCCGCCCTTTGGCAGCACGTCCCTAACCGCCTTTTTTATCATCTCTATCGGCACGGGGTTAATTGCCGCCTCACCCACCGGGATCTGTAATCCGGGTTTTGTTACCACACCAACACCCTCACCACCTTTTATCACTATATCACCTGTATGGTCAAGTTTTTTTACCTCTGCAATTATCTCCATCCCGTTTGTAACATCAGGGTCGTCGCCTGCATCCTTGATAACCGATGCCCGGGCTATGAGTTCAAAGTTAGGAGTTAAGAGTTCAGAGTTGTGGATTTTAAGGCAGACTCTTTTGCCGACAGGGAGTTGAATCTCTACAAATCCCGTAAGCCTCCGGCCCTGACTTCCGACCAGCAGTATTGCCGCTGCCTTTGCTGCTGCGGTAGCAGCAGCACCAGTTGTAAACCCCTTTCTCATATCATCATATTCATCAAGTTTTTCCGGCTGCAGCGGTAAAGAGCGTCAAACAAAGGAAGGAAGGGATTTGATAGACTCTGAACGGTTTTAAGTATCACAAAGTCTTCACCTGGAGGGTGAATCGTGATACTTACCTCGGAGTCCCGGCTGGATGCCGGGACGAGAATGAGTGAAGAGTCTGTCATATCCCTTCCAACAACCGTTTATCTCTTTACTCCACGTTATAGTTCAATTCAACCTAACCTATCCAGCCAATCGCCCCCTCCTTATCACTGCAACCGACAGATACGCAGCATCTGGTGGAGGTGAACAGTTGAGCATATCATAGAAAATCTCCTCGTCAAGACCTATCCTGCGGGCAAGATAAGCCCTTTCAGGCACCGCTATCCTGACAGCCTCAACGAGCACAGGCAGTTTTCTGTTCACCTTCATAAAGACCGTGGTCGGATGCCTCCTGATAAGTTTCACTGCCTCATCAACCTCCATAGGCATCTCATAAACACCAAAGTGCTCTCCTTTGACGCACAAAGGCAGCCCAAGCATTGTTGATGCAGCGTTTATGGAGCTTATACCGGGGACGTGCTTTACTTCCACTTCTACTGCCCTCAGCTTTTCGGTAATATAATTTGATGTGCTGAATATGGTCGGGTCACCCATTGTCACATATGATACCACTTTACCCGCTTCTATCAGCCCCTTTATCTTCCGGGCCAGCTCGGTATACCTCTTCTCCAGGTCCTCCCTGTCATTGTTCATCGGGAAGTAATACATCAGGATCTTTGAGGGGTCTATGTAATGGAGGATAATATCCCTTGCCACGCTCCTTCCGGTCTTGTCGGATTGGGGTACCACCACAATATCCGACTCCTCAAGTATCCTTCTTGCCTTGACCGTCATGAGTTCGGGGTTTCCCGGACCAAGCCCGATCGAATAGACGGTATTACTCATTATCTTCTCCACGAAAAATTTTATTAAGGTCTATTACGGCCTCAAATGCATTGATGCCGGGCCTTGCAAACTTAAGCTCCGGAACCTCGACTACCTTACTGTGAAGAGACCTGAAAAAGGGCCTTTTCAGGGGGGGCTCCGGATTCCTGTTCATGGGGCCTACCTGATAGATGTAAAAATCAGGGTTTAATTCCAGCACCTTTTCAGGGGAGAGAAGGACATGCTTTTTTTGAACCTTTACGGCATTGACTCCCCCTGCCGCCTCTATGATGGATGTAATTATACTCCTGCCGCCAGCCACCCTGAGTGACTTTGAACTGATCTCATATATCACAGTGGGTCTTTTAGACGGGGCTGTTACTGAAGACAGCTTCTCCCTCAACCTCTTCACAAGGCCCGCTGCCTCCTGTTCCTTTCCAAGGAGTCTGCCGAGATCCGTTATTTTTACAAGGATATCTTCAAGACTTCTTGGGTCGTAATAAAAGACATCCGCCTTGACCCTCTCTGCCATCAACCTGGGGAAAGCCCTTACAGAGCCGGCCACAATAAGGTCAGGCGCGAGGGCATTTATCAACTCAAGGTTCGGCTCCAGGTGTGAGCCGACTTTAACGGCATCATCAAAGGTTTTATCCGTCCTGGTAATACCTACCACCCTGTTCCCGACCCCGAGCTCTTTAAGTATAGGGCTTGCAGCAGCATAAAGCACCACTATCCTTCCGTATGCATATGCAGGAGGTGTTTTTATAAGGGCCACTGATGATACAGTAATTAAAACAATACAAAAAAACCACAGCCTGAATTTTGAATCCCTGATTCTTCTCATTTTCCCTCCGTGTATACGAATATACCTTTATCATGTCTTAAAAAATTGATACGCACCCCAAAGATTTCGGAGAGCCTGTCTTCCTGAATCTCATGGCTTCTTGCCTCATAAGAGAGGTCTCCGCCTGTAAAGAAGAGAAACCTTTCAAACTCCCTCAGTGCAAGGGATATATCGTGTATTACAACTATAACGAGTTTCTTCCTGCTCAGCTCCTTGAGGAGCCTTATGGAGTCGTGCTGGTGCAGAATGTCTATACCGCTCAGCGGTTCATCAAGCAGTATAACCCTGGTGTTTTTGTTGATGGTCCTTGCAAGAAGCACACGCTGTTTTTCACCGCCTGAGAGCTCGTTGAACTGCCTATCCCTCAGGTGCATGATATCGAGCTCTGTCATCGCCCTCTCCGTTGCCTCAAGGTCTGCATCTGTATAGCTCAAGCCGTTTGTATGGATAAACCTGCCTGTAAGTACCACATAAAAGACATCAAAGGGCATGTTCAGGGTGGTCATCTGCGGCAGCAGGCTGATAAGGCCATGCCTTTCAGTTGTCGGGATTTCCTGAAACTCCCTCTCTTCAAGCAGATATTTGCCCTCAAACTTATTCAGCCCTGCAAGCACGGAGAGGAAGGTCGACTTGCCGCTTCCGTTATTTCCAAGGACGGCCACAAAGTCTCCCTCCTTTAGTGTAACCCTTTCCGCACTGAGCAGAAAATCACCCTGTCTTGCCCGTATCCCTTCAAGCTTAATCAAAATAGAAAAGCTCCTTCTTTCTCTTTATAAGGAGGTAGAGGAAGAAGATACCCCCTATTGAGGATGTGATTATCCCGACAGGCAGCTCCTGTCCCCCGGAAAGAACGGTCCTTGCAATAAGGTCATTGAGGATCATGAAGAATGCACCGCAGAGGAGGCTCAACGGTATCAGCTCTGCCGCCTTTACATACTTCAGAAGCCTCACAACATGGGGCACTACAAGGCCTACAAACCCTATGATTCCGGCATATCCGACACTGAAGGCAGTAAGCAGGGCGGCAATAAAGAATGCCTTCCGCCTCAGACGCGCCACATTCACTCCGCTTGAGGATGCAGTTGTGTCGTCAAAACAGATGATATCAAGGCTGAGGTAGTCCTTCCTGATCACAAGAAAGGATATCAGGAGGACCCCCGCAAGTATCATCACCTTGCCCAGGGAGGCAGACTGAAACCCGCCCATGAGCCAGAAGATTATGGAACTGACTGCATCGTCACTCATAAACTTCATCAGACTGATAACGGCAGAGGCAAAGGTGCTTATTACTATGCCGGCAAGGAGCATTGTAATAGGTTGAACCCTTCCCCTTACAGATGATATCTTGTACACCGCCAATAATCCTGTAAGACCTCCGGCCAGGGCAAACAGCGGCAAGATGGCCCCAAACCCGAGCATGATTGCCACAACTGCACCCATTGCAGAGGATGCAGAGACCCCTGTTGTAAATGAATCGGCAAGCGGGTTTTTCATAACATACTGAAAAAGGGTTCCACTCAAAACCAGGGAGGCACCCACAAGTCCTGCAAGCAGGACACGGGGTATCCTTACATAAAAGAGTATGTCCCTCTCCACCGCTGTCATCTCCAGCAGGTGTATTTCCACTGCACCTTTTGAGACTGCAAGGACTGTAATGACCACCAGCAGGAATACACTGACGGTTATGGCAAGGTTTATTCTCTTCAGATCAGTCATCTTTCAGCCGCCACCCCGGCAATCCCCCTTTTGCCGGCCCTCTGTCCTCTGTCCTTTGTCCTCAAGCCTCCACCCTCCGCACGGCCCATAGAGCTGTATAAAAGAAGAGTGCTGCAAACATTACTATCAGCGAGACAAAGACGGGGTTAATCTCCCCGCCTGTCAGCGATGCCCTTATTACTTTTGTAGAATATGTAAGGGGCAGGGCATACACAAGCACTTTAAAGATATACGGCAGTTTGTCCACCGGGAAAAAGGTTCCGGACAGAAATATCATTGGGGTTATCACAAAGGTATTTACCATTGCCTGGGTCCCATGGTCGCGCACAATCATTGCTATTGTTATGCCCAGAGCTGCAAAGAGAAAGGTGTGAAGTAATATTGCCAAGAAAAATATCGGGTTGAAGATCAGTTTTACCCCAAAAAGAAGGGCATAGACAAAGATAAGTATTGTGCTTAGCAGCCCCTTGAACATTCCATACGCTGCCTCTCCAAGCACAATCTCCGTGTGAGATATGGGGGCGATAAGAAATTCGTCAAAGACATGGAAGTAGAACCTGGTGATATTCAGCTCCTGTGCAATTCCGTAACTCTGGTTCAGACTACTCATGGTGATCAGTCCGGGGATAAGGAAAGTGATATAGGGGAGCCCATCCACGCTCACCCCCTTGCCGAAACTCCAGCCAAAGGCTATCAGGTACAGGAGCGGAGAAAGAGAGGAGGCCAGTATCTGCTTCTTTGCCCTTGTGCGGAAGACACTCAGTTCCCTGTAAAGAACTCCTTTGAACCCGTTAAACATTAATCCTCCTTCCCGTGAGTTTCAGGAAGACATCCTCAAGCGTAACCTCCCTGACTTTGCATGAATGGTCGTACTCTTTCAGTCTCTCCAGGGCATCTTCCCTTGAGGAGAAAAACTCCTCCTCAATCCTGTCCTCAAGGAATATCTCAAGCACATACCCGCCAATATCCTTTTTGAGGTCATCAGGGGGGCCTTCGGCAATAATCCTGCCCCTGTTTATAATCAGGACCCTGCCACAGAGTTTTTCTGCTTCTTCGATATAATGAGTGGTAAGGAGTATGGCTGTCCCCTTTACCTGATTCACCTTCAGGATAAGCTCCCAGAGTGTACGCCTTATCTGCGGGTCAAGACCGACAGTGGGTTCGTCAAGGAAGAGTATCCGGGGCTCATGAAGGAGCGCCCTCACAATAACGAGCCTCCTGCGCATACCTCCGGAGAAGGTCTTGACCTGACGGTCCCTGTATTCCCTGAGGCCCGCAAACTCAAGGGCCTCATCAATCTTTTCTTTTCGTAAGGGTTTCGGGATGCCGTGCAGGATGGTGTGGAGGTAGAGGTTCTGAAAGGCCGTGAGGTCCCTGTCCAGATTGCTCTGCTGCGGAACCATTCCTATAACCCTCTTGGCCTCTCCGGGATGACTTGAAAAGTCTCTGCCGTAGTAATAAACTCCTCCTTCCGTGAGTTTTGTAAGCCCTGTAAGTATCTTGATAGTAGTGGTTTTTCCAGCACCGTTTGGACCAAGAAGGCCCAGGAAATCTCCACCCTCTATTTTAAAGCTGACACCCTTGAGGGCTTTTTCCTTCCCATATTTTTTTACAAGCCCCTCTACGTTTAATGCAGTTTTATCCTCTACCGTCGAGTTTTTCATTATGACAACAACGCTCCTGCTATCAGGATTAAGACCCCCCCGAATACCATGATATAGTCAAGCATACGATACCTGAGAATTACCAGACCTGATATCGTCACTACCAGGATACCCACAGATGCCAGGTCAGAAAGGAAGAGCCAGAACATACTGGTCTTGAATGTCTTATGCAGGTTATCCAGCCAGCCAAAAGGCTGCTGCGGATGTTTTTCTATCTTCTCCATTGTTCCTTTTTCGGGGTTGATAATATAAGTCGTCTTTCCGTGAAAACCATAGAGGAACTCTATGGTTTTTTCCTTGCGTATCCTTATTACTACCGGGTCATCGCTCCTGTTTATCTGCTTTTTGTAAAACTCTACAAACGACTTCATCAATTCAATGTCGGAGGACGGGACCTTATACTCGGTCTTTTTCCTGAGGACAAAATAGTCAAAAAATTCCCTATGGTTAAGCAATATCCCGGTAATACAGTAGAAAATGATGAAGGCGGCCAACAGCAGGCCGCCCCATCTGTGTATCTTGCGCATAAGCCGGAGCGTTCTTGAATCAAGTCCGGACATGATTAGAACTCAAACTTCTTCAGCATTCCGATAATACCTTCAATGTACATCCTGTTTATTTCAGGGTAAAAACCGAGTCCCTTATAGTATTCCTTCCCCTTGTAAACAATAGTAGTTGCTTCAGTCCTGAACCCTGCCTTTTTCATCTCAAGGGACCATGAAAGTTCTCCATTTTTTTTGGCTTCTGAGCCCATTATGTCGTTCATAACATGATTGCCGGCAACGTACATGAAAGGAATGAACTTCACCGTTTTTGCTTTGCAGGCCTTTGCCCTTGCAAGGGCTGATTCCCTGGATGCTATTCCTTCAACACTTCCCAGGAAGGTATTGCTAAACTCCTGGGATAACCTCCCGTCAAGGCCAAGATAGGTTAGATTATCCCCTTCATTTGTCTTTTCTGTCCCATGAGAGGTGAGGACATTACAACCTTGCTGTGGTGTGAGTAAATCAGGCTTTAATATCTCTATTACTGAAGCCATACTCCCCCAGTACTGCAGTAGTGGTTTTCCTACCTCGATTCTCAGGTTGAAGTCTTTAAAAGCCTCTCTCAATCCTTCAACCATACCGAGTACACTTTCATACTCTATACCCGGAAAGATATGCAACGGCTGAACCACTATCTTCCTGTAACCCTCGTCCTCAAGGTTTGATATGACCTGTGCAAGGCTGAGGTATCTCTTTTTAATTCCGGCCTTTTTGAACTTCCTGTTGGCCCTCTCACGGACTATCTCTGAAGTGAATGCCCAGCGTATCTCATAGTTTCTGTATTTTGCCGGCAGTTCTTTTTTCAGTTGTTCGTCAAAGAAATCATAGGTTACCTGTGCCCTTGTTGTAGTACCAAAGGCGGCAACGACTATTGCCGGATCTTTCTTTAACGTCATGGTCTTAAGCATGGCAAAAACATTGCCGCTAAAGGCAAACAGCATAAATATTGTCAGGGATGTTACGGTAAACAGTGTATATCGGGTACTCATTATTTAACCTCCGCGTTTAGATCCGGTTTAATTTTAAAAGTTAACTCCCATTCTTGCATAAATCTCGTCATCGTCTTTTTCCATATCTGCCGGACTGTCAACTCTCAACCCGGTTCGTCTGTACTCAACTGACAGAAATGCATTCCGTCCGGATGCCTCCTCATTGTAAAAACTGTACCTTGCTCCAGCACTGTAACGGTTTTTAACACTCCATGCGTCTACACTGGCTGCAAGTCCGTTATCGTCAAAGTACTCATACCTCAGTGAAACCTCCAGGGGTTCTGAAAGGATATGTGCCTTCCTTTCTTCAAACAGCCCTCCACCTATTACCTCTCTTTTCCTCAATACAAACTCGTAGGCTGCGGCCACAGACAGCACTCCTTCCTTAAACTCCCTGTCGGCTCCTGAATATCTCTCCCTCTTTATTGCCTTCATGTACTCCCCGTCTATCCTCAGGTTTTCAAGGAAGGGCAATACAAGGTTGAAACCCAGGTTCAGTGTCTCATTCCTCCTTTCCGCCCCGGGTTCCGAGAGATACCCTGCAAATAGTGTCAGCGCTCCTTCAACAGGTTCTGCAGAAACCGAGACAATGAATGAACCTGCATCGTCTGTTCCGGTACCGGTCCTGCTTACGGTTTCCGTATCAAACAGACCTGATTCAAAGAGATGATTCATCTGTTTTTCACCCTTGTAGACAGACTGAGAGGGACCTGTTTTGCATATTTTTCCTCCATAGATTTACAGGACTGTTCACCACTAACTCTAAGAAAACAAAGAGTAAACAGTCTAACTATGGGGGATTATGGGGAAAGACACTAAAGGCGGATAAACCCATCTTCATGTGCTCACCTCCCGCGAGGTATTTGCAGATGGACAGGTGTTCCGGCTCAGGGCAATGAGACAGTTAGCTGCAAACTCGGGTTGCGAGTTAAACTGACTCTGATTCCTACTTACCCACCTTCCCGGGAAACGTTCGAACGGTTTGAACCGTTCAACTCGTTATCCCAGTGGTTTTTACAAGAGGCATCGTTACTTGCTTCCTGTACGGGCTTTCGTTCCCTTCACGGCTGCGGGGCAGCGGGGGATTTTCACCCCTCTTCCTCACATCCATCTGTGCCAGCGAGGAAAAGTTCATACACTGACGGTTTTTATTGAAACAGATTAGATCTATTATTGTCAAATAGGATTGGCACTGAATTGATGACCTTGCGTAAGGAGATTTAAGCCGGGGTATTACTCCAGGCTATCCTCAAAAGGGCATTGAGCGCTGCTACAGCAACTGAACTTCCACCTTTTCTGCCTCTGCAGCTGATAAAGGGATAATCCCTCTTCATAAGTTCGGTCTTGGACTCTTCCGCCATAATAAAGCCAACAGGAACACCTATTATAAGGTCCGGCATGAAAAGACCGTTGTCAACCATCTCCATTATCTTCATAAGTGCTGTTGGTGCATTTCCAATGGCAACAATACCAATCCCGCATCCTGATTCCACCGCCTTTTCCATCGCTACCTCAGCCCTTGTCTTGCCCTCAGCCTTTGCAGCCTCAATTACATCATTGTCTGATATCAGGCAGATAGTCTTCCCCCCAAACTCCTCCAGTATCTTCCTGCTGATCCCTGACTCTGCCATCTTAACATCAACAAGGATGTCCCGGCCCTCTTTAATGGCCTTTAGAGCAGCCTCTATTGCACCGGGATGGAACTCCATCAGTTCTTCATACTGGGGGTCTCCCGTGGCATGGATAACGCGCATAACCACCTGGAGTTCCTCTGCGGAAAAACTCCTGCCTTTCAAAAGCCCCTCTATGACCTGAAAACTGTCCGATTCAATGGAAAGCCCTTTGGCAGTGAGATTTTTGATCATTTTCATCCCCCCTTTTTTAATAGTATGGAATTCATAAAAACTTCTGCATTTGACCCCGCCGAAGCCCCCCTTTAATGAAGTAATTAGTTAAAATAGTCAACCCTTGCCGGAAAAGTCAAATATCAGGAAACTGTGCTATAATATTTTTTATTATGTAAAACAGCGTGCAGGGTTTTTCCTGAGGTGGTCCTTATATAAGTACAAGGAGAAAATGAGTCATGGGCAGAATAGAGAGGCTTTTTGATGATTTAAAGCAGGGGGGCAAAAAAGCATTTATTCCCTATATAATGACAGGGGATCCATCACTGAAAAAGACGGAAGAGCTTGTGCTTTTGCTTGAGGAGTGTGGTGCTGACATTATAGAGCTTGGGGTCCCATTTTCCGACCCTCTTGCAGACGGGCCCACTATACAGATGGCTGCAGAGAGGGCGATTAAGCGGGGGGTAACGCTCAGAAAGGTTCTTGGGGCTGTCAGGAGACTCAGGGAAAAGACCTCTGTTCCCATAGTCCTTATGACTTATTTTAATCCTGTCTTCAAATATGGACTTGCATCCTTTATAGACGATGCATCCGGCTCAGGAGTTGACGGGCTGATAGTGCCTGACCTGCCCACTGACGAGGCCAAAGACCTCATCAGACTTGCACGGACCAAAGAAATTTCAACCATATTCCTGCTTGCTCCAACCTCAACCGATGAAAGGATAAAGCTGATCAGCCGTGAATCAACAGGTTTTATATATTATGTCTCAATAACAGGCATTACAGGTGCCGGTCTTACTATAGATAATACTATGAGAAGGATGATCAGGAAGATTAAGTCCGTATCCGGAAAGCCTGTTGCCGTCGGCTTTGGGGTGAAGAGACCCGAGGATGCAGAGGCAGTTGCGGAGATTGCGGATGGTGTGATTATTGGAAGCTCCATTGTAAAGATGATCAACGAAAATGAAAAGGGGCTGAAGAGCTATCTGAAGTCACTGAGAAGGGCGATATGAAAAGTAATTACCATTTGTCATTTACTTTTTGTCATTTCTCAATAACCGATCAACCTATGGGAAATAAATCACTAAATGGCTGCTCGTCTTTCGTTAAACAGCCCCATTGGTAAATAGCAAATGGCAAATGATAGTTTGACTAACTATGGCGTGGTTTAAAAGAACAAAAGAAGAGAAGGCGGACCGGAAGGTAAAGATTCCCGAAGGGCTCTGGGTAAAGTGCGACAACTGCAAAGAGATTATATACCTCAAAGAGGTTGAAAGAAACCTCAAGGTGTGCCCCAAGTGCAACTACCATTTCCGTATAAGCGCTATGGAGCGGTTAAAACTCCTTGTAGACAGCGGCTCTTTTCAGGAGATGGACCCTGACCTTGCCTCCTCAGACCCTCTGAAGTTTAAAGACAGCATTCCCTATAGTGAAAGGCTGGCGAAAAACCGGGGGAAGAGTGGGCTTAATGATGCAATTATCAGTGGAGAGATGCAGATAAAGGGGACCCCTGTTGCGATTGCTATTATGGACTTTTCTTTTATGGGTGGCAGCATGGGTTCCGTTGTTGGTGAGAAGGTGACAAGGACGGCAGAACTTGCCCTTGCAAAACAGATACCCCTTATTGTAGTCTCTGCCTCAGGTGGTGCCAGGATGCAGGAAGGGATGTTTTCGTTAATGCAGATGGCAAAGGTCTCTGCCGCCATCGGCAGGCTTAAAGACAGAGGAGTGCCATACATATCGGTCCTCACTGACCCCACTTTTGGTGGTGTAAGCGCGAGTTTTGCAATGCTTGGAGATATCATTATCGCTGAACCAAGGAGCCTCATCGGTTTTGCCGGCCCCAGGGTGATAGAGCAGACAATAAAACAGCAGTTGCCACCTGACTTTCAGCGGGCAGAGTTTCTCATAGGTCATGGCCTTATAGATATGATCGTCAGCAGAAAGGACTTGAGAGAGACTATTTTCAGGATTCTTAAGCTTCTGCAATGAGTTACAGAGAGACCCTCGAGTATCTTTACGGCCTCAGACATCAGGGGATAAAGTTAGGACTTGAAAATCCGGGGAAACTCTTCTCCCTTACAGGCAATCCTCAAAGTGCATACCATGCTGTTCATGTTGCCGGCACAAACGGCAAGGGCTCAACAGTATCCATGATCGCCTCTATGCTGAAAGCGGCAGGTATCAGAACAGGGACTTTCACATCCCCACACCTTGTGAGCTTCACTGAAAGGATCCAGGTTGATGGTGAGATGATCAGTGAAGAGGACGTCCTGAGACTTGCCGAAAATATCAGGGAACGGGTAGAGAGTGCCGGGGATTTAAATCCCACCTTCTTTGAATTCGTCACTGCCATGGCATTAGTTTACTTTCGGGAGCAGGGGGTGGAGTGGGCTGTAGTCGAGACAGGCATGGGCGGAAGGTTCGATGCCACAAATGTTATAAGCCCTGATATTGCGATCATTACCCCTGTAGGGTTGGACCACAGGGATTTCCTTGGCGAGACCCTCCCGGAGATTGCCTATGAGAAGGCGGGTATTATAAAAGGAGGAGTCCCACTTGTGCTTGCACCCCAGGCAGGGGACGCCCTGAATACTATCCTGAAAACAGCAAAGGAGAAGAATGTAGCTGTATATAAATATGGCGATGATTTTAAGGCAGAGATACAGGAGATGACACAAGCGGGGGTGAGGTTTGATTATATGAGTTTCGGGTTAAACTCGCAACCCGCAACCCGCAACCCGCAACCCGCAACTGAAATAAAGGGTCTCTTCACCCCCCTTACAGGTTCCTATCAGGCGATAAACGGTGCTGTTGCAGTCAAGGCATCGGAGATAGTCCTGAAATCCTGCAGTCCTCCTATTGATGATATCCCCGGTGTAATCCGTTCAGGACTGTCCGGCACATACTGGCCGGGCAGGTGCGAACTTGTCAAACTTAAGGGAATACCGATACTATTGGACGGAGCACACAACCCCGAAGCAGCCCTTGCACTGTCAGAAACCCTGAGCAATGTATATCTGTCATCATGCAGGACAGGGAATTATGACAACCTGATACTCATCTTCGGAGCAATGGCTGACAAGGATATAAAAGAAATCCTCAACCCCCTCCTGCCACTTGCCCGTGCAGTCATATTTACTTCCCCATCCTACGGCAGATCTGAAAAACCGGAGACACTGCTCAGAATAGCAAGGGGTCAGGTCTCAACATTTGACATAAGCGCTGACACCTCTCTTTCAGAGAATCAAAATGAACAGTTATGTCAAATGTTGAGACCTGACCCCTCTTTTTATGCCACACCGGATATAAAAGAAGCCATTAAACTTGCTGGAGGGCTTTATCACAAGGGTGATCTTGTTGTTGTGACGGGCTCCTTCTATACTGTCGGGGAGACACGCGAGGTAATGGGAGAGAAGGCCGTTCTTGCTAAATTAAGAGAGCATAGATAGCAGGGGGTCAGGTCTCAACATTTAACATAAGCGCTGACACCTCTCTTTCAGAGAATCAAAATGAACAGTTATGTTGAATGTTGAGACTTGACCCCTCACATAGAACTACATGAAAAACCTACAGTTTGCAATTATATTATTACTGATTGGCTTCTTCCTCTTCCCTGCCCTTTGCAGTGCTGAAGAAGTGGAAACTTCCATTGAGGCAAAGTTCCTGACATACGATGCAGCTCAGCAGGTCTATCACCTGAGGGGGAATGTGCGGATAAGAAGGCTGGATGCCCTTCTTCAGGCTGACAAAGCGGATTATAGGGAGAAGACCGGAGAGGCCAGGGCCACAGGGAATGTAAGGTACGAAGACAGGTGGGTCATTATAAAGGCAGAGAATCTTGAGATTAATATGGAAACAAAGAGGGGCATTATCTACAACGCGCGTCTCTTCTTCAAAAAGGATAATTACCATATCAGGGCTGAAGAGATCGAGCGTCTTGATGAGAAAAACTACGTGATAAGAAAGGCCACATTTACAACGTGCGATGCGCCTTTGCCTGCATGGTGTTTCAGCTCCAAAAAGACCGATATCAGAATTGGCGACAGGCTGAAGGCAAAAAACGTGCTCTTCAGGATAAAAGGTCTTCCGGTCCTGTACAGTCCACTTCTGTGGGCACCTATTTATACTGAACGAAAGACCGGTCTCCTCGTGCCTGAGCCGGGATTCAGAAGTGACAAGGGTTTTTTCTACCGTCAGCCCCTGTTCCTGGCACTCGCTGACAACAGGGATGCGACTCTCTACTTTGACTTGTACACCAGGAGGGGCATCGGCGAGGGGCTTGAATACCGTTATATAGAGAAAAAGGCCGGGGCCGGACAATGGTGGCTCTATCACCTGAGGGACAGGATGCTGGGAAAGGATTTCTTTGAGTTCAAGGGAAAGCACACGCTTTTCAGGAAGGACGGGCTTTCCGGTTTTTTGAATATACATTACGTTAATGACAGGAGTTTCTATCAGGAATACAGTCAACTGGTGCAGGTGAGGACTCGCAGGTTTCTCGAATCCACTGCAGAGGTATTTTATCCCTTCAAAAAAGGGAGGGCCTATCTCCTTGGAAGGGCCTGGCAGGACCTTAAGGAATCTGCTGAAGATGTTATGCAAAAGGTCCCGGAAGCCGGCATTTCCCTCTATCCCTCGAAAAAGGGGCCATTATACCTCTCACTAAAAACATCGTTCAGCAATTTCTACTCAAAAAAACTCCTCAGGGTTCAGCGGTTTGATATCTATCCAAGGATATACCATTCCATTGGTGACTCCATACAGCTAAGCCAGGTCATTGGCCTGAGAGAGACCATTTACAGTATCAGCAACTCGGATGATTTTCCCGACAGCATAAGCCGTGAGGCATTTGACTACACCATAAGGCTCCACACAAGGCTCAGAAAAAGATACCCTGCATTTACCCATATCATTGAGCCTGAGATCAGCTACAGGTTTATTCCCCCTATTGAAAACGATATTCCCCTGCTTGACAGCACAGAACTCTATCGCAGGGTTTCTGCAGTTGAATTTGGCTTCAGGAATTACCTCTTTGGCAGGAACGGCCAGATAGCCTCTGTGCGGCTGACCGGCTTATATGACATCCTCGCAGCAGATAACCCCTTTGGTCCCATAAGGCTTGAAGCCGCCTTGTTCCACCCCCTTAATTTCAAGTTGGACACCTCTTACAACCCGAACTCCGGTGATTTTGAGCAGATCAACTACAGCGCCTCATTACAGGCAGGCAGGGTGGGCTTTTCATTTGGACAGAGGTACTCAAAAGATGATGATATTCTCTTTTACAGAGGAGGGATCTCCCTGCCTGTAACGAGCAGGCTGGCGCTGAGTTCTGACCTCTGGTACGATGCCAAGGGAGGAGGGCTTGAAGATCTGAAGCTCAGTGCAAACTACTCAGCCCAGTGCTGGGGGATAAACATAGCATTCAACAAAAGGCCGGATGATTACAGTATCCTCTTTCTTGTTGAACTGAAAGGCCTCGGCACTATAAGGTTCAGCGGTATTTAAGGGCTGCTTCAATCATCCGGACCGCTCCTTCAGTATCTGTAACCTCTGAGTCAATAAGCACCTCAGGGTTCAACGGTTCCTCATAGGGTACTGTCACACCAGGGACAGGCCAGCCCTTTTTGCCCTTTATATATATATTCCTTGGTGCACCATGGGTCTCCCTTCTGAGCCTCTCCCTCCTCCGGCATTCCGAGATGGAGCACTTCAGGTAGACCTCGGCAAAATCAGGTATTACCTTCCTTGCAAGATCGCGCCACCTCCGCATATTTCCGGTGGCATCAATTATAATATCATGACCAAGCTCCGTAAGGAGCTTTGCAGTATAGACAATGCAGCGGTACACCAGTTTCCTCTCAGTCTCTGAATAGGAAGGACTTGGGGTAACTATTTTCCTCAGTTCGTCCATCCTCAGTATTACAAACTCAGGATGTCTCTCTTTGAAGGCTTCAGCCACCGTACTCTTGCCGCTTCCTGACAGGCCTGTTATCCAAATAGCTTTCGGCATATCGTTACCTTGTGTTTTTGATTGCCTTATATTTTTTAAATTTAAAGAAACACCAAATTATGTGAAGAAACCGGTATCCTTGCATAATCCTGGATTAAATCATGTTCATTCGTGACTGAACAGTTA
>ENA-ORDP01000363-ORDP01000363.1-marine-sediment-metagenome-genome-assembly--contig:-NODE-363-length-30474-cov-11.266544_pt1 | contig 30474 bp, 35 predicted proteins | sample MGYA00248627_ERZ508539 | MGnify/ENA primary metagenome ERZ508539 (study PRJEB26208, sample SAMN05571518) | marine sediment metagenome | biome: deep sea; feature: Hydrothermal vent; material... | reverse complement strand
AGTAGACAGCTTGGCAAAACTGGAACACTATCGTTGGGCGGGACATGCTGGATTATTGGGGCAGACACTTTTAGGCAATAGGGTATGGTGCTATTGTCAATAAGGAACATAACAGATGAGATAGCACAAGAATATTTGGAACATCATCAAAACTCGTCGAATGGTGACACAGGGTATATCCTCCTTGAGTAGGAGGACTTTCAGTCCATAGTCGTTGAGTTTGACCACCCGAGGGCGTCGTAACGCTGCGGGATTGAGACTGAACAGAGTGCGATATGCTAGAGGAGGTAGACATCATGCGCAAAACACTGGTTATTTTGATATGCCTGGGTCTGTGGGCCAGCACCGTCGTCGGCCAGGCACAGGTCCTGAATACCGACGACTCGCCCCAGGTGCTGGGTGCCGAGAACGCCAACCCGCCGACCCTGCAACTTCCATCGAATCCGCCAGTGGGCGGGGGCAATACGGATACCGGTAACGCCCAGGGTGCCACCATCCTACAAGGCCCCAGCGTGACATCCACCGTCAACCTAGCTCCGCCAACACCGACCCTGGCGCCGGAAAAGGCGCAGGCACCCCAGGGCAAGTCCATCAAAAAGGGCGCGGTTAGGCCCGACACCAAGAAGTTGGAGAGCGAGCCGGGGCTGAGGGGGGGCATGCCTGGTGTGGGCGGGCAGGACCTCAACGCCATGCGCAAGGGCGGCTCGCTGCTGAATGGCGGTATACCGGGCGGGCTGCCCGGCGCGTCGGGCAGCCCGGGTAACCTGGGTGGCAAGGTCGGCGGTAGCAGCCTGCCGGGCTTGACCGGCAGGCCCTCGCCGCCCGGCGTGCCCAAGACGCTTTCAGTCATGCCGGGTCTCCCAGGCCTGGGAAAAACCAAAACCATCTCATCCAGTAAGGGCAGTCAGCTGCCGGGTTTACCGGGTACCGGTCAGACCGGCGGGCTGCCCGGCGCCCAGGGTGGCGCTGCGGGTATTCCCAAGGGCGCCGCGCCGGACCCCTCCAGCCCATTCGGCAGCCGCGTCCGCGGGATCACCGGCACGCCGGGATTGGGTGGTGGGCAGGGGTCTTCGCCTAGCGTAGCGGGCATTGGTGGCAATTCCGAGATTATGGCGGACGGTAAGAAGGATAAGAAGAAAAACAAGAAAAACAAGAAAAACAAAGGTAAATCTAAGGGCAGGAAGAAGCGCAAAGTCATTAAATTTGGCACCAAGGATAAGGCTGCGCTGGATCGCTTGATCGTCAAATATGAGAAAAAGGTACTGAACAATACGGCGACCGAGAAGGACGTTCGAGTCTATCTTACCCTGCTGGACATGAAGAAGGGTTTTAGCGCGAAGAAAAAGCCCAAGAAAGGCAGCATCTGGTCGCCCGTGAAACAGAATTGCAATCCTAACGATCCCAGCTGTAAGTTTGACTCGCGCAGTGACGAGGAGATCCTTGCCGAGATCAGGCAGATGATCGACCGTGGCGGCATCCCTGGCGAGGGGGATACCATGAAACCGGTGCAGGACGACGGCACCACCGGCCGCGGGGGTAAGGTACTGGGCAGCTCGGTCATCAGTCGGCCAACGAAGGACAGCCTGGATGGCAAGTCGGGCGGCGGCCGGATCGTGACCGATCTGGAGAAGACCGGCAACCCGGGCGCTGCCGGCGATTAAAGAAGAAAATTCCCGCTAGCAAAGCATTAATGGGCGACCCCTTTGCAAACAGGAAGAATTGGCTAGTCGTTAGTTCATTAAGTTATCGGCATCCCCTTGTCTCTTCCCTTTATCTTCTTATATAGACCATATATCGGGTCTATTGGGTTGACCTACATGGAATAGACCAGCACACTAGTCTATATATACAGGAGAGAGTCGATGTTGAAAAAAATAGGTTCTTACGATGCCAAGACCAAGCTACCCGAAATACTTCGCAGAGTAGAAGCTGGCGAGGCTTTTACGATAACAAATAGAGGAAAGCCCATTGCCGATCTTGTTCCCAGCCGTGTAGGTGGCCGTCAAAAAACAGAGGCCGCTATCAGCAATATATTAAAAACAAAAAAGAAGCATAAAGTTTCTGATCGCCTGTTGGTTGAACTTAAGGAGGGTGGACGAAAATGACAGGTTTCGTAATGGATAACTCTGTGGCGATGCGCTGGTTGTTAGAGAGCAAGAAGGCATCAGATCAGAAATATGCAGAAACCGTACTAACAAGCTTGTCTCAAACAGGCGCAATTGTACCAAACCTATGGCACCTGGAAGCTTCTAATGTATTGCTGGGCGCAGAAAAACGAAGGGAAATCAGCGCTTCGGAGGTCGAACAGTTTATTACACAATTAGAGAATCTTCCTATACGTGTCGATCCTTTTACATCACACCAATCGTTTAACAGGACGTTGGCGTTGTCTCGCATCCATAAACTCAGCAGCTATGATGGCGCGTACCTCGAATTAGCAATACGCGAAGGTTTGCCACTCGCCACCTTAGATAAGAATTTGACTAAGGCAGCAAAAAGGGTGGATGTGGGGATATACTTAAAATGACAGGGCGAGGGTATTAACGTAGGAGCGCCCTTCAAGAGGATAGTGTTTGCCAGCGATTGTTTCGGTAAACCTGTAACGGTCGGAAATTGGCCTTGTAATCCATTTTTGCGCAGTGTTCAACCCAGTACCCAAGGTATACCCAGTCCAATCCCCTTTGTTGGGCGTAGTGCAACTGCCACAACACGGCATAAATACCGAGGCCACGGGTTGAAAGGTCTGGATCAAAGAAGGTGTAGACTGCTGACAGCGCACCGGGCAGCATATCGGTAATCGCCACTGCAATCAGGTTTGCCTCATACGCTTTGGTAGCAGGGGTGTGAAACTCGATAATGCGGGTGTCGGTGAAGCGGCTAAAAAGAAATTCTTCATATAGCGCCGGATCATCGTTATTCATGGAACTGTCAGGGTGACGACTGGCTTGGTATCGCCGGTAGAGGTCGAAATGGGATGGGCCAAATTGCCCCGGTACGATCACCACATCCAGGTCCTGATTTTTGAGCCACGTCCGCCGCTGGCTACGCGTGGGGCGAAATTTCGTTACCGGCACTCTGACGGACACACAGGCTTGGCAGCCCCGGCATTGGGGACGATAAATTAAATCACCACTACGCCGGAAGCCCTGCTGAGTGTAGCGGCTAAAAATGGCCTCTTCCACATCGTAGCCGGGATCCACAAATAGGGTGGTGGCCTGGTTCCCAAATAGATAATTGCAAGGGTAGGGCAGGGATAAAAACAGGCCCGGTGTTTTTTCGTTGATGGACATGCTCAGGCCACTCTAAGCGCAGGATCGATGATCCAGGGTGCTGATGGTTCTACGCTTTCGCGGAGGTGTTTAATTTCGGCCAGGAAGGCTTCACGACGGATGAGCTGTGCCCCCAGGCTAAACAAGTGTTTGGAGGGGAGTTGACAATCTATTATAGAGTAGTCCCAGGCCTGGAGTTGTTTGGCTAAATAAACGAATGCCACCTTTGAGGCATTAGACACCTGGCTGAACATGGATTCGCCAAAGAACACCTTACCCAGTGCCACGCCATATAGCCCGCCTACCAATTTATCGTCCAACCAGGCCTCTACTGAGTGGGCAATGCCGCTACGATGTAGCTCGCAGTAGGCGTCGATCATTTCTGGAGTAATCCAGGTGCCGGTTACACCGGTCTCATTGCGGGGCAGGGCACAGGCGCGTATCACCTTGTCGAAGTTGCGATCCAGGCTGACCTGGAACCGGCCCTGCCGCAAGGTCTTGCCCAGGCTGCGTGACACCTTGAGGGCCTGGGGAAACAGGACAGTGCGCGGGTCGGGAGACCACCACATAATAGGTTGACCTTCGCTGTACCACGGGAAGATGCCCCTGCGGTAGGCGGCCTGGAGTCGGGCGCTAGACAGGTCCCCTCCCACCGCCAACAGGCCATCTTTGTTCGCTTTTTCTAGCGGCGGGAAGCGCAGATCCTTGGGGTCCTGGGGCAGGGTGGCAATAGTCACTGTGCCTTCCTGTAAGGGGTGCGTTGGTCCAATGCCTTGATATAGTCACGCATCCCATGGTCTTCTTGTTGTAGGAAATCGGCAATGGCGGTGGCAAATTCGGGGTGGCGCAGCCAGTGGGCTGAATAGGTGGTGGTGGCTAAGAATCCCCGGCTCAGTTTGTGTTCACCTTGGGCACCGGCCTCAAAGCGTTTTAACTGTTGTTTGATGCAATATTCAATGGCTGCGTAGTAGCAGGTCTCAAAGTGTAGCGAGTGATAATCCCGTAGTGATCCCCAGTAGCGGCCATATAGAGTATCTTGCCCGCTAAGATTCAGGGCCATGGCCACCAACTTTGGTCCTTCATAGGCCACGGCCATGACGATATATTCCGGCATACTGCGACCGAGGGTATGAAAGAAGCGTCGTGATAAATAGGGGATGGCGCTGTGTCTTTGAATGGTGCCTAGATAAAATGCGTAGAATGCATCCCAATGCCGTTCGTCTAACTCTGATCCAGTTCGCATGTCCACGTGGATACCCGCCTCTTCGACCCGGCGTCGTTCACGTTTGATTTTTTTGCGCTTGCGGGCGCAGAACGCGTTGAGGAATTGGTCAAAGTCCTCATATCCTGGGTTATGCCAATGGAACTGATGGCCGATACGCGTTAACAGCCCTTGCTGTGCCAGATATTGATGGGTGGATTGTTGGGTAAACAGCCAGTGCAGAGAGGACACCCTGGAGTCTTCGGCATAGGTCTGTACCCCTTTAACGAGCGCAGACTTGATGGTTTGGTCGGGGTCGTCTTTTCCCGTCAGGAGTCGAGGGCCGGTGGCAGGGGTGAAGGGGATGGCGGCGACCAGCTTGGGGTAGTAGTTGAGACCGGAGCGGGCATAGGCATCGGCCCACGCCCAATCGAATACATATTCCCCATAGGAGTGGTCTTTGAGATAGAGCGGTACTGCCCCGATCAGGGTGTTGGCGTCTCTGTCTCCCGTGCTATCTTTCTGGTAGGCCACAAGATGTTGGGGGATCCAGCCATGGTGAGCACACACACAGTCACTGTCTTCCAGGGCGTTGAGGAACTCGTGGCGCGCAAAGGGGTAATCGGTCCCACACAATCGGTTCCACTGCGATGGGGGCAGTGTGGACAGCCTGTCGATTGTCTCCAGTCGCATAGGAAAAGTGTAACACTTAGCCAGCACAATTCTTTGCTTCTTCATACCCTATGCTCCACAATAGTGCTTTAAAAACTAAGGGCACTTCTATTATATAATTGATAATCCCTTCTCCCCCCGGGAGGAGGTGAGGATGAGGGGATAAATAATAGAAGTGCCCTTAAGTGAATGATCATGAATTTGCACCAATATCAGGCCGCCGGGCATGTGATTGCGCAATCCTCAACGGAAAGGGGACAGCGCATGGCGGGGGCTTTACAGGAAAATGACTGACGGCCTGAAGATTGCGCTGGGCCAGATTAATGTTCGGGTAGGCGATGTCGCAGGCAATGTAAGAAAAATCGCTGCCGCCCTGCAGCGGGCCCGGGATGAGTTGAATTGTGATCTGGTCGTATTCCCCGAACTCACGCTGACCGGCTACCCCCCGGAAGACCTGTTGTTACGGCCGGGTTTTCTTGCCTGTGCCGAACGGGGCCTTAATGCTCTGTGCCAACAGATCAGGGGTATCGACGTTATCGTCGGTCACCCCAGTTTGGAGAAAGACCTCTTATTTAATGCCGCGTCACTTATTCGCGATGGCGCCATCGTTGCCCGTTACCATAAACAACACTTGCCCAATTACGGCGTGTTCGATGAAGTGCGCTATTTCAAACCGGACCAACACCCCTGCATCGCCAGGGTCAAGGGGGTGCCCGTCGGCATTACTATCTGCGAGGATATTTGGGAGGACGGGCCGGTAAAGCGCTCGGTGGATGCGGGCGCGGCGTTGATTGTGAATTTGAATGCCTCCCCCTTTCATATTAACAAGGGCGATGAGCGGGATGCAGTAGTAGCCCGGCAGGCCCGGGGGCATGACGTTCCCATTGTCTACATCAATCTGGTGGGAGGGCAGGACGAACTGGTGTTTGACGGTGGGTCGTTTGTGACCGATCAAACCGGAACCGTGAGGCAACGTTGCCCACTATTTGAAGAAGCCCTGCAAGTCATTCAGTTCTGCAGTGACGGATCGATTATGGATTCGTTCCCCTCGACAGTTGACCTGCCGACCCCTGAAGAGAGTGTGTACCGCGCTATTGTTTTAGGGGTGCATGATTACGTAGAGAAAAATAGTTTCAGTGGCGTGGTTATCGGTCTATCCGGCGGCATCGACTCGGCCCTGGTGCTGGCCATTGCCGTGGATGCCCTGGGGGCAGACCGTGTCGAGGCGGTGCTTATGCCATCCCGCTATACCAGTGACATAAGCAACGAGGATGCCCAAGCCCAGGCTGATAAGCTAGATGTACAGACGAGTGTGGTGCCCATCGAACCCATGTTTCAGGCCTTTTTGGATGGGCTGAAAGATGAGTTTGCGGGCATGGCCGAAGGCACTACCGAGGAGAATCTCCAGGCCCGCTGCCGCGGCCTGATCCTCATGGCAATCTCGAATAAAAAACATAAGATGGTGTTGACCACCGGCAATAAGAGTGAGATGGCGGTGGGTTACGCCACCCTTTACGGTGACATGGCCGGGGGCTTTGCGGCGATCAAGGATGTACCCAAGACCCTGGTCTATCAACTGGTGCGCTATCGAAATGGGTTGTCCCAGGTGATCCCGGAGCGGGTGATCGAGAGGCCACCGTCCGCAGAATTGGCGCCGGATCAGAAGGATAGCGACTCCCTGCCGCCTTATACTGTGCTTGATGCTATTCTGGAGATGTACATCGAACAGGATTGTTCACCGATCCAGATTGTAGAGGCAGGGTATGAATCGGCGGATGTGGATCGGGTCGTGGCGCTAGTGGATCGAAATGAGTACAAGCGCCGCCAGGCCGCACCCGGCGTGCGTATCACTCGGCGCGCCTTTGGCCGGGATCGGCGTTATCCCATCACCAACGGCTATGCGCCGCGTAGTTAGTCCCCGGATTAGACGGATTAGAATGGCTGTATAACGTAAAAGCCACAAAGGCGCAGGAGGACGCGGAGAAAACATAAGGGCACTTCTATTCATAACTTAAAAGGAGAGATAGATGATGGTTAGCGTATTGAAAAATTCTGTTCACGTTGTTACCAGACCAAAAGCATTCGGACCGACGAAACAAGCATTTGAAATAAAAAACGATTCGGAAAAGGAAGTGACAGTCTTCCTTGAACGCTTGGGAAGTGAACACTTTAGGGTCTCCAATTCATGTCAGAAGTTAACTATGAAACCGGGCGCTTCGGCGCGGGCGCAGGTAGAGTTTTGTGCGCCAGAAAAAGGTTTTGTTATTACCCTGAGCGCTATCTTTAAGGCGGTTATTAATGTGTGGGCGCTTGAACAGGGAAAGGGGGTGAAGAAGGAGCTGGTAGACATACTAAATGTGACAGCAACAGGCCCCGGCTTCGTTTCGTTAGACAACCTGCATTGTTTTGACCCGGCAGGTTCATCTAAAGAACATCAAACTGGAAGGAGGGCAGGATAATGGCGGCGCCAACGATAACAATAAGCAGCGTTATACCGGGAACTTCTATATCGGCCAATACCGGTAGAGTCGAGTTTAGCTGGAGTGTAAGCGACACTCCTCCGGCTGCCGCTACAGCGGTCTGGGTGGGAGGAGGCAGACCGGGGTTAGACGTGTTGCCCGAAGGTGTATTTACAGACTGGGGCGGCGGGGCTTCCAACGTATTCCCTACTACAAGTGATACATTTACAATGGACGCTGGACGAACGTGGTCATTTGATATTGTTGCAATAAATGAAGACGGACAAACCGAAGACAGGGAAATATTATACTCCAAAATACCGGTTGGCTATCACGCTGCCACTGTCCCCGGTGCCCCGGTGAGGGAAAGTGATCTTAGGCTCATCCGAAGTTATTTGGAAGACATCGACCGCAGGTTAAATGACAACGTTCTTACGACTCTGCCGGGCTATATCGAAGAACATAATAGACGGATTCCGGATGACGATGCGGAATATCGCTTTCCTGCTTTCGGTGATATGGCTTATCTCAGCGGTGGAGTGGGCACGGGCAACCTTACCGATGATATTCTAAACGCCATGCGGGATGTGCTGATCTATATTAGTGCCAATACGCTGCCACGCGGTTATAGGCCAGGCACAATCACAGTTCCGGAGAGAGAGGCGCTATGTAGCAGTGGCGCCGTGTATGGTATATCTACCCGTGAGTGGGTTTCCATCTGCCGTGATATTGGCGCGAATGGCTTGACACTTCTCCATGAATTGTTTCACTACGCTTCCACTTCAAATAATGGGGATGAAACGAGGGCTTTCGCTATTTCCATGTGTGCGTACAATATTCTTCCTTGATGTAGTTAGCCACAGATTTTCAGGAAGGGCCGTTATTTAAAGAGCCTCGACAATAACCCCCGTTTTTGTTTGTCGGTTCCGCTCTTGAGATAGACGCTGTTGGGAAAGTTTTTCTTGAGCACCCGGGTGGTATCTGCGGCGAGTTTGTTGAGACCGATATTGAGGTAGGCGGTGGCCATCATGCCCAGGGCATCTTCCACTGCCGGGGCTCGTTGATAGTTTTCGATCACGTGTTTGCTGCGATTGATGACCGCCACATAGGCGCCACGGTCCATGTAATACTGTGCCACCCGGATATCATGCCGGGCCAGGGCATTGAGCAAATAGGCCATACGGTCAGCCGCGTCGATGGCATAGCGACTATTTGGATAGCGGTTCACCAATTCGCGAAATGATTCAAATGCGGCGCGTACCCCCTGGGGATCGCGGTCGCTGAGGTCCGGTTCACCGGCAAAGCGATCCAGAAATCCGCGTTTGGTGCTGAAGTGGGCCAGACCCTTTAAGTAATAGGTATAATCCACATTGGGATGGGTAGGATGCAGGCGTATGAAACGATCAGCTGCGGCGATGGCTGATTCAGGTTCGCCAAACTTGTAGTAGGCATAGGCGATCTCAATCTGTGCTTGCTGGGCGTAGCGTCCATAGGGGTAGCGGGCTTCCAGGCCCTCATAGTATTTGATGGCATCTTCGTAATCGCCATCATTGAGGGAATCCTTGCCAGCATTGTAAAATTGCTGTGCGGACCAGTCGTGGGTTTTGTCGTTCCCCTTGGGCAGCCAAGCACAATTGGTTAGAGAGAAGACAAAGAGTATGCCAATGAGGCCGTAAGATAATCGCATAAGTTTATTCCGTCGAACTGTTCCTAAAGTCGGGCAAGCATAACCTTATTTGGAAACGCGGTGAAGCAGTATTCTAATTAAAGAAGATCCTATGGACGACGAAGCACAGCCATTAAATGCCGAAATTCCCCAGGCCAGCGCTGGCCTACGGCTGGATCAGGCCCTGGCGGTTCTGTTTCCCCAGTTCTCCCGCAGTCAGATCCAGGCCTGGATTCGCGACCAGCGGGTGCGGGTGGATGGCCGTTTACTGCGCCAGCGTGACCCGGTGGCAGGTGGTGAGCAGATCGAGATACGGCAGCCGCCCCCCCAAGAGACACCCTGGCTGGCCCAGCCATTGGATCTCGACATCGTATTTGAAGATACCAGCCTGTTGGTGGTCAATAAGCCTCACGGCGTGGTGGTTCATCCGGGGGCCGGAAATCCAGACCGGACTTTGGTCAATGGTTTAATCCATTATGATCCCACCATGGGTCAGTTGCCCCGGGCGGGGATTGTCCACCGTTTGGATAAAGACACCTCTGGCCTGTTGGTGGTGGCCCGCAACGAAATGGCCCGTCGCAATCTTATCGACCAACTCAAGGAGCGCAGCCTCAAAAGACAATACCTGGCAGTCGTCAGGGGTGTTCTGGTTGCGGGGGGCACGGTAGAGGCTCCCATTGGCCGCCATCGCCGGGACCGCTTGCGCATGGCCGTGACCAGCGCGGGTAAGCCTGCGATCACACACTATCGGGTCAAGGCCCGCTATCGCGTCCACAGCCTGCTGCGATTGTCCCTGGAAACCGGTCGCACCCACCAAATTCGAGTGCATATGACCCATATTGACCACAGTATTGTCGGTGATCCGGTGTACGGTGGTCGGCTGGCGGTGCCTAAAGGCGCCGATTCTGCCTTGATCGAGTTATTGCGTGGATTTCGCCGCCAGGCATTGCATGCCGAGACCCTGGGTTTGGTGCACCCTGAATCGGGTGAGTCCATCCAGTGGAGTTGTCCACTGCCGGATGATATGCAGGCCCTGGTGACGGCCTTGGCGGCAGATGCAGACGTTTAGGCAGTGACTGGGGAGCTTAATATGACCGGAACTTCGGCTTCATTTATTTTTCCTGACTGGCCTGCTCCCAAATCTGTCAAGGCAGTGTGCACCACCCGTATGGGTGGTGTGAGTGCCCCACCCTATGACGCATTCAATTTCGCTGACCATGTGGGGGATAGTGTTGGGTCGGTGCAGGAAAATCGACGGCGTCTCGGTCAGCAACTGGGGTTGCCCGCCGAGCCGGTGTGGCTGCAACAGGTACATGGCGTTCAGGTCATTGATGCCAAACATGCTGTCGATAACAAGGCCGACGGTAGTTTTTGCGCCTCGGCTGCGGTGGTGTGCGTTGTGCTCACTGCGGATTGTTTGCCGGTGCTCTTGTGTGACCGCGACGCCGGGGTGGTGGCCGCGTTGCATGCCGGTTGGCGGGGTCTGGCGGCGGGGATTATCGAATCGGGCGTCACTGCCATGGGTTTACCTGGTGATTCTCTAATGGCATGGCTGGGCCCCGCTATAGGCCCTCAGGCGTTTGTTGTGGGTGATGAAGTGCGCGATGTCTTTATTCAGGCCAGCCCCCTCAGTCGCCATGCCTTTAAGGCCGTCAACAAGTCAGCGGACCCTATAGGTGTTTGGTTGGTCGATCTTTATGCCTTGGCCCGGCAGCGCCTCAATGCCCTGGGCGTGGAGGCGGTTTATGGGGGTGACGACTGTAGCTACACTGACGCCCGGAAGTTTTATTCCTATCGGCGGGACAAGACCTGCGGACGTATGGCGAGCTTGATCTGGATAGAACCATGATCGGGTTGGGGAACGGTTATAGGCGTTGTTACGCGGGAGCGCTGAATTCAACTAGCTTGCAAAGGCGCGAAGTCCGCAAAGAAATTCATTCGCACATAAAGGTCCGCAGAAATCGTAGGGTGGGTAATTGTGCCCACCGGGTAGCGGCCAAACATCCCGATAATATCATTGCCATGAGTCGCGTGGGCATGAATGCCCACCCTGCACGGGGCGATTTATGCAATGATTGGGTTAACAGTTCCTTCTCTCTGAGGGAGAGGGTATTAATAGAAGTGTTCTTAACAGTTTTTGTTGATAAGTAAAAATAACGATGACAACGCTTTATTGGATAATCAGTTTTACTTTTTTAGGAGCGGTGATCGGTGTGCTTGCTGCGGCAGGTGTGTTGATGCTGTCAGAGAAGATTGTTTCGCGGTTTCTGCCTCGGTTGGTGAGTTTTGCCATTGGTGCGTTATTGGGTACGGCCTTTTTGGGGTTGTTGCCCGATGCCCTGGAAGGTCGTGATCTGGAAGGTATCCATGCCATTACTGCCATTGTGCTTGCGGGTGTGTTGAGTTTCTTTTTGCTTGAAAAGATGCTGTTGTGGCGCCACTGTCATGCCGCCCATTGTGAGGCCCATTCCCACGGTCTAGAGGATGCACAAAAGGCCGCTACAGCAACCATGGTGTTGGTGGGGGACGGTATTCATAATCTCGTCGATGGCATTTTGATTGCGGCTGCCTTTCTTACCGACACTCATCTCGGTATCGTTACCACTTTTGCAGTGATCACTCATGAGATTCCCCAGGAAGTGGGCGACTTTGCCATTCTGCTGCATAGTGGCTATAGCAAGACACGGGCGCTGTTGTTCAATCTTCTGTCCAGCCTGACCACCATCGTCGGTGGCGTGGTAGCGTATTTTGCACTTTCACTGTCGACTCAGCTATTGCCCTATATATTGGCCGTGGCGGCATCCAGTTTTCTCTATATTGCTATGGCTGACCTTATACCTGGTCTTCACAAACGAACCGAGGCGCGTGCTACTGCGGAACAAGTGCTGTTAATACTCGTGGGCGCAAGTATCATCTACTGGGTACACTCTACGCTTCACTAAAGAAAATCAAAAATTGGGATACCGGAGTGGTCGATAAGGCTGTGAATCCAGGAGGGGTACGACTCCTTCACCGGCAGTTACCCGAACCGGGCGGTTGGCCCATTTCCCTGCAAACCACGGATAAATAAGGGTGTACATGGGCTACCATTTAAGCTTTACTTGATAAAGGTATCCCGATTTAGGTTAGGGGAGTTCTGATCAATTGAACTTGAACCGCCAAGACGCCAAGAACACCAAGCATTTCCTTTTGAAAAACAACAATCTATCTTAGTATGGTGATCTCGACAACTGCTCCATGCGTTGCTCTCGGCTTTGGCTCCAAGCGTCGCTCTACCTCCCCCATCCGTGGGGTCGTTGGCGCCTTGGCGGTTGAGCGTCATTTAGAAGTTCCCTGGTTTTGTTTCAGTTCGCAGTTGACCGTAGATTCTTAAATTAGACCGTCTACCCGTTAGATGTAAGATACAACAATGAAAAGAATCCGTTGGGCCCACATTTTCGCCGGATTAATAACAGCGGTGATTGTTTTTGCGTTCATTGCGGCGGTCCCTGCGGAGGATTGGTTGGTTGCCTGGCGTCATGGAACGATGTTTTGGGTGCTCGGCGGTTTCTTGGCGGCGGTGCTGGGATGGTTGATCTATTTTCTCCTTGGCAGGCCGGAACAACTGCGCATCGCCATCAAACAGGCAAAAGAAGAACTGCGAGAGCGTGAGGGACTTTTTCATAAACTATCGGAAGCCGCATTCGAGGGGTTTGTTATCGCCGAAAAAGGCAACATTCTGGAGGTGAGCCCTGAGTTTGCGCGGCTTTTCGGCTATGAGCCGTCAGAGATGATCGGCATGAACGCCACTGAGCTTGTGGTGCCGGACTGCCGCGACGTGGTAATGAAAAAAATTGCCCAAAATAATGAGCAGTCTTATGAGGCCGACGCAGTGAGAAAAGACGGCTCCACTTTTACATTAGAGGCACAGGGCACAATAGCCTTTTATTACGGCAAAACAGTAAGGATCACGGCAGTTCGAGATATTACCGAGCGCAAGTTGGTAGAAAAGGAACTAACAGAGCATAGGGAGAATTTGGAGGAACAGGTAACTTGGCGCACTGACCAGGTCAAGGAGCAGGCGCGCATCATTGACCAGATTCACGACTCGGTGATCTCTACCGACCTGGGTGGTTCTATCGTTAGTTGGAACAAGGGTGCGGAGCGGTTATTCGGCTATACTGTCAAGGAAGCCTTGGGTAGGCCTATTACCTTAATTTATTCACCCGACAAACTTCAATTCCGCCGGGACAGGATTATCGCACCGCTTATGGAAAAGGGCGGGCACGAGGTTGAGGTGTGCTTGCGGCGAAAAAACGGCGAGGATTTCTTTGCCCATATGTCATTATCCTTGCTCTACGACGAAGCCGGTAATACCAAAGGCATGATCGGCTACGCGATGGATATCACCGACAGAAAAAAAACGGAGATCGCCTTAGAGGCAGCCAAGGAGGAAGCGGAAAGGGCCAATCGCGCTAAATCGGAGTTTCTCTCCAACATGAGCCATGAACTGCGTACACCTATGAACGCCATACTCGGTTTTGGGCAATTACTTGAAATGGAAAAGGAGTCGTCCCTGACTCCGGTGCAGACGGAATATATCCAGGAAATACTCAAGGCGGGATATCACCTATTAGATCTCATCAACGATGTATTGGATCTGTCTAAGATCGAGTCCGGACACCTGGAGTTGAAAGTTGAGACTCTCAATGTGTCTCAATTGGTGGCCGAGTGCATTGCGCAGATTGTAAGTACCTTAGCCCATACCGGACAAATCAGCGTGGACAATCGAGCCGTGGATCCGGCGCTATATTTGCACGCCGACCAAACGCGATTCCGGCAGATTCTGATCAACCTGCTCAGTAACGCGGTGAAATACAACCGGGAAGGCGGTACCGTGACCGTTGATAATACGGTCGGGCCGGAAGGCCGGGTGCGTATCAGCGTTACCGATACCGGCAAAGGTATCGCGAAAGAGCAACTGGAAAAACTATTCCATCCTTTTGAGCGTTTGGAAGCCAAGAACAGCCTTATTGAAGGATCCGGTATTGGTCTGTCCGTAGCAAAACGATTAGTCGATGCCATGGGAGGTGCGATCGGTGTGGAAAGCACCCTGGGTAAGGGCAGTACCTTTTGGTTCGAGCTTCCCATGGCGCCGGTCTAATGAATGAAGAACGTGAAGAAAGGATTTCCACCTATTGCCGATGAAAGGGCAACGGTTTTGATCTTGGGTACAATGCCTAGCGAGGAATCGTTGAGAAAAAAAGAATACTATGGAAATCCACGAAACACATTTTGGGAAATAATGGCTAGATTACTGGAGTTTGAATATACCGCGATCTACGAAGTAAGAACGAGAACATTAAGAAACAATAAAATTGCGTTATGGGACGTCATGCAGGCTTGTGAAAGGCAAGGAAGTCTTGATTCGGCGATAATTGATAGCACTATAGCTGAAAATGATTTCATTTCTTTTTATCGTGGTCACCCAAATATTAGACATGTGTTTTTCAACGGCACAAAGGCTGAAAAAGAATACCACAAGCGCGTTCTTCCAGGGCTGCCTGATGAAGTAAAGGGGATTGAGTATTCCAGGCTTCCCTCTACAAGCCCGGCGATGGCGCGTTTATCGTTTGATGCAAAATTGTTGGAGTGGTCAAATATCAAGAAGAAGCAGAAACAAGTAAAATTCGCCAAAACTAAGCGTTAAAGGGATCAATGACGAATGGCTCTAATTAAACCCGAATCGCCAAGGTCGCGGTGGGGCGTCATTCAGAGGTCCCCTTGTTTGTAAAATTACATCCGCACCCGTCCGGCCTTTATCAATCTGTCCACCTCATCGGGTCCATAAGGCACCAACTCAATGAAAGGGGGCACGTCTGAATCCCGAATCGATCTAAATCGCATCATGGTCTGGCACATCTTGGTTTCGATGATGCCGCGTGTGTCCAGGTCGGCGACGCGGTCGACGATGGATTTGTGTTTCGGATAATTCTTCTTGGCGAAGAAATCGATTTCCGGGCCATGCAATACCAAGGTAAAGGCCGGTCCATCGCGGGGTAGTTTGTTTTTTTTATGTAGATATTCTACCCGATCAAGCAAGGCCTCCAGGTCAGCTTGACTATGTACGCTCACATCCAGCACATATCGAGATACTAGTAGTTCCGGGTTGAGTTGTTCGAGACGTATCTGGGCGCTGGGCGGTTTTATGTTGGGTACTTCCTTCTGGTCGGCAGATTGGCTATAGGCCCAGTAGCCACCCAGTATTGATATCAAAACAACCGCACTGATGGTTTTATACATGGTTACTCAACGGGTAGTGCCAAATTATAATGGATTCGAATTATATCGTGTTTTCAATGGTGCTGTTAACCGTTGGCGGTAGGAGCGGTCTTCTTACTAACGTACTCGTTAGTAAGTTCGCGATGTTACTCGCTGGTGCTAAATCCTGTTTAGATTGCCTGCCGAAAGCGTTTGCTACGATTTAAGGTTTTTGGGTGGGTAGATAAGTAGCTGGGTATATTCGTGTCGCCATGTGCCTTTTCGAGGCGCTCCAGAATGTTGGCAAAGCTCTCCAGGGGGATGTTGTGGAGGCGCATCACTTCCATGATACTGCCTGAAGCCGAGCCACGATCACCGTTTGAGAGCGTGGTTAAACTCCCAGAAAATTTGGGCGCCTATTTCAAGTTCGGGGTTTTGGGCTGGGTGGTGGCGTTGTTGCTGGTGTGGCTCGTGATACGCATACTGGATAGAAGGCATGACGCCTAACTGGACGATTCTCTTTTGGGGATGCACTGTCGGTGTGATCAATATCAGGGCGCTTCTTACAGCATTTTTTACCACAGAGGGCACGGAGGACTCAGAGTAGCAACACGTCTTTCCCTCTGTGACCCCGTGCCCTTCCAGGTGACAAATTTCTAAGTCATTGATTTATATGCTAGCTTAGAATCTTGTCACTTGTAGATCTGCGGCCGCGCAGCGGCATAAGAAACTCTGTGGTGAGTAAGTGCAATAGAATGCTTTTTACCCACAGACGGTTGCCGCTAAATTTATACCGTGCTTGGGTTGACACGCCCCAAGACCTCCCCTACAGTCGCCGCACGTCACAGGTGCTCTTAACGGATAATCATCCGCAGAGTGAAACGGGAAATCGGTACGCGTGCCCCTATCCAGATATTTTAGGTGCAAGTCATTCCGATGCTGCCCCCGCAACGGTGATCGAGCAAGAATGAATCATTAGGCCACTGCGTCAGATATTTTTTGATGTGGGAAGGCGATTTATTCGTTAAACAAACGCTCGTAAGCCCGGAGACCGGCCTGCTGACCATCAACAGCCAATGTTGCGGTGGGCAATGGGCCGGTCCTATCGCTGGTCCGTGTCCCCAAAACTCTCCCAACATCGGCACCCATTAATCGCCTATGTGCACGGCGGGTGCACAGGAGAGTGTCATGAGCTATCGATTTAACACCGCCTTATCCTTTACACAGTCTGTGATCTGTGGATTGGTTTTATCACAGCAAAGCTTTGCCGCAAGCTCCACCCCTGTGGTGGTCACCGCAACACGTACACCCATCGTCAATGGCAGTGCTATCACCCCGACCCTTGTTATCAATCGATCCGATATCGAATTGAGCCAGGCCCAGGACCTGACTCAGCTTTTACAGTTTCAAGCCGGGTTGGATATTGCCCGTAACGGTGGCCCCGGACAAACCAGCAGCCTCTTTATTCGCGGTACCGAAAGTAATCATACCTTGGTCCTGGTTGACGGCGTCGAAATTAATCCTGGCACCATTGGCGGCGCCGCCTTGCAGCAAATTAATCTGGATATGGTCGAACGAATCGAGATCGTAAAGGGACCACGCTCCACCCTGTATGGCTCTGACGCCATCGGCGGTGTAATCCATATCTTCACCCGGCGCGGTGGCAAAGGCACATCATCACAGCTCAAGCTGGGTACGGGTAGTGACCAGACCCGAACGCTGTCCGCTGCGGTACGACACGATGATGGCCGCTTTTATGGTGGCGTCGACCTGAGCCTGCTGAATACCGGGGGATTTCCAGCACGTCGCGGCGCCAGCACCGACAGTGGTTACAGCAATACAAGCATCAACGCCCGTATCGGCCACCGTGGCAAACGCTTCACCACCGAACTTAGCCATTGGGAGAGCCGTGGCAATACAGAGTATTTTGGTTTTTTCCTCGACCCTCTTGACCAGGACTACCAAAATGCGGTCAGCGCATTCACCGTAAAAGGCGCAATCAACAACCGTTGGGGGACAACCATCAAACTCAGTCACATGGTGGACCGCATCATCCAGAACCAGGGGGGTGACTTTGCCACCACACGGCGTACCGTATTCGATTGGCAGAATGACTTCCAACTAAATGCCAATAATCTGGTGACCGTTGGCGCCCTACTGTCAAACCAAAGCACCCGAGCCACCTCCTTTGGGAATACCCTGGGTGAAGATATTGACGAAAATGCCGCCTATGCCCAACTACAATCACAGCATGGCCGTCACCAACTCACGCTGGGCATCCGCGCCAACAATCATGATGCCTTCGGCAGCTACACCACATGGGATACCGGATACGCTTATCAGGCCACACCCGCCCTGCTATTGTCCGCCATGGTGGGTACCGGCTTCCGTGCCCCCGACAGCACCGATCGATTCGGTTTTGGAGGAAATCCAAACCTGGAGCCCGAGACCTCACGCAATATTGAATGGGTGGCGCGGTACCAAATGGGCATGGGGCAAACTTTTTCACTCAGCGCCTTCCAAAACAATCTGGATCAACTCATTAGCTTCGATGATCCTGATGGCTTCCTGGGCCCTATACCCGGACGCAATAAAAATATTGATAAGGCGCGCATCCGCGGGATTGAAGCGAGCTACAGCCTTGATCGCCACCCCTGGAAACTCAATATTCAGGCGACACTCCAGGACCCTGAGAATCGAAATGCCGGCAATCAATTGGCACGTCGAGCCAAACAAAGCCTGACTGTGAATGCCGCTTACACAGGCCGTCATTATCGAACTGGCTTCGATGCCCTGGTCACCAGCGAACGGCCTGATTCTGATTTCAGCAACACGGTAAATAGTGGATATACGCTAATCAATTTCTATGCAGAAAAAAAACTCACGCCAAGCTGGTGGTTAAGGGGCCGCATAGAAAACCTATTCGATCAAAACTACACCCTGGCGGACCAATTTAACACCCGGGGCCGCGCCGCGTTTATTGAAATTCAGTACAAACAGACCAAAGACGGCTAATGATCGTCCGTTTCTTATTATTGTCGGTAGTCTCCCATGGCCTCGCCTTGGCGTGGGCCATGGGCCAACCCCCACCAGAGATGCTGCGGCTTGCGGCACCCCCTCTTAGTGTAACGATATACGCCCAACATACAGCGAGCTCAAAAAATGCTCACTATCAGGGTAACGCAACCCAAAAGCGGTCCACGGTCCCTGTAAAATCATTATCGGCTGCCACTGGAGGCCAAACACACGCAAAAAATAATGATGACAAAGAGGTTGGTCGCCATATCAATAATGAGACCAACAAAAAACGTAGGGTGCAATACCATAATCAACTCATTGCCCTGGTTCGGCTTGCCCTTGGCCGCTATTTCACCTACCCCCCCCTGGCCCGCAAGTACGGCTGGGAAGGTGAAGTCCACCTCAATGCCCGTCTAGGCGCCGATGGGCAACTACATAACATCCGGGTGTCACGTTCATCCGGTTACGCGATACTGGATGATGACGCCGTATATACTCTGCAACAGATTGGTACAGTCCCCCATATCCCTCCAACCTCGCAGTGGCTGGGGAAACAGGATTATGACTTTGAACTACCGGTCATCTATCGGCTGACCCAAGGCTCTTGAACGTGTTAAGGGCACTTAATGGATCGTCCCTTCTCCCCCAGGGAGAAGGCTAGAATGAGGGATATTAAAATCATTGTGTTAGTCTTTTTTTAGCACATCTTTTTAAGTCACTAAAGTAACACGCACATGGGACAACGCCTAACCAAGATATACACCCGCACCGGCGACCGGGGTGATACCGGACTGGGGGATGGCCAACGTGTGGCCAAAGACGATGCCCGGATCGAGGCCCTGGGCGCAGTGGATGAACTCAATAGTCTCATCGGTCTGGTGCTATCGGAAACCGATGATGCATCCATTAAAAAAATACTGACGGATATTCAGCATCAATTATTTGAACTCGGCGGCGAGTTGAGCCTGCCGGGCAAGACCTTGCTCCAGGAAAGCTGGGTGGAGACCCTGGAACACCGGCTCGATGAACTCAATCAACCCTTGGGTTCCCTCAAAGATTTTATTCTGCCGGGAGGGCACCGTGCCGCCGCGCTCTGCCACCTGGCCCGCTCGGTGTGTCGCCGCGCCGAACGTCGCCTATATACCCTGTCCCGGTCTTCAGAGATCACCACCGTCAGCCTAAGTTATCTGAATCGGCTATCCGATCTTCTTTTTGTTATCGCCCGGTCACTGAATCAGAAACACGGTTATGCTGATGTGCTTTGGAAACACGACCCTTCTACTGATTGAACTACTTGGAAGCATCATGAATGTTAACCACAGAGGACACGGAGATCACAGGGCTAATAAACCTGGCTCTTTTCCTCTGTGTCCCCTGTGGTGCAAAATGCTGTTCTGGATGCCCCGACTTTCAATTGGGCGGGCAGGCAGACCAACATTAAATGCGTTGCATTAGTCCTGCCGGGCGCGGTCCACCAGTTCACAAATCTTTTCCACGCCGGCGACAATGCGCGGCGTGGGACGCACGATCAAATCTGCGGGGACGCCATAAAGACGCCCGTGTTTTATTGCGGTCATTGTGCCGTAGGTCCGCCAACCCTTCATTATGCTTGCCAGATCGGTCAGGCGGTCGCTCACCAGTATAAGCTGCGGATCACGCTGAATCACGTCCTCTACACCCACCACGGGTGCAAGCGTGGTCAGATCGGCAAACAAGTTAATACCGCCGCACACATCCAATAAATCCCCAAAGAGGTGAAGCCCGCCCAGGGTCATCAGTGGCCGACTTTCGATCTGGAAAAAAACTCTTACCGGAGACCGCGATTGAAAATTTTTGCGCAACCTGTCCAAGGATGCCTCAAAATCCTGCCGCACCTGCTGGGCCTGGGCCCTGGATTCTAACAGTCGACCCAGCTGAGTCAGTGTGCGTCCAATATCCTGGAGGCTCCTGAGTTCGCTGACATACACCGGGATCCCCAATGACTCTAAGCGCTCAATGTCAGCATTTCGATTACCGCTACCCCAAGCCACCGCCACATCGGCCTTGAGTGCAAGCACCTGCTCAATATCCACATGTCCGGCATCGGTCACCACCGGCAGTTTTGTGGCGGCGATGGGGTAATCGCTGTAGGCCGAGACCGCAACCAATTTAGCCCCCGCACCTATGGCATAGATCAGCTCCGTGGCATGCGGCGCCAGACTCACCACCCTTTGGGGGGGATGATCAAAATGCAGGCGATGGCCGCGATCATCGACAACCTCCAAGGCCCACGCCGGCAGGCTGAGCGCCCACAACAACGTCAACAGCCAGACAAACCGAACACCGATAAGATCCCTAAAAATCAAGCTCTTCAGAATAATTTGTGAGTAGATCTGAAGCCTAGCCCCCTCTCCCTCCGGGAGAGGGTTGGGGTGAGGGGGCCTCACAAACCCTCCTGTGGAGGTAAAGATCATTCCGCTCATCAAGCCAATCCGTCGCGAAACCGCTGCCACTGAAAATAGGGTCCAGGGTCAGTCTTACGACCGGGGGCGACATCCGCATGTCCGGTAATACGGCCCGGTCCGAGTACGGGAAATCGCATCATCAACGCTCGAGTCAATATCAACAGGTTGTCATATTGAGCATCGGCGAAGGCGGTATCATCACTGCCCTCAAGCTCCACACCAATGGAAAAGTCATTTACCCGGTTGCGTCCCTGAAAACTGGATTCCCCAGCATGCCAAGCACGCCGCTGCACCGGCACAAACTGAAGGAGTTCACCGTCTCGGCGAATCAAAAAATGGGCCGATACCCGTAACTGATAAATACCGGCGTAATAGGGGTGGGCATTGGGGTCAAGACGGTTGCAGAATAGGGCCTCAATATCTTCGCCACCGAATTCTCCTGGGGGCAGACTTATGGCATGGATCACCAACAGATCCACCTCCACCCCTTGGGGACGATCATCCGCATTGGGGGACTTGACAAACCTTACCGCCTCCACGAGGCCGGTCTTAACATCAATTGTAAAATTCTCTTTAGGCATCATTGGGATGATACCCTCGCAAAGACGTCAAGAGAAAGAGGAGGCCCGAATCATACCCTGGCCCCGGCCTGTCTTAGCTGCTATATAGATAAAGATATACCCGTTATTCAGCTTGGAGCCGACATGACGCAATCCAGGGTCACACTACAACCCATGACACCCGAGGCAGAACAAGCCGCTGGGGCACGATCCATCCCCATCAATCACCTTCCATTCCGAATAGGACGCGAAGCCCGGCTAGGGATACATAAGGGTAACCTGGAAATAATGGAAAGGCGTAAACTTGATCATTCTCCCAACAATGACATCTATCTCGTTGACAGCGGCAAACCACTAAACATATCCCGTGAGCATTTTCTCATCGACCAAGACGGCAATGGCGGTTACAAACTGGTCGACCGTGGCAGTGCTTGTGGCACACAAGTAGGAAATGACTCGGTGGGGGGCAGAGATCAAGGTGGCGCCTGCCCCCTCTTACCCGGCACCGTAATCATCGTAGGGATACCCAACTCGCCCTATATTTACAAATTCACAATAGAGGAATAAATATACCAAAAAATCAATACATCCCCACCAGTACTGGTGTTTCTTATGGTGGATGCAGTAGAATGTGCGTAATGACACACGGGGAAGCTTCGGATTATGCTGCCACTGTATCGCTCAATGCTCAAGACTACCACCACCTTATCGCTGCTGGCTGCATTACTACTAAGTGCCTGCGCGAGCACTAACGTTACCGTCACCGACACCAAAAAATATTATCCGCGCACCGAGTCGGTTCAAATACTAAACACCCCGCCAGCCCGTCAATACGAAGCCCTTGCCAAGCTCGAAGCAACGGGGTCTGCCCTGCCCACATTACCCAACGACAAGACCGGGGTACTCAAGAAATTGGGTAACAAAGCTAAATCCATCGGCGCCGATGCCGTAATTGTCACCAACGAAACCACCACGGTGGCCAAACGGGGGGTGATCTATGCCATCCAGGGTACGGCAATCAAATATTTGGATAATATTCACACCGTCACCGCTGCGGCTACCACCGGTCTGGTGACTTCAGACCCGGTGAAGGTCGAAGTCATGGCGCCAACATCATCGGCTCCAAGGCCAGCCGCCAGGGCCAACTGGTTACAGTCACAGAACCCCGATCATTACACCATCCAGTTACTGGCGAGCCGCAAGCAAGGCGCCATACAACAATACATTGAAGAACACAGCCTGGGAGGACAAGTCGGTCACTTCAAAAGTCTGCGCGGTGGACAAATATGGTTCACCTTAGTCTATGGCGCGTTCGCCACTAAGGCCAGCGCCCGTCAGGCTATTGGCTCACTGCCGCCGTCACTACGCCGGACATCACCATGGGTGCGTCGTATGGGCGACGTCCAAACCCTTGCCGGTGTGCGCGCACACTAGCAATATGTCGAATAAATTCGACCCTACAAAATTCGACCGGCTATATTATGGCCTTTGTTGTCTTCTGTAGCCTCCACCCGGAGCACTTCAATACGCACCTCCAATGGCGCTACTGTTGCACGGTCTGAGGCGATCTTAATCATTAGCTCTGCCCCTACCGCCACGACCTGATCGGTGCTAAATAAGACACCCTGACCGCTAAGATTTTTGCATATACCGATATACGTTTCTGACGATCCTGCATGACTAAATTCCAAAGTGCAGTCCATTGACATACGGAAGTAATTACGCTTGTTTTCTATTTCAGTCCGATTTAACACGTTAACTGACCCTCATGTCTTGGTTACCCAGGCGAATATCACATTAATAAGCTATAATTCTCGGGTATATAGTATGTATGTTCAAGCCCAGAACGTAGCCGGGAGGGCTGCCCAATATAATTTAATGTGAATAAATTCGCACCTGCATTATTTTGTAGGGCCGGATTCACCCGCCACAGTAACCAATGGAATCAAAAGATTTATGAACTATAGCCTCATATCTTGCCTACCCAGCCCATATGGGGATCTATTCGCCCAGCAATCATCCCTTTGCTAACACCCTAATGAATTGCCCCAGCTGTAGCAAAGAAAACCCGGATGGCGCGCTGTTTTGCGTACATTGCAACGCCGCCCTGGACCTTGCAGACAATGCACCCTTGCTTGATGCAACACCTGAAGAACCCGACAATTTGGCCGTAGAAGGCATCAACATTGATGCGGGTAACTCCGGCAGCCGACTCGGCATCGTAACCAACATGGTCCGCGGATTAGTCGCCGGTAGTCTGTGGGGTTGGCTAGCCGCCACCCTTATGCTCATTATCATCACCAGTATCAGCGTGCTGTTATGGCAGGCCTACTCTGACAAGGGCCTGTTGATTACAGAGATTGAGTTACAAAAAGCAGAGATCGCAAAACTGAACAAGAGGAAAAAATCTGGTTCCAAGCAAATAGAAGATCTCAAAGCTCAATTTAAAATTGAGGCCGAAGAAATCCGCCTCAAAGTCGCGCTGGAGACCGGGGACAAGTTAAAGGCAGAACACCAGACAGAACTCAAAAATTTACGCGACCAAATCAGCACTCTGGAGGCTCAATCCCCATCAGGTCCTGGCAACGGCGCATCAAAGGAGGACTACGCCCGCCTGACAGAGAAAACCCGAAAGTTGGCAAAACGACACACCGAGGCCACTCAGGAGATTGCCCGCCTCAAGATCCAACTCTTAGCTTATACGGGTAAGCCAAAAGAAAAAACCCAAAAAGGCGCCAGCACGAAAACCCTGGCAAAGGGGAAAACCGCAACAAAGAAAAAGACCCCTAAAAAAACTTCAACTACGCTCATCTTTGACCAGGAGAAGGTGCTACTGGGGCATCGCGATTGGGTCTACTCCGTAAGTTTTTCCCCTGATGGCAAATTGGTGGCCTCGGGTAGCAAAGACCGCACTGTCAGAATTTGGGACGTCAAAAAAGGTGTATTGCTGCATACCCTGACCGGCCACCAAAATTGGGTGCCGGGCATCGCCTTCTCTCCCAACGGCAAGCGCATCGCTTCCGCCAGTTGGGATAAAACCATCAAACTGTGGGACACCCAAAGCGGCGCTCAGATTCGAACTTTTATTGGACACAAAAACTGGGTACGTGCGGTAGCCTTCTCTCCCAACGGAAAACTCCTGGCCTCCGGCAGTACGGACAAGACCATTAAACTGTGGGACCCCGAAACCGGAAGGTTGCTTCGGACTCTGACCGGACATCAACAGCGCGTACGTACCCTGGTCTTCTCCATAGACAGCAAACGGCTGTATTCTGGAAGCTGGGATCAAACTATCCGGGTATGGGATAGTCATACCGGGGCCTTGATCAATACCTTAAAGGGCCACACCGACTCTATCAATAGTATTACTATCTCCAAAGACGGCAAAACCCTCGCCAGCGCCAGCGCAGATGAAACCATCCGCCTTTGGGATGCCCAAACCGGCAAACACATTAAAACCATTTTTGGCCATCAACAAGCCGTCCATACTGTTTCCTTTTCTCCCGACGGGCGCTGGTTGGCATCGGGAAGCTCTGACAAAACCATCCGGGTATGGGATACCAAAAGCGGCAAGCAACTCGGACTCTTGTTAGGTCACCAAGACTGGGTTCCTTCGGTAGCCTTTTCACCGGATGGCCACCGAATCGTATCCGGCGGTACCGACAACGCCATTATCATCTGGAAACACAAGGGCTAAGCCCCTCGTTACATTTAAGGTTCAAATATCGTGAATGGGCAGAAGTTTCAAGGCACAATAACTAACCCCACTGCAAACGGACGAGGTATTAATCAAAAAAATAGTCTAAGGAAGCTCTGATTAATTCGTCATTCCGGCCGCAGCGAAGCGGAGAGCCGGAATCCAGAGCTTCAAAATCAATAGGTTACTGGATTCCCGCCTTCGCGGGAATGACGGAACTTGAATTAATCAGAGTTTCCCTAACGCATGCCGCAATCGGAATAACGGATCATGATCGGAGTTGATACGCTTGGGTGGGTTGGCGCCAGCGATGATCTGACTAAACATCCCGCACAGGTCCAGGCCATCGACCGAGCCCTGGTATACGGCAAAGCCGATGATACGGCGGCTCCATTGATCGCTGGCCAGCCCGGTAAATATCTATCAAGGACAGTGAGATTAGGCGAACGGTGATGGCGGCGTCAGGCGATCAGGAGTTGGTGTTTAAGCGCCAGATTCTCGGTGACAATGGCCTTGGCGCCATTGGGTCTGGCAAGCCTGACGAGTAGAGTGAGAAAATGCAGGGACAAGATCAGGCCGGTTTTCATCGGGTCGATCATACCGTCCTGGATGGGTCATACAAGACTGCAAATGGCGGTGGTTTCGTGTTACGACTAACAATTCGCCACGAGCAGGTGTTGGTTGTTGTTGTGGTATGTTTGATTTTCTATTAATTTTTTGCCGCCAAGGCGCAAACGACTGCAAGGATGCAGGAGGTACGACCCCACGGATGGGCGAAGGTACGATTCCATGGATGGAGTCGGTAGAGTCGCGTCGGGAACGAAGACCGAGAGCGACGCTTGGAGCCAAAGCCGAGAGCAACGCATGGAGCAGTTGCCGACGACTGCAAGGATGCAGGAGGCAGCTAACCGCGCTCCCTATATTATTTTGAATTATTATTGCTGAATATAAATACGTATTCTGTAAACCAATATGTTCGATTACGGCGTTTCTTGGTTAATTCGGTTAGAATGCCGTACTTCACAAAATCATTTACCAGTGTTGCTGCTGTATTTGCATTAATCCCCAGCATGTTCGCCACTATTTTTATATTCACGAGTGGCATTTTATAAAGATACTTCATCAGTGTCTGTGCATTTTCCTGTCTGCGGGTACTAAAATGCGGTAACACTTCACGCTCTAGTTTTTCCTTCAAGGCAATAATATCTTTGAATACCTGAATCGAACTATCTGCTGTCTCACGTACACCATATAGAAAGAACACCAACCATTCTTTCATCTTATTGGCTTCACGCACAGCCATCAAACGATCTACATATTCAGTTTTGTGCCGCTCAAAATAATCCGACAAGTACAAAGCCGGTTTATGCAATAAGCCAAAACTAGCCAAGTAAAGGGCAATCATCAAACGCCCAATCCGGCCATTGCCATCAAGAAAGGGATGGACAGTTTCAAACTGATAATGGGCTATAGCGACCTTGATGAGATGAGGTACCTGCAACTCCTCATTGTGAATAAACTTTTCCAGATCACCCATCAAGTCCGCCACATCATCCTGATGGGGTGGGATAAATACCGCATTTTTTAAGCTGACGCCTATCCAATTTTGACTGACACGAAACTCTCCAGGTTGCTTGGTCTTACCTCGCGCACCTTGCATTAAGATTCTATGGGCGCCCTTCAGCATTCGATTGGAAAGTGGCAATTGTTCTAACTGCTTGATGGCAGCATTGATGGCCTCTATGTAGTTCTGCACCTCAATCCAATCGTCCCGCTTCTCCGGTTTGACATCCTGCTCACCTAGCAGGGCATCTTCCATATTAGTGCGAGTACCTTCGATTCGGCTAGATTGGGTGGCCTCCTTGGTAATGTGCATACGAATGAAGAAATCGACATTGGGCACCAATTGCGAGAAGGCGTTTAACTCGCCCAGTGCCCGATCTGCGTCACTCAATAGGCGCTGGATTTCCCCATCGGAGATTTCCCAGGTATGGTTAATCGACTCCGGGGAAAAACTCTTATATTGATATTGTTGGGTATAACTACCGGCCTGAAAGTCGTTAATATTCATGCTTATGTCAAAAAGTAGACTATTCCCCGATGTATGGCACTGGATATGTCGAAATGTAGTCTCAATCCACTCTTATGTCAAATAACAGGATAGTATTCGATATAACGGAATCCTTATTGTAAATAATTACCCTATTTTATATAAGGTTTTACTGGATTTAACACCTGTGGGCGGTGAATTACTAAGGAAGCTCTGATTGTCGTCATTCCGCAGCGAAGCGGAGAGCCGGAATCCAGAGCTTCAAAATCAATAGGTTACTGGATTCCCGCCTTCGCGGGAATGACGGAACTTGAATTAATCAGAGTTTCCCTAACGCATGCCGCAATCGGAATAACGGATCATGATCGGAGTTGATACGCTTGGGTGGGTTGGCGCCAGCGATGATCTGACTAAACATCCCGCACAGGTCCAGGCCATCGACCGAGCCCTGGTATACGGCAAAGCCGATGATACGGCGGCTCCATTGATCGCTGGCCAGCCCGGTAAATATCTATCAAGGACAGTGAGATTAGGCGAACGGTGATGGCGGCGTCAGGCGATCAGGAGTTGGTGTTTAAGCGCCAGATTCTCGGTGACAATGGCCTTGGCGCCATTGGGTCTGGCAAGCCTGACGAGTAGAGTGAGAAAATGCAGGGACAAGATCAGGCCGGTTTTCATCGGGTCGATCATACCGTCCTGGATGGGTCATACAAGACTGCAAATGGCGGTGGTTTCGTGTTACGACTAACAATTCGCCACGAGCAGGTGTTGGTTGTTGTTGTGGTATGTTTGATTTTCTATTAATTTTTTGCCGCCAAGGCGCAAACGACTGCAAGGATGCAGGAGGTACGACCCCACGGATGGGCGAAGGTACGATTCCATGGATGGAGTCGGTAGAGTCGCGTCGGGAACGAAGACCGAGAGCGACGCTTGGAGCCAAAGCCGAGAGCAACGCATGGAGCAGTTGCCGACGACTGCAGTTTGGGTGCCGTGGCAGTATCAGTGTGCCGCCTGTGAGGCCGGGCCTAAGAAAGGTATTTTAGAAACCGATAAGAGGATAAAATCATTCGTAGAGTCATTCAGGTTGAATTTATAGCAATCTAATCAGCGTGCCCAGTTTGCCCTTCAGGACACACGCACGCATGCCGCCCTATTCAAACGTGTCAGCCATGAAACGGAGAACCATATGAACGATGAAAGATTTTCTTACAAGCCGAATATTGTGGTTTTTATTTTAAGTAGTGTCGTGCTGGCAGGTATTGCAGTTGGCATGGCATATATTGCTTATACAAATGAGCAGGGGTTAATTTTAAATGGGATTATTGAACTTTCAATAGAAGGGGCCACAGTATTTCATTGGAGCCTTGCTGTAGCTTGTGGAACACTCGCAATTTTCGGTGCCGTGGCTGTTGTTGGAGCATCGACATCAAAAAGAGAAATAATTGTATCGGGCAATATTATTTCTGCACCTAAAAGTGGCTTTAGTAAAAAAATAATTATGATTAATCTGGCAGAGGTCACGGATGTCAATATTCAGTCTGTTCAGAAACAAAAATTTCTTAATATTATTCATCCAAGTAAGAAATTGGCTATTCCCCAAGCTATGCTTACGAGTAAGCAATTATTCGAGAAGTTAACGGAATTGGTTGTAAGTAGAGTCAATGGCTAACAGGCGCACGGGGCGGGCCTGCTCCTTATGCAAACGTAATAGACGTAGGAATCACAAGACATGCGCATCAGTCTGTTGTTAACGATTACAATCACGCTGATTGGCGCTCTGGCACAAGCGAAGGAGTATGAACATCCACAATCTACGGAAATATCGGTAGCCCTTTCGGCAATGCAGCGTCAAGCGTCGGACAAGTTCGTCATTGTCGAATTAAACGGTACGGAAAATTATTTTCAATACGCGTCCGACGGCCAGGATTTTTTCTATTTTGATGTTCCCAAAATGTCACTATCAGATGAACAATTGGAAAGGGCGACGCGCTTCTTCTCATCCCAAAACGTTAAGAAAAATGTAGTCATAGACAGTGGCGGAACTTATGGAGCGCCGCGCCGAATCGTGTCCTTTCAAAAGACCTTTAAAAATCAGGATGTCGCAGCCGGTGTGTCGCTCGGTCTGGGATTCATGATCGAAGTCATAGGACATGAAGCGGGGATTACAATATTCAGGGGTTGGGAATGACGCATCACGGGGTGCTCCAGGCGGCTGCTCGCCCGTGCTTGTGGTAGCTGCCGTGGGCAATTGACAGGGCGATTTCGTGCGCCACGGCGGCCCAGCCGAGCATGAGCCCATGGGCGGCGGCGGTAGAAACTTTCGCTAACAGCGCCATGTGTTTACCCGAGGTCTGCGGCGAAAATTATTACAATACGTTCTTAATCGCCTCTACCCGTTGCCGAAAAAGTTCCTGTTTCATTTTCTCGCCGCTAAGCCCGGTGGTGGCGATTTTGCCGGCGTTTATACTTTGTGCTGCGGCGAGGGCGTTGCGGAAAACATCCGCCTGAGGATAGGCATCATTTTCCTTGTCCTTGCGACCCTGGGCATCGGCCTCGCAGGTCAGCAGGAATTGTTCCAGCCGTTCGGGTTTGCGAAAGGCATCCAGGGCCAGCAGGGTCTTGAGTAGGGTGCTGGGTTTGAGTTCGGCAGCGCGGTGGCAGTGGGTGTGATAGCGTGCGGTGGTCATGGCCAGTTCCCGGTAGTCCTTGGGGACCCGAAAGCGTCGGCACAGGTCCATCAGCAGGTCCACGCTACGTTGTTCATGGCCGATGTGACGGGGCCATTCCGCTTCCGGTGTCGCCGCCTTGCCCAGGTCATGGGTCAGCGCGGCGAAGCGCACCTGGGTGTCCGGGCTCAATTTGGCCGCTTGATCTAACACCATCATCACATGGGCGCCGGTATCTATTTCTGGGTGGTGCTTTTCTGGTTGGGGTACACCGAACAGGGCATCAATCTCGGGAAAGACCTTTGCCAGGGCGCCGCAACCCCGCAACACCTTAAAGAACCGGGAAGGCTTGTCCGTTGCCAACGCCCGTTCTGTCTCCGCCCAGACCCGTTCCGCTACCAGGGCATCGACTTCACCATTGGCCACCATCTCGCCCATGAGGGTGTTGGTGTCGTGGGCGACTTTGAATCCCCAGGCGGCAAAGCGGGCGGCAAAGCGGGCGACCCGTAGAATCCGCACCGGGTCTTCGGCG
>ENA-ORDP01000362-ORDP01000362.1-marine-sediment-metagenome-genome-assembly--contig:-NODE-362-length-30486-cov-7.358286_pt1 | contig 30486 bp, 35 predicted proteins | sample MGYA00248627_ERZ508539 | MGnify/ENA primary metagenome ERZ508539 (study PRJEB26208, sample SAMN05571518) | marine sediment metagenome | biome: deep sea; feature: Hydrothermal vent; material... | reverse complement strand
AGTCATTGTGTCAGTAAAAATCAGCAAAAAACCGTTGGGAAACCCGGATAGACCCATTAAAAACAACACGGTTGTTCTTTAAGATGCTCGCATTACGTAGGTCCGTCTTTAGTTCGTGCGGCGTACTCCATTTTGCCGTTGCACAATAATTGTACCATTCCGTCATTTTCTTCTTTGCATCTCTATACTTCGGGCTACTCTCCCAAAACTTCCTCAGCTTGGACTTCGCGATCACCCTCATCGACATACCCTAGCATACTCCCACCATGGGAGCAATAGGAACATCCTAATTTGGGAGGGTTTCCTTTTACGTTTATAGCGAATTGTTGTTGCAAAATTGGTGGTGTCCATATACGGGATGACAGTGGTGTTGGGATTAAGTAAGTACCAATCGGGTCACGCCCCTATTTATCCGGATGAACAACGTTAAGCCCAGGCACCTTCTTATAATCCGCAACATTACTGGTCAACACGGCAAAACCATGCACAATACAGGTAGCCGCAATTTGAAGGTCATGTACATTAGTATTGGTTTTTGCCCTTGGTTTTAGAAAGTGAGCATAAAGCTCACCGTAGCTCCTGGCGACTTCTTCAGTGAACCCCAACACCGGTATCTTCGAAATAATGCCTTCCACAAAAGCAGAGCGTTGAATTCTAATATCTGCTGTCTTGGCCAAGTGAACACCCGCTAGTAGCTCGGATACAGTAATGGCCGCAATGTAAACGTCTCCATAGGCTGAAAAAGTATCGAGACTGTTTAAGTCCAATCGGCCATTTTCTGCGTCAATAAAGATATTGGTATCAATAACTAGCCCCATGGGTTCTCCGGCAAGCTCCCATGACGCCGTATGCTTTCCAAATCCTTGGCCATAGCGAATGCATCTTCACCTAATTTCGGCAACGATTTTAATAACCCAGTTAATACATTAATGGACACTCCAGGCTTTGGCGGTGGACTTAACTCCGCAACGGTTTGTGATCCTTTGGTAATATAAAGGCTATGCCCGGTCACGCGTACTTTGTCGACGGCCACAGACAGGTTTCTGGCCAGTTCAGTGGCTGTAATGGTGTCATGTGCTGGTTTTGTCATTTCACTATCCTCATATAATACGTATTATATATATAAAATACATATGTTATGCAAAATGCCAGAAATTCTCATTATGACATTTCTTCACCAAGAACCGTCATTCCCGCGAAGGCGGGAATCCAGAAAACAGCAGGTTGCATGCGTTTAGTTCTCTGGATCCCCGGGTCAAGCCCGAGGATGACGCCATAATCAGAATTGCTGGCAAAATGCGTTAAAACTCTACTTTTTCTCAATCTGGCTCTTTCGGCTAATAAAATAATCGCCCAGCACCAACACATCCATATTAGTCCGCAAGAAACAGTCCAGTGCCTCGTCAGGGTTACAAACAATAGGCTCGTTCTCATTAAAGGACGTATTCAACAACAACGGCACACCCGAGATTTTATAAAATTCTTTGATCAGATTGAAATACCGAGGGTTTGTTTCTTGACATACCGTTTGCAAACGACCTGAGCCATCGACATGGGTCACGGCTGGGATCTTGGCGCGTTTGTCTTCACGAATCTGGAATACCTTCATCATAAACGGAACATCGTCATCCTCTTCAAACCATTCTGACACATGCTCCCTTAAAATCGACGGTGCAAAAGGTCTGAAGGATTCCCGGCGCTTGATCTTAAGATTCAGAATATCTTTCATATCCCCCCGTCGTGGATCACAAACGATAGAACGATTTCCAAGTGCCCTAGGTCCCCACTCCATTGAGCCCTGGAACCATCCAATGACCTTGGCTTCCGAAATGGCAACAGCGGTCCTTCGTGCTAGCGCGTCCCCATCGCTAATATACTCAACCTCGCAATTCTCCTCTTCTAAGGCCGAACTCCTGGCCCCCAGCACCTCCCGAATCTGACTATCTTCAAATTCGGGTCCCCAATACGCATGTTTCATGCTTGATCCCGATACATCTATACCGGCTCTTTGCGCCGCCACCAACGCAGCACCAACAGCCCCCCCCGCATCCCCGGCCGCTGGCTGTATATAGACATGCTTGAATGGCGTATTACGGTATATCTTCCCATTGGCCACCGAGTTCATTGCACAGCCCCCGGCAAGACACAGCTTGTCTTCACCGGTCACTTTGTGTAGATGATTTAACGTATTAAAAAACGCCTCTTCATACATCTTTTGGATACAATGGGCAATGTCCTTGTGCTTCTGCTCCAAAGGCTCGTCTTCCTTTCTCGCTGGCCCCAATAGTCTCTCTAAGGCATCGGTATATAGTTGACTGACCCTGGGCGCAGTATTGTCCCACTCGTAACCGATTTCGTGCCGTTGATGCCTGAAATATTTCAGACTCAGGGAATACTCCCCATTTGAGCCCAAGCGGGCAATATCCCGCATCTCTTCCATATATTTCGGCTTTCCATATGGCGCGAGCCCCATCACCTTATACTCATCGCCATAGTGCGGAAATCCAATGTATTGAGTCAGTGCTTGATAAAATACCCCCAGTGAATGTGGGAAATAGACCCTGTTCTGCACATCAATCTCATTGCCCTTACCACGGCCCCATGCCCCACTGCTGAAATCACCAAACCCATCCACGGAAAGGACTGCGGCTGACTCAAATTCCGACACATAGAAACAAGAAGCAAGGTGGGCCAAATGGTGTTCTACCGCGACGAGCTCGGCCTTTATTTCATCGTTTGGATAATATTCCTGTAGAAACTCCACCACCCCTTTCCGTTTTCCCCGCGTCCGCAACTTCTCCAGAACTAAAGACGGACTTGCCTTGCCCGAAAGCGTATACCCGATCTTTTTCCAAAAGCTCTGTGACGGATCGCTGTTGATTCCAATATGACTGATATCCGCGATGGAAAGACCGGCAAAGTCCAGGCAATAGCCGATAGATTCCGAAGGAAATCCTGCCCAGTGCTTTACACGCCTGAATCTTTCTTCCTCTGCCGCTGCGATTATTTTATCACCCTTAATGATGCAAGCGGAAGAATCGCCATGAAAAGCGTTAAGACCTAGAATCACTACTGTTCCATTAGCACCCTCTCCTTGCGGGAGAGGGTTGGGGTGAGGGGAATAATAATTTGCTATATCCGGATTTCCCAACCATGACGCGGTACTGTAGCTGTTTCATAGGGGTTTTGGCTTCTCTCATAGTGTACACAAATCACTGGTAATGTGCGCAGGGATATCGTGGTCGCCGACGGTCAGGTAAATCATGCCGGCAAAGCTGTTGGTTTGTGCATGCACCTAGTTCCCACGCTCCCGCGTGGGAATGCATATGTTTGGCTCGGTGGTAGGGCTATGGGTTCCCACGCGGGAGCGTGGGAACCAGAGATGAATATACATCTCTAATTTGGAGCAAACTTCATAGAATATGACTACACTTCTTAATACAGTGGCCAGTGATCTAAATATTGGATATTTGCAGTTTTTATTACCCTTCTAGGGAACTCTGGTTAATTCCAGTTCCGTCATTCCCGCGAAGGCGGGAATCCAGTAATCTATTGATTTTGAAGCTCTGGATTCCGGCTCTCCGCTTCGCTACGGCCGGAATGACGAATTAATCAGAGCTTCCTAGTATTGCTAGCGCCTAAGCTTGCCTTCAATTAGAATTATCGACAGAAATCGTTTCTGCCAACATACGTTGAAATATAGCCTGCACCACCAGTCACCAGCACTGATAAACTCAAGCATCCCCTCCGCTACGACGCAGATCATATTTTTTTATCATAATCATCCTATGATACTGGGCCTTCATTAAACAAAAAACCAGACCGTCCTTGCCATCCAGAAAACCACGTCGCCATATATAGCTATAGGTAAAATATAACAAAGGGCGTGCAGGCATACGCAAAGCCAGGCGCTTCAATGCCGCCCGGCGGACCATGGAACTACCGGAAAACAACTCATGCAGATTAAGTGGGTGGCCAGCGATCTCCACCTCATAAACTGCTTCTTCTCTGGAATAACGATTCTGGCGTTCAAACCATTCATCGATACCTTTTATATTTTCGTCAATTAGATCGTACTGTAAGTCGCCAATGGAGCCTTTAACTTCCTGAGTCTCCGCATGCCCACGGTTGATGTAACGCACTTTATTCTTATGTATGAGTCGCACCACCCAGGTAGGATAGAGGTTACTGTAACAAAGCCAACGTCCCCACATATAGAAACGCCGCCGTACACGGTAAGCACCTATACCTTCAGGGGCCTCCCTCACAACCCGACCCATTTCATCAGCAAGTTCTGGTGGCACCCGCTCGTCAGCATCCAGGATCAAAACCCAATCATATTCTGGGTCAGCCTGCTCAAGAGCCCAGTTCCTTTGTGAACCAAAACCTTCAAATGAATGTTGCAAAAACCGTGCGCAATATTTTCTGGCAATTGCTTCTGTTTTATCTGAACTAAAAGAATCCACTACAATGACGTCATCGCACCAAGAAAGACTCCCCAAACAAGCGGGAAGATGGATATCCTCATCCAGAGTAAAAACCATTGCACTTATTGGGATGTTGCTCATTGCCCTCTATCTATATTCTGATAGACTTCTTCCATTTGTCTCGCAACGTTATCCCACGTATATTTTGTCTCCACTGTGGAACAACCGGCATCTGACATGCTGTGGGCTTTCTCGCTGTCATAAATTATCTCTTTAATCGCTGCGGCTATCGCCTCTGGATTCCCGTCAGCCACTATACCGGCCCCCGAACGCTTGACCGTATCGGCCAAACCAACCTCCGGTGTAACAACAACGGGCACTCCAACAGCCATAGCCTCAAGCACGACATTACCGAAATTTTCAGATCTTGATGGCAAAACAAGCACTGAAGCACCGGCAATCCATTCCCATTTCTTTTCGGACTTCGCAGGGCCGTGAAATTGCACTCTATTTTTTATCCCCAAATTACGCGCTAGTGACTCAAGGACGGGCAAATAAGCTTCTTCATCATTCCCAACGATATTTACACAGGCCTCTGGTAAAAACTGCATGGCCCCAAGAAGCCTATCAATTCCTTTTTTCCAGTTAATGCGGCCAAAATACAAGATATAAGGTTTAGTTTTATCTTTCTGCCTGTTATTACGAACATCCTTCGGTATCTCCCCTATATCCAGCCCATTTGGCACAACAACCCCTCGTGATACATTTATCCCAAGCGCTGAACAATCGATTTTTTCACGCTCTGTTGTAAAATGAATCGCTGCGGCAGCTTTCAATACGCGGCGGTCGAAAAACGCAATGGACAACTTTTTTATTATTTTGCTTTTTTCCCGGATCAGCTCACCTACCAACATACCGCGTGGTGCGATCACGTATGGCACGTCCGCTCTGCGGGCACAGCCTGCGGCAATCCAAGTGGGCCACAAAAAAACGGAGTGAACATGAATCACGTCGAAACTTACGGCCCGTTTCTGTAACGCCTGTTTCATGGCAGGCGACCTATACAACCGTCGCCATCGGGGACAATCGAAGTACCACACCTTTACCCCATCGATATCAACCATCTCACCTAACGGTACGTGGCTATTCTTCTTCCCGTCAACGTTTGTCGTAAACACATGAACGTCATGCCCACGCATCACGAGAGCCTTGCAAAGTCCATGGACCGACACGATTGGGCCACCGTATCTCACTGCCGGAAGATAGGTGGGAACTACATGTAAAATATGCAACTTTATCCTTCTGCGGTCTCTCCGCCCACATGGCCTTGGTACAAACGCGGCCGCACCTTCGGCAACAGGTAGATAACCACCAAAGCCATCACGCCAAAACTCATCAGCGTCCCACCCAATATCTTGTTGAACCCCAACCCAAACTGCGCGGTATTGAGCAGCACGGTAATTGCGAAAGCCACGCCGAAAATTGAAGGAAGCCGCCACATAAAGAACCGGTAAATAAGCCCCCAAATCACCCCAAGCGCGAATATAGGAAAAAACATGCCCACCTTGCCGAAATCGACATAGGCTTCGGCTACGTACCCCAGGCTAATGGAAGTATGCTGGGCGCTGTGAAACAGGATGCCCGTGTAGCGCGCCGTCTTGGCAGTGGCGCTTTCCAGTGCCGGTTTGTCCGGGAACAATAGCCTAGGCATAACAATATGCTGGATGGCCCTGCCAAGAAGCCGACCATCCTCATGGGGCATGTAATTGGGGACATACCGAAGGGTATAACCGAAGAATTCAACGTAGGAAACTCGGCTAGCGAGTTTCTCTACACCTTCCGTAAGATCGTAGGAATCAAGTTCGAAGATTTTATCCAAGAGATATTCAATCCGATCGTCCCAAGGCTGGACCACTATCTGGGCACCCGTGTAGCCGGATACGTAATCACGGTAATCCATCTTGATCGAGCTCCAGACAACACCCATCAGAATGGCGAGGGTTACGATTCCCGCCGCCAGCATAGCTCTAGCGAACGTCACCCGGACCATGACCCCCACTGCTGCGATAAAAATGATAAGCAAGGGTTGCTTAAAATCCGCGAAGAACCCGCCGATTCCGGCACCAACCTCAATGACAACTGCTACAGCGAGGAAGCGGTAACCCTCGCGCCGGGCCAATACAACGTAGGCAAGTAGAAAGAATGCCACATACTCCACTCCGGACAATGCCAGTGCGATTTGGCGTATCTGCGCACTTACGCTGGATAGCTGGAAGGCAATATTCGCGAAGACTAACGAACCAGCAAACGCCCACCATAGGGAACGTACTGAAAGCTCACGGGCCTCATACAGAAATTGTTTCGATGGATAAACCCTGGCTCCCACCAAGCCTAGCCTCGCCCCCACCGCAGCAACGGCTAAAGCCGCCGCACTCAGCCCGATTGCCGTGTTCAGTTCTGGTCCACCGAACATGGCAGTCATCGGTATTCCGCGCACGATTGAATAGAATACACCGGTAAATACCTCCAGCCATTGCAGCATAAAGATGAATAGCAATACCGGCACTTCCCCCTCCCGCCAGAGGAGGACCCCGAACAACACGGGGAGCCACAGCCCCGCGAGCGCAAGCGACGCATTCACGTTGAAAAGTGTGAATACTGAAATCACCGTGGCAATCCCCGCCAGCCATTTCACATTAACGCTTATTCTCGACACGGTTTAATCCCTTATCTGACTGGCCTCAACTAACCTGACTGGCATGTCCCGTCTCCTTAATTCGCGCAAACGCTAAGGCCTGTAACGTCCCTTTTACCGCGCTCTTAGTTGAATATTTGTCAAGTTTTGTTTCCAAAGCCCTATCGGTTTCCGCCGTGCCTGAGATCGGAATCACACTTTGGATCGCATCCGCGAGCCCTTCCACATCTCCACAGGCGAATATAGCCCCCGTTCGCCCCGGGTCCACCAGATCAGGCGCGCAACCTGCCGCATTGGATACCACCACGGGTGTACCGCAGGCCATGGCCTCATTGACGACCAGACCCCACGTCTCCCCCCCATTTGATGGTAGAACAAGCATATCTGCAGAAGCATACAGTCCGGGGAGCTTGGCCTGATTACGAAACCCGAGCATACGAACCGAGAGACCGGCTCGATCCGCTGACTGTAATATCTTTTCACGCAATACCCCATCTCCAGCGAACGCCAGTTCAATCGCCACCCCACGATCAGCCAAAATGACCGCCGCTCTGACCAAATCCAATGGCCTCTTCTTCTCTATTAACTTACCCACGAACAAAACACGCGCAGAGCCCTCGGGATCAATTGGCCAACATCTCAAAGCATCGTTGAGACTTTTCTCACGCGACGCCTGTTCCCGGAACCACTCGTTGTCGATGCAATGAGGAACTGTAAACATACGATCATCCTCAACGCCGTAGTGTCGGAGATATTCAGCAAACCGTAGTCCTACCACCAGGAACCCATCGATACGCCGGAAAAAAAGTGGAAACAGAACACGCTTGATGCACCGTTGGAGCATTGATGTCGACATGCGAAGCTGTGAGTCACCACGGATAAGGACCGGCAGTTTCCTACGTTTGGCTGCCAGTATCGCCTGAAGATAGGATTTTAGATACCAACCAAAAACGATCACCACATCGATTTTTTCTTCCTCGAACACCGCACCCATTCCGGGTGTGTCGCATCCGAAGAAATGATCGGTAGATGGGTCCCTAGAGACATTTTCCAGAAACCGACTTTGGAACCCGTCCAGCAAATCAGTATCCCACTCGAACTCCACTTCGAATCCCGCAGCCGCTTGGCCCGCTGGGGTTTGACGATGGCAGAACAACACTATCACTCGGCACACCCGGCTCAACTCACGAAACCATGGAGAATAGTATTGGATCGGATGACTTACAACTATCCCTACCGTAGCCACAGCCTCTTCACCTTTAGGGATTGTTTGCATATACCTCTAAATAATTGTCCTTAGAAACCGTATTACACGACAGTATTCGACAAGCGTGCATTTTTTCGACACACTTGGATATTGTTGCTTCCGCCATCACAGCGTCAGCACTATATTGGGCTGCGATCCGTACCATGCGCCGATAACCATCGGCTATGAACTAGAATCCACTATCAAGCGTAGTACCCCGCTCTGTGCCAATGAAAGACTGTCCACTTCGGATTCACCATTCTCATCCTCCTGCCACCGATGTAAATATGTCCGCGAACTGTCGCGCAATGTTGACCGCAAGATACGGTTCGACAGCCGTTGGGACTTGTCGTACCGCCGATCCGCGCCTCTCAAGGATACTCAAGATTCCACGAGCGATTTCATCCGTCTTTTTATGCAAATCCGCAATGCTAGAAAACCCAATTACTTTCGCCTCATGGCATTCCTTTAATATTGCGAAAGAGCTGCTCTGCGCGTGAAATATCCCAATCGCCGGGGAACCTGACAGCAGCGCCGGATAGATTTTGGACGCAGTGTAATGGCGCTCGTCAGATCCAAATAGCAAAATTCCATCGGATTTCGCGAGTATCTGAAGTGCCTGTAAATACGACACGCGTTGCGGCGTTTCGTCTATCAGGTTCTGGACTCCGGCGGCCTCCGCGTAGGCAGTCACTTGATGGTCCCGGTAACCGTTGGGCTGGTTACTTGTCCCAACGAAATGTACTCTAAGCCGCCGACCCAGCTCCGGCTTTCGGTCAATCGCCACCTTTATGCCCTCGAAAAGGCACCGCAGAACTTCCCCGGCCCGCGGCAATAAAGTACCCACGTACGAAAGATTAATATTCTCTGAGGACAATGCCACTTCCGTGTCCCGGGCTGATCTTGTCCGCAGCGTTGCAAAATCATTTGGATCTCCACCGATGGGAATTGCAGACATACGCGACTCGTCAAGAAAGGCATAGCGTGCTCTTAACTCCGCGTTCTGGGTTTCGGAAACAGAGACAATATGATCTGCGGCGGCTACGCACTTTGGTTCTAACCATGTGGCTAAACGGTGGGACAATCCACCCTTAGACCACTTCGGAAGCCCCATACCCCATCGCGATACCCATGGGTCCTGAAAATCAAGCACGACAGGAACAGAGTAACGGCGTTTGATTTTTTCTGCGAAAAGCATTGGATAGAAGGGTGACCCAGTAATGATTACTGCGTCAATCGGTCGCGTGTCCAGCAGATGGAACAGAGCGCGTCGTAATGGTCGCCAGGCGCGAAGACTTATCTCGCCGAAACCGAAAAGACTCGTCAAACGAGCCGGTAGGGCGGGCACCTTCACCGTTTCAATGCTTTCCGGCATCAGTTTGGCCAGATCAGGGTCGAGCCGTTGCTCATGATAGGCCTCATCCACGCATAACACGATGGGCTTCCAGCCATGCGTCGGTAGATGTTTTGCCAAGTGCCGCGCACGATGCACTCCGGCCAGCGTCGAGGGCGGAAAATAGGGCGAGAGAATCACAACTGAACGGTTAGCCATTACCTTGAGCTCGTTTTTCAAACAAGATCTCTTCGAAACCTGGCACTGATACCTTTCGACCGTCCAGATGTACGCCGTTGTATCCGTACTCGGACATGAGCGCAACCAATTTCGCCGGGGTCGTGCCCATAAGCCGCATAGGCTCAGGATGAACCGCGACTATCACCACTGGTGCCATCCGAGTAAGCGTTTCACGCGCCCCACGGAGCGCAAAGAACTCAGCACCCTCGATATCAATCTTGATGAGGTCGGGGCGAAAATTAGAGCATATCTCATCAATCGTTGTCATCCGCACCTTTCTGGTTTCTCCACCGATGTCGTACGCGAGGGAGTTTGCAAAGCCGCCGGGGTCGGTCGGATCGGCACGGAAGGTGAACTCAACCTGGTCCTCTCGATCACCGATAACCGCTTCCATTATTTCGACGTTGTGACAATTGTTCCATGTAAGATGTACACGAAGAAGCCCGGAATTTGCTGGCGAGGGCTCAACGGCAATGACCCGGCCAGCCCGGCCAACTCGTTCACTAAGACGCAATGTGTGCAAACCAACGTGCGCACCAATATCTATAACTGTGCCTCCTTTTGGAGTATGGCGGTCAAGCATAGCGCTCAAAATCGGTTCGTATGTTTCTGGCCTCATGCCCATGAGGTGTGGATATAGCCTCACCGGCATACGACCTGACAGACAGGCTGAAATCCCTCTTGGATAAAGAGACTCGAGAACCCAGTAGTAGGGTCCGCGCAATCGTCGATGCAGTGCCGTAAGCACGCTCGAGGTATCACGTGTACGTCGTAACCAATCAATCACTGTCACTGAATATTCTCCTCCTCGGGCGAAACTTCTCTATTGCCAGCGCAGACTTACTGCTCCGTCTCCTTCGTCGCTCGTCTTACTATATCCAGCACTACCGTCTGCTCCCTCTCCCAATTAAATCGATTTTGGCCAAGTTTAAAGGCCGCAGCACGCGCCTGCGCAAGCCTGGTTGGACTCAGCAAAAGACCATCTAATGTCTTGGCGAGCGCATCTACATCATCGACCGGGTAGAGTTGCACCGCCGGGACAAAATCTTCAGCGAATACGCAATGAGAAGGTACCATAGATACAATAAGCGGTAGACCGGCTAGAAGATTACTGAAGAGTTTGTTCCCTAAAGCGATTCGGTTGTTGGGTGTGTGGCTTGGCTCGCCTGAAAATGCCACATCATAGACAGCGGCCAAACGCTCCATTTCTGACGGCATGGCGGGTGGAAGGACATGCAAATGATCAGCCACGCCCACCTCTGCCGCTATCTCGCGAAGCCGCTCGAGAAAACCAGCGGCAAGGCTACCGCGCAGATAAAGATGTGGCCTCGACCGAGCCCTTGCTATCGCACGCACAGCACACTCCAATCCGCGGTCCGGCCCGATAGTTTGCGAGAACCAGTAGACCGACGGGCCGGGCTCGGCCGTACCGGACAGCGTTGGACCTGCCGGTGCCTGGGACAAAGGAAATACATTCAGCACCACGGTCGGACGCGGTACACCGTAGGACTCAGCATAGGCATCTGCGATACCCGGCGACGCAGCGGTGACATACGCGGCACCGGGAAGATACCGCCCTTCGACGGCGCGGATCATGCCCCTTAACGTGTCCTGCGCAGGCCCCTCTGGATAATCTCCGAGATGGAAGTCTTCGGCATCGAAAGCATAACGCGCGCCATGCTGGCGCGCAGCTAGCGCCGCCGCTGGCAATGCGGCGGGGTAATGTGCAATATAGAGGTCGGCCTTAATCCGATTTGCCGCAGCAATAAGAGGCCCCGTAAAAGCGGAACAGCCGCGATCCGCAAAGCCAGAAATACGTGTCAGCGCGTAGCAGCGGCCTGCTAGAACCTGGACCAAACGTTGCGACCGCCAGCGCATCCTGTTCCTGAGATCGAGTCTGTGGGCATGCCACCTCGCCGTTGAGAGCACGTCGTCGTCGCGGCGATCCACCACGTCGAGCGTCCGCGTTGAAATGACAACGACTTCGTAACCGGCTTGATCAAGTGCGTGCGCCTCCTTGACGACGCGCGGGTTCGATCCGAGGGCACCTGGCGTCAAGATGCAAACGCGGCTCACGATTCAGCCTACCATGGTCATGCAGAGAATCGAGGGTAATAGCCAGCGCGGTGCAGTCCCGTCGCCATCGCATCGATAAATGCGCAGCGATAATCCTGCCATTGCCAACGCCGGGCGGTTTCAAGGGCAACGCGACGCATCATAAAGAGTTGTTCGCGGTTGTCCAAGCACCTTTGCAAGGCATCCTTAATCGCCCCTGCATCTCCCGCAGGTATGATTAGACCGTTCTTTTCGTGCTCGACAAGATCAGCCGCACCGGCCTGGTCCGTCGTGATGACCGGCAGACCGCGCGAAAAGGCCTCCGTTACGACCATGCCGAAACCATCGGAAAGGGTTGGAAAGATCAACACGTCCGCTCGCTCCATTGTTGCAAACAATTCCGGCTGGGACCTGGAACCTCGGAACTCCAGGCCGGGAGGATTTGGTTTCAACAGCCGATCAGGCAGTTCGACAGATCCGTAGACCCGAGCCGTCGCGTGAGGCGCGGCATTGAGCGCCCTCCACGCCTCGAGAAAGTAGTGAGCACCTTTTCTAATCGAGAAGCTTCCAGCCCAAATGATCTTGAGCGGGGTTCGCCTGTTGCCTAGCGACTCGTCAATCGTGTCGATGGTTGGTGGCGCAGCGAGTGGTACGGTGAAAACCTTCCGAGGGTCCGCACCGTTCTCTATGTGGGAACGTGCAGTAAGAGAGGAATTCGTCATGATGACGTCCGCGAGAGCGATCTCGCGATCACGCCTTTGCTGCCGTCGGTCGAACTTACTCTCGAAATACTTGTCATACGGCGTCTGAAGTTCCGGGACAGCCTCTCGTTCACGGCGTAGCAGTGCCTGGAAGTGACGACTGCTCAAAGATGGGAGTTCGAGTATCCGCGCAACCCCTTCCTCGCTGGCACGCTCGAAAGCCTCCAGCGCAGTGTATTCGATAGCATAGATCGCCTCGCACTTGGGGACAAGGCGCCGGGCGACACGCCGCGTGAAGGAGTGACTCATCAAGTCCCAAATTCGATCAACCATAGGAGGACTCACCTTGGCCTTTATTGCGGCGGTCCTAAGCAGCTCCCAAACTGGCTGCTGCGATATATAGCGCGAAGGCACCTCTGAAATGTTGCGACGTCTGAGGTTGTGCGCCACTGATTCGCCAAATTTTCCGGGTAACAACCCAAGGAAGCGCGCGAGCGTAGAATCTTCAGTGTAAGCGAATGTAGTCGCAAAACAATAAAGGCTATCATGCTCAAGGAAGGCGCGAGCAGCCTGCTGGAAACAGACTGTGTTCCCCGGATAAGCGACGAGGGTTCTCATGATTTCAGGGGCACCGTCCTTTCCGGTTAAGGAGCATCTCCTTATAGACCGCTAAATAGCCATCCACAAACGTGCTATCGCTGAACAGCCGTTCAACCCGCGCCCTGCATGCCGCACGGTCAATCTCGGTGAGGCGGCCAACCGCTGCGGCGAGTCCATCCACATCACTTGCAACGAAACCGGTGACCCCGTCTTCCACGACCTCGGGCACAGCGCCACGTGCAAGCCCGATCACGGGGGTTCCACACGCCATTGCTTCAGCCATAACGATGCCGAACGGCTCCTCCCAAAGGATGGGCATCAAGACTGCCCGTGCATGGCCCAGCAAATCATTCTTCTGTGCATCAGTAACCGGGCCGACGTAGCTAATTTGTTCGCCGTCCAGGTGTGGTTCGATCATTACCTTGAACCAGTCACTGTGTTCCGGGGGGACATTGCCCGCAATGACGAGACGCTGGGCCGTACGCCGTGCGACCTCAATCGCCAAGTGCGGTCCCTTGATCTCCTCCACCCGCCCGAGGAATACCAGCGGTGCCTCAGGACCGGGATCCGCCCGAAAGTCATAGGTTGGCAGCGGCACGCCATTGTGCACCAGCCGCCATGTACCAATATCATCAGCACCCTGCATCATCTGGCGACTGATTGCACTAAACCAGAGCGTGCCACGCGAAAGCCGGTGCCCAAGACCAACAGACCGGCGGCAAATCTTGCGCTGGTAGGTCATCAGCTTTGGTATGGGTAGCGGCAGAAGCGGCATAAGGTAGGCGACGCGCGCGAAGGAATGGATCAGTTGAAAACGGTCGGAAAGTACGTGACGCGCGAGTACCGTAGCGTTCTTAACTGTATCGATCTTTGAGCCGCTCGCCCGCCCCGGCCAAGGGACGATCCGACCGGCTGTAGTGGATTCCGGGTGAGCGAAGACCGTGACCTCATGACCCCGCTCCACCAAACCCCGCGCGAGCATGTCGATGATCCGTTCTATTCCCCCGTAGTGAACGGGTGGAACCGGGATTTCAGGGTCGGCCGTAAGGGCGATGCGCATAGATGTGAGACTTGATCCTGTCAACTGAACAAACCGCCTGCGAATTCAGATCGCGTTGCAGATAGAAAAATACGTGTCAGCTGATCGGGAGTCACGAAATAAGGGCTCCACCCAAGGCGCTCTTCATCATCTTAGTAGTTCAACCCGAATGGCGAGCTACTTTTCTCGCGATCACGATTATATTTCCACAGAGTTGCGGAAACGATTCCGATAGGCACTCAGAGAGTTTCCGATAGCCATTGAATCTCAGGTATCGAGCAGGAAGGAAATTTACACCAACCAACCTAACAACTTCGAATCCATGCTGCCCCAGATGCCAACGCAGCATCGGCACATTGTAGAGGCGTACGTGATGAATCAAATTCCTGAATTCGAGGCCATTCGGATATCCCCCCAGTGGCACCTCTATCCTATTTCTTAAGCTATTGATGTTAGGAGTGGAAATGACCATTGTTCCATGATCATGCAAGCACGCACCGCATTGCTCCAGAAACGCGTCGGTATCGGTCATGTGCTCCAGCACCTCAAGCGCACATAGGACATCAAACTTGCCGAGGTGCTTGAACTCCGTCGCAAGGTCGATTTGCTCATAGTTCCACGTCGGGTCGTTCTTTTCCTGCGGCGGCCAGTCATCTACCCCCCAGGCATCTACAGCGTGACGTTCGAGCAGGTATCGTACGAATTGTCCCTGGTTACAGCCCAGGTCGAGTACGCGTTTTCCGTCGAGTACAACCCCCACGCGCTGCAAAGCAGCGCACACGCGACTGAAGCGATACCACGGGTCACCAAATGGATCGTCAATATCCACGGAATCAACTGAAATACGCATCATCAATCATCTTTCGTACAAAACTCAGAAGCAAATCCGGCTCTGGCTCCCAGCTGGTACGGCCTCTTCGAACCCCACTAGAGCAGATCGGATTACGTCTAGAAACCTGGCGTCCCTGAGCTACGCATCCAAAACGTGCGCTCTGCTTTCGGTAATCTACGTACACGGTCTACCAGCCCGGTCCACGACAACAGGAGGCGGTTTGCCGATCAAGGAAAGGACCTTGGATGTAGTCCGCACACCCAAAAGCCGTGCCAGGGCTCCTGCCGCTTTCGGCCAGGAAGCGCGGAAACGGGGCTCTAGCTTGTACAACCAGCGCAAGTTGTCTTGGAACAAAGCGTAGTCGCACTCAAATAGTGCGCGCGCGGTGTAGTCCAGAACTTGGTAAACGGCCCTGCGACGATCCGGTGTGAGCGCGCCCCGTTCACGCCAGACCGCCTCCACCTGTAAGGCATTAGTGTAAACATCCCTAGCGAACCTCTCCGTGCTCGTACGCGACAGTCCCTCACCCAGACGGACACGATACTTGGCCCCTGGTCCCGGCACATGAATGAACCGCGCGCCGCACATAGCTGCGTCTAGGATAAAGCGCGCATCCTGAATGATCGGCAGCGACTCGTTCCAGCCACCAATTCGATTGACAATCTCTCGACGGTACAGCAGTGCGGCGGGCGGTGCCCAGAAAAGTGTAAACGCGGCGATCTCCGGATCGGGACTGACGTCCTCCATTCGGTTGCTGATTACCTGACAGGAAATGACCGTCCCGAATGAGTCCTCTTCGACCCTGTCCCAATCCGAGTACGCGACGTCTTCGCCGCTGCTTTCCAGTGACTCCACCCGGTCCTCCACCGCCTCCGGGGCAAGAAGGTCGTCAGCATCCAGATACTGGATGAACGCACCGCGGGCCAGTTCGGTAGCACGGTTGCGGGCCGCCGACACCCCCGCGTTGTTCTGGCGAACGGTCTTCACCTGGGTGGCAAAAGATTCAAGCACCGTCGGGGTACCGTCCGTTGAACCATCATCGACCACGATCACCTCGATGTCCGCGTAGGTCTGCGCCAACGCGCTGCCGATCGCTTCGGCCAGAAAACCGGCTGCGTTGAAGACCGGAATAACGATGGAGACAAGCTTGGTCATGATTACAGGCCGCTGTATAATGCCAACGTGTCCTCAACGACCGCCGCAGATGACCTGACTGGTCCGATCCCTGCTCTCAACTCCGCCAACAGTTCCGGTTGGCCTGTGCATTGCCGCAGCACCTCACCCCACGCCTTCACATCACCGTGCGCAACGAGTAGCCCATCGCGTCCATGATCTACAAGCTCGGTGATTCCGCCTAGGCGTGAACCCAAAACCGGAACCCTCGCCGCGTGGGCTTCCAAGACCACCAACGGCCCGGTCTCCATACACACGGAGGGAACCGCGAGCACGTTGATAGCCTCGAAAAACTCAGCACTTTTGTCCGGATCCAGGGGCCCAAGCCAGTGAATGGCATCGCAATCCTTACTCTCATTGCGCAGGGCTGCACCGTATGACCGATCTTCATCCGTCTGTTCGTGTCCCCGGATATGCAACTCAATATCGCATTGCGTGGATATCTTCTTGACCGCGCGCACCAGTACATCGACCCCCTTTACCGCTGTGATCCGCCCGAGGTATCCGACGCGCAAGGTGCCCAACGCGGGTGACCGCGGTATTAAGCGGTGTCCATCGATGTGGTGTACACCGTGCCGCATCAAGACGAGCCGCTCGCTTGGAATACCGTTTGATAACAAAGCATTCCGGAGCCACCCACACACCGCGACCACCTTGTCCGTCAACGCACCTAGCACTTGCACGTCACGTCGCTTCTGCTCTGCAAGTGCCCGCGCAGCCAACGCGCTGCCTAGTGCCCCGCCACTTGGCGCGGCAGCCGCCAGCCGACTCAATCCGTCCGACAGACTTCCCACCAACGATGGTATCACTGGCAAGCGGGTGCAGCTGGCGGCCCAACACCGCCCACAGCGCCGCCGCCCGATATGCCCGTCGCAGGCGATGTGACCACCCTCCATCATCGTGCCGCGTAGGCAAATCAGCGACGGAACGTGCACAGTCACCACCGTGCGATATCCCAGCGTCCGGGCCGCTTCCAGATGATCTCGTCCGCAACCACGGGTCCACGAATGCTGGTGATAGACATCGGCCTTCTGAGCGCGCAACCACTGCGCGAAGCGGTCGAAGTCACCGTGGGGTTGGTGCCCGCGAAGTTGTGCCCTGTCACGCGTGCCGGGCACCCGGTAGCGGTAGACCGCTGTGCCGTTCCAGTCGTAGTAGCGTTCTTTGCCATCCGTCGCGGCCGCAATAACACATTCCACACCGCTACGCACGAGGCCCCGTACCAACGACTCCACATAACGCTCCGTTCCCCCCATTGAATCTGGAAGGTACCAGCCGACGTTGTGGACGACCCTCATCCGCCCAGCGTCTCGGAAAGGAACGGTCGACCTGTCCAGACGCTCACGACTTCGCGTCCCATCGGCACCGGGAGCCGACCGCACCGCACAGATAGAACTTCGCAAACCTCATCACAGACATCAAGGCCAAGTGTCCGTGCTGCTGATCGCGTAACTCCCGGAGAACCTCACGCGTCCAGGCAATACACATTAGCTAGCACCGCGTCCACCAGCTGAGTTTACTGATTCCGGACGCTTCAGTTATAGTTCTTTTCATAATCCATCAGTGTTTTATGATCGAGCGTCGAGTACAGACTTCTGGCATTGTAATCCCCGTTGCAAATTCCTGGACATCGGCAATCGCTTCCTGTCGGGTTCGATACAACCGATCACTGGTCCAGTCCCACTTCATGCTGCTGAAAAGCCGTTCCACTGGTGCTTTGTCCCAGCAAATTTCCATGAGGTTTATGCCCGGAACCGTGTCACCTACCCGCCCAGTCATGGCACTCTATCAACCTATCACCTAACGTCCTCGGGACAGAAGCGCCCGGAAAACCGCTAAGCATACGCACCCTAGTTCACTACGCGACCATAGTGTATGCTGGCTTGTAACACAGAAACAAATATTACTATCCGCCGCAACTGCTCGCGATCAAACACCAGTCGTCCCCGTAGCGCATGAGTTTTAAACATACCCCATACCCCCTTTACCCGCTTTCGCAGAGGCAACTTGACCTTCCGAAAGAAGTGAAGGTTATTTTCGAGAACTGCTTTAATCTGGTGTTCAAAAACCATTTCGTTCCGCGTCCCCCCATAGCTATGGGGCCTATGAATAACCACAGCCTCGGGGGAATATACCAACCGGTACCCTGCATGCCGTAGCCGATGACAAAATTCTGCGTCCTCGTTGAAACGATATAATTTTTCATCGAACCCCTCCAACCCCTCAAATACGCTTCGCCGACACGAAAGATTACCCGCCCCCGCCCAGTTTGGACTATGTTCAAAATCCACATTCCAGAGTGCCGCGCGCCCTTCCATCAAATCGCGATACTCATCGTCCGACAGTTCATCTCGCCGCAGTAGATGTCCATCAGGCTCAAGAATTGGACCAGTAACAGCGGCCACGTCCTCGTGTGCATACTGTCGCCAATGTGCCGCTAGAAATCCTGGTGCTATGTCTATATCATCATCTACAAAAATTAAAATATTGGCATCTACTTCACGAGAGCCATCGTTTCGTGCCTTTGAAACGTTGTGATAGTCGCGGTATATTACCCGTACTCCTTGTGCCTGCATCTCCTTGTCTGGAAAAAATCTCTTATCCTCGTCACTTTGATCTACCACCACAAGATCCACCGCCAGCGGTCCACGGTCTTGGAGCACCGTCCTTATCGTACGCGTAAGCCGTTCGATTCTATTTAGCGTCGGTATCACAACGGTAAGCAACAGAAACACTCCTTCATCAACACTACAGTTTGACTCCAAGTTTAGCCCAAATATTACTTTCGGGTGCTACCGCTCCCTCGATAAACGGTGCACCATCCACCGTCCGAAGGACGTATCCCATCTTCTCCAGATATCTTATGCATTCCTTGGCCTCATCAAAAACCGTAGGCTCGTGTTCTAATATGATATGCCTAGGACGGTAGGCGCCACCTTCCAGTAATCCCTTGAGAACACGCAACTCGGCACCCTCAACATCTACTTTCATCAAATCGATAGTTTCGACTTTTAACTGTTCTAGTACTGAATCCAATCTCTGTGAGAATACATTAAACGTGATTGCGTCTTTTGGTTCCGAACCAATGCGCGCTTGTCCCCAATTGCGGTTCTTTGGCACATGGAGTTCAACCATACTGGCGGTAGCATCCGCCACTCCCAGTACCGGCACAACGTTGTTGGCATTATTTTCTTGAATATTGGCCAACAGTTCTACGAAAACTGTCGGATTGGCCTCAACTGCAACAATCACGCCTTTTTCTGAAATGATGGAGGATAGATCTATTGCAATGGAACCTATGTGCGCACCAATATCTAGGACGCACCGTGCCCCTTTAGCAAGGCGCCGTAACAATTTAAGCGTAAGGGGTTCATATACGCCGTAACGAAGTATCTGAAACTGAACAAAATCGTCAGGCATTAACCTCAATCGAACTCCGGTCAAAGTACTTGCCCAGACGGCATCAAGCTTCAGCATTCGCCGCAATATTCGTTCAACTCTAAGTTTCCCTGGATGTTCTTGCGATTTGACATACCACACGTACGCACACTCAATGTAGCGCCGCAAACCACACACCCTCCTGCCTACCACTATTGCTCTCCTATATCGATTACCCTGATGGACGTATAGCAAGCACCTCTCCCATAGGACTGCTTGAAATCAAAACCCGAGGCCTCTGGATCTGACAGGTCTATACGGAACCTAATTGGCTCTCGAATCACGTGAAAGATCTCTGCCCCCGGCTTAATCAGCCAGAAATACATGTGATAGACGCCTGACGCTAAGTTCAGCGGTCCTACAGCAAGCCGCACGTTTTTCTCAAGCCCTGCAGAAACTTCTATCAGAGCGTCGCCCATAGGGGCCGTTGACGTATAAATTAGCGGTATTCCCTTTTCATCATGAATTTCTACCTCAACCGCAACGCTTACTTCGATTGGCGACACGAGAGCGGCATTAATTATAAGCGTATCACCAAAATTGACTGCTGTGGATGACAACGTAATTCGCGCAAATTGAGGGCGGCTGCCGTCCACTTGAGGTTGGATGTCACCTTCCATTCCGCTATCTACCCCGCTCATGTACGAAGCTATCGCGGATTCCACATTTCTGTCTTCCCTTACCCGTCCGCTTTCAATCACAATACCGCGGTGGCATAAACGCCTTACAGCCGCCATGTTATGGCTAACAAACAGTACAGTTCGCCCACTTTGCGCAACGTCACTCATCTTCCCTATGCACTTTCTTTGAAATTCCGCATCGCCGACAGCTAGTACCTCATCAACTAACAATACTTCTGACTCGAGGTGTGCAGCCACGGCAAACGCAAGACGCACGTACATGCCGCTCGAATATCGTTTCACTGGCGTATCCAGAAACCGTTCGATTTCTGCAAATGCGACGATGTCATCGAATTTACCTGCGATCTCAGTCCGTGCCATGCCAAGAATCGCGCCGTTCAGATAGATATTCTCTCGGCCAGTGAGCTCCGGATGAAAACCAGTGCCAACCTCAAGAAGGCTTGCTACCCGACCGCGTACTTTTACCCTTCCAGTTGTCGGTTCAGTAATCCGGCAGAGTATCTTGAGCAATGTGCTCTTCCCCGCACCGTTTCGGCCGATTACACCCACAACTTCCCCGGGCTGTACTTCGAAACTCACCTCCTTCAATGCCCAGAAGCGCTCTTCCTCATCAACCTTCCCCCGCAAACGCCGTAGCCGTTGCATTGGTGCACCCAGCACAGAGACCAACATCTCCCGAAACGTTTGCCTGGATTGACGCCGACCGATGATATATTCTTTACCAAGGCTTTCAATACGGATAGCTGGTGTGCTGTTCTCTATAGAACGGCTGACAATGACTGTTGGCGCACCAGTACCGGCCGACGTTGCGGTTTTCATAGGCTCTCGTTTAGATGATGTCGGCAAATCGTCTTTCAATTTTCTCAAAGTAGGCAATACCACAGATAAAAACAACTGTGGAGATAGCAAAAGACATCCCGATAGCGGTGAGATCGAAGGGCTTGCCAAGGAATGCAGAACGAAAGGCGTCTATCAGACCCGCCATCGGATTCAGGAATAGCACCCATTGCCACTTCTCAGGCACCATGTCGGCTGAGTACACAACCGGTGTCGAGTACATCCAAATCTGAGTCAGGAAGGGTATGACATAACGAAAGTCTCGATAGGATACGGTTAGAGCCGACAGCAACGTGCCGACCCCCAGGGCCGTGAACACCACGGCGACCAGCAGCACTGGGACCGCAAGGAGATTCACCGACCAGCCCACCCCGTACCAGATCATCATGAGCAGGAGAATAACACTGGCGATAGCTAGGTCGACCAACCCAGCGCCGACCGAGGACAAGGGGATAATCAGGCGCGGGAAGTAAACTTTGCTAACCAAGTTGGCCGAGCCGACGACGGAACCGGCGGAGGTGCTGATACCATTGGCAAAAAAGGTCCAGGGGACCAGTGCCGCGTAAACGAAAATGGGGTACGGATACCCGTCCGAGGGTAGTTTGGCCAAATTGCCGAAGATGATCGTGAAAATGATCATGGTCATCACAGGCTGAATGATAGCCCAGGTCACGCCAAGTACAGTCTGCTTGTAACGCACCTTCACATCGCGCATGGTCAGAACCCACAGCAGCTCTCGGTAGGCCCACAACTCCTTGAGGTCCAGCATACGCCAGCCTTTGGATGACTCGATTACTGTGATGTGGCCATGGCCGAAATACTCTTCGTAGAGTGACTCTTCTTTACTGGGCATATCTAAACAAAGGTTGATCGTATAATGTTAAACGTTAACTGACCAACTATGGTCACCGGTAAACAATAAATGCCTCGTGCCCCCATATTATTTCATAGCTATTGTCAGATACGTGATGGGCCACTCAGCCTCATTCCAAAGTGCGATGCGAAACAGTCGCTTTGCATTGCGGGCAGAAACCCACCCATATCTCAAAATGGTCTTTAGGGTAAACCTGTTTCCCCAACCATCCACCTCAACTTTAGAATACGCGCCAAAGAGTTCTTTAAGCCCATCCTCTGCAAACCGCCAGTAGTCGCCGGGGTAGTCGTGAATACGAATCAGAAAAGGTGTTGTGCAAATACAAACGCCACCGTTTTTTAGAATACGATGAATCTCAGACACTGCCAATTGCGGCGACGGGACGTGCTCGAGCACGTTATCAATAACCACGACATCATAGCTTTCATCGGAATAGCATTCAAGACACTGTACGTCCACATCAGGCCAGTTCGGTGCAATTTCGTAATCTACGTCGCCAAAGAAGTTCTTGATCACTTCATTAGAGCCACCGAATTCGACTACTCTTGCCCTTATTCCATCTTGCACGTAGCGTCTCGAGACCAACTCGGCAACTGCCGTATAGTGTACATAGCGAAGAAACTGAATGTTTATTAATTCGCCCGGTGCAAAATTTAACGATTCACTTACCGCGTGTATTCGATCAATCCATTCCTTCAATAGTTCCCGTGCCAACTCTCCGGAAAACGATCTCCAGCGGCTCATTCGGTCATTCATATTCCAGCTTTACCCATTTGAATCTGAGCTTTCAACACTACGCCCGCGATCATGCTTTTCATCTACAAGGGACGTGTCTGCTGCATGACCCATAATACTTGCTACCTAGTCCGCGTCCCAGAAAACGTGAATTGGTGTCCGGAGTGTATAGCTTTCCGTACCACCTTCCTGGCAATTATCAGGCCCACGACAACAAGCGGTAAACGCCACGGATTAACAACATTGCGCCTCAAAAGAAACGACTTTCTTAATATGTAGTTCTTTATGTAATACCAGCGATAGTTTCGGTTGTCTGTCGAAATATGTTTATAGTAAAAAAGCAGACTTGCAATGTACTTGTCCCGTTCCCGATAGCGCTGTACCTTGTCAGACAATCTCAAACCGCCCATGGGCCACATGAGGTGAAGCAACACAGGTGCCGGATCGTAAATTATCCTGTAGCCCCTTTCGACCAGTCGTAGGGCAAGGTCCGAGTCATCTCCGTAAGACGCACCTCTGAATCGTTCGTCGAATCCCGCTACCGCTATGAAAGCCGTCCGCGTTATCGAACAGTTACACGTCGACAGCACACAGGCTTCGGTTATTCGTCTATAATTCCTCGGGAAAAAAAGGATGTCTTCTATGGGGCTTGTACGTTCATAACTCAAGGTCTCCACGTAGTCTGCACCCCCTAGATTGATTTCTCGCCCGCACACCGCGCTAATATCCTGACTGCCTTTTGCGTGAGCATTCATATGTTTTCGAAGGAACACGAAGTCCTTGATACGAACGTCGTCATCAACAAATACCAGCAAATCCCCTCGAGCTTGGCTGCAAGCTAGGTTGCGCGCATAGACGACATTTCCTATTCCTATGCAATCGATCCAGCGTATACGGGGATCATCTAATAGCTTCGCCAAGCCATTATGCCTCGTAACCACGGGTTCAGGGTTTTGGTCCACCACCAATATTTCGTATGAAACATCTCCTTTCTGGGCAAGTAGGTCCTTCAATGTCTGCTCCAAGACATCGTCCCGGTTCAGGGTCGGTATTATCACTGAGATATCCAGGTTCGGGTCCTCTTGATCAAATCGAGTTACTGGAGTCTTGCGTCCGGCGACTAAACAGCCAGTACACGCTATTCGTTAATAGAAGTGCCCTAATTTTAACATCCCCCGGCAACTGCGGCCTGCGTTGCTCTCAACAATAGCTCCTGCATTGTTCTACCTTCGCCCGTCCTTGGACTCGTACATCCCTGCGTGACCCACGCAGGGATGTGGGAAATGCAGATAATGCAGGAGCAATTATCTGTCCATGCAGTCTTCATCCTAACCTTCTCCCGGAGGGACCTCGGGGTGTCCCCTTGTATGTTTACATCCTGTAGGAGCGGCATCATGCCGCGAGGGGCTACCCCCACAATGTGTATCGCGCCTGGAAGGCGCTCCTACGATGGGGCTACGCCCGTAATTTTCAGTCAGAATTTTTCCTCCTGGTTCTGACACCTGGCTTAAAATGCTCAAGGCCCGGTCTATAAGCCGTAAGAACGTGGCATATTTTCTCTTCGGGATCGGCTTTTGAGTTGCGGTAGGTCTCGTTCAAAGATATCCAGAGAATCTCGATTTGTGCATCCAGTTCGTTCGTGGAACCGACTGCTATGAGTAATTCTTATCCCTTGTCAACGGTGGATGGGATTTTTGCGCCCCACAGGGGGCTAGGTTATCCATGTAACGCGCGCAATGCCTTCGCCGGTCCTGTCGGATGACGACGGCCTTGTTCCCAGTTCTCCAGCGTCCGCTTAAGGAGATTAGACTTACTCAAAAGGGTTATGAAACTGAACGCCCTCGAGTGTCCGGTTGTTCTGGAAATCTTCGCTACGGCCCACAGCATTGCATCCCAAAAAGGCAGGTTATGATTGTGCACCGCAGCGATTGCGCGGTTAAGCGTGCTTGCCCTGGGTGTTGCGATAGGAAATAAGTCTTGCCAATCTTCAATCTGGGCGGCCGCATCTTCCTGCGGCATCTTTCCCTTCCTGGTGGCCACAAAGTAAAACTCACTGAGCGCTTGCAAAGTCAAAAGACAATCTCGCTCGACGGATCGATCTACCACATCTATTGCACGGGTATGACGTTCACCCGCGTCTGCATCAATGGCATAGATCAAGATATTACTATCGAGGGTGATCCGCTCCGCGCTCATAAATTTCCTCCCGGCGAATCCGTGTGCCGCCGAGAGGGTAGCCGCGACGCATTCTCGCTAAAGCACGTTCCCGGGTTGTTTGTTGCTCACTGGTGAGCGTACGCTTTTCTTCAGTGGGGACAAGACGCGCTACAGGTTTGCCCCGGCGCGTGATGATAATCTCAGCCCCTTCCCGGACGGCATTGATGTATCTGGATAAATGTTGATTGGCCTCGCGGAGACTGACGTATTGGCGCATGACATTTGACCTTTCGGGGTGAAGATATCAATGTAGTACATCCTACTTTATTGGTCAAGCGCCCGTGGCGAAGGGCTCTTAGCGCGGTGGTGTGCCGACGGCACCGTGATGCGTGAGCTGTCAGAATGCCTGGAGCTGGTTACCATCGCTAATACCGACTGGCCAACCTGCTTATTGAAAGTTTGGGCATCGGACAGCACCAAGGCCGGTCTTCGTTTTGTTGTCGACCGATCTGTAAACGGAAAGGGTACCACGACGACATCAAAAGCCTCATAGGGCACGATAAGCTTCCTCATCGGCTGCGGATGTCCACTCATTCAGAGTCCCTTCCAGACTTTGTGCAAAGGCAAGATCGACAGGCCTGGCTTTACGGATATGAACATCGTTTTCATCAATGTCGAACGCTATCGTATCGCCTGTTTCCAGGTGAAGAATGCGCCGCACCGGTTCGGGTATTGTCGCTTGGTACTTTTTCGTCAGTTTGCTTGTCGCTGTTTTCATAATACCGCCCCATTTACGGTAATACCAGTATTACCATTTCTATAAACCAGCTTAAATAAACATCCCCGCCGCAAGCGGCGGGGAATATAACCCCAAGGGATTTAAGGGGCAAGGGAACAGCTGCTAAGTGCAGACAGGCACCTATTAATCTACAGCAATTCTAATTATGGCGTCATCCTCGGGCTTGACCCGGGGATCCAGAGAACTAAACGCATGCAACCTGCTGTTTTCTGGATTCCCGCCTTCGCGGGAATGACGGTTCTTGGTGAAGGAAATGTCATAATGAGAATTGCTGATTAATCTATGAGTGATTTGTATTTAAAAGAATAAGCTCTTGATTGCCCGTTCTCATATGTCCTTATTTCTCACGTTTAAATAAGATCAGGATGGTATTTAATGAGTTTTGGCAAGGGCAAGAATGCGCATGATTCGCGACTAGCAACTGATGATTGGTGAACAGCAACAGAAACCCAATTGCAGCGGAATCCACGGAATATTTGGCGGTCGGCAATAGCTACTGCGGCATGTGCTGTTAACTCATACGAAAAATTCTGGGGCATCATTGCTTATTCATGTACGGACCAAGATCGTGTAGATCTCCGGTCGAAAGATGTGTTGCCTGGCAGTAAAGGGCGGCTTCAAAAAATGAGCTCTTCGGAAAAATTTGTGGGTAGCTCTGAAGCCTAATTTATTCACTGCTATCACGTTAATCTCTTCTACCCTACGGGGGCCCCAGGTGCATAAAATGTCCGGGTTAAGAAGAGTAACAGTTGATAGCTCATTCTATTTGTTTGCGTGAAAAATTACTCTACTGGATCCGATATAATTCTATAGTGTCTCTACCAAGAAGAATGTGGAAGCTGCGCATCAATAAGAAATCTCACGCGGCACTATCTCGATGCAGCTTGTGTTCTTCGTGCTTCGCCGCTTGTGCGGCATATTCCAAACACGCCTGTATATCTTGTTTCTCAAGGTATGGATAATCAATTATGATCTGTTCAACACTCATACCGCCTGCAAGAAGTTCTAAAATATCTGCAACCGTAATCCGCATACCTCTAATTGTAGGCCTACCCCCGCATACACCTGGTACAACCGTAATTCGTTCTGCTATAAGGTTTCTCATGGTCATCTCCATTTTACGCGATTCGATTAATGGTGTATTAAATACTCAACTCCTTCACGCTTTAATTGTCGTCATAGTACGCTCACTCTACATCCAACGTTCCGATATGAACAAGTGGATTGGAATATGTTTTTAACTCAGACCTACATTTTATTTGGTATTTTCAAAAGCAAACAGAATGAATGTCTACAGCTTTTCAGCAGTCGCGCGCGCGAAGTCCTTGAAGTCGTTAAGATTCTCGTGGCAGATGCTGTGTACTATTTCCCAGTCGATTGCTTGATAGTTGTGAACAGCGATATTGCGAAACCCCACAGCATTTCTCATGCGCTGCGCCAGAGATGGTTCGATAACCCTAATCTCTACCAGGGTTGTGAAAGCTTCGCCCATGCTTTCCGGTGGGCTGGCTTCGCTATCCGCAATAAGGTGGGTTGCGATATCCACGCAGAGCTGCACGGCACGAGTCAGATTAAGCGTGATAATGTCCTGAAGATCCAAGTCTGCAGCGAGAACCGCAGCTGTAGTCGGCAGCTTCTCTACAATACGGTCAATGCATCGTCGTAGGCCTTCAAGTTTCTCATTGATCAGTCGCCTATCCATGCGCGCCTCCTTTCTGTCAGGATGCGGTCCCGGTAAGGCATCAAGTCTGCCTGATCGAAGAGCATTTTCTTGATGATTTCTGCATAAAGTGTGCGATCCATGCAATAGATCAGTCGACCAGTGGTTAATATCTGTTTTAGGATCGTTCCGGAGGCAGTTTGTAGATCGATCAGGTCCACCGGACGACCGGTAATCTGGGCAAGTTTGCCGATCAAGTCTTTCTTCTTTGCAGCCGTCAGTGCCTGTGATTCTGCAATGGCCATATCCAAGTCGCTGTCTACCCGCCCTTGACCCCGGCTCAAGGAACCGAAGAGTATGGCCAGCTTGATTCCGGGCTGAGCGGCGACTAGATCGATGATGTCTTGTTCAAGATGCATTGTGGTTCGGGGTTGGTGAACTGTAATCCGTGAGCCAGAATCTGTTTTCAAGATTCTCAATGTATAACTATTGATTCGTCGTGTCGCTTGGAGAATAGGGTCGAGATAGTTTAAAAGACGGGGCTGACCTGACCACGGCTCGATACCACAATATTTTCCCGCATAGTGATGTACCCCGTTTTTGACTTACACCATGCAGAATATCCGACATTCTACATGTCCGCAATTTTTTTGTGCTCTTTACCGATATTTGTCTTCAAGATGACGACGGTAATGCTGCTCAGTGGTCGACGGGCCAGTCAAGGCGCCGAATAGCGTGCGCACCCAGGGGGGTGAGTTCGGCGCCAGGCACCTCTTCACCAGCGTCGATAAGCGCAAAATAGCCTGCTACGAACCGGGATACGGACTTCCCGGATTTGCTCGAGTAGCGCTTCGCGTTCTGGATAAGGTCTTCGTCGAGACGCGGTGTCAATTTGGTGTCCACAGCCTTACCTCCTGCCGTACATTAATGCAGCAATTCTAATTATGGCGTCATCCTCGGGCTTGACCCGTGGATCCAGAGAACTAAACGCATGCAACCTGCTGTTTTCTGGATTCCCGCCTCCGCGGGAATGACGGTTCTTGGTGAAGGAAATGTCATAATTAAAATTGCTGATAGGAATGACTCTTCAGAAGGGCTCGAAGGCACAAATCTCGGCCGGGTGGATGCCAGTCGAGCCAACACCCAGGCTCACGCCGCTACCTGTTGCCATCGCATCACTTCAACGGCAGTGTGCTTCCGGTGTGCCTCCGCAATTCAGTCTGGTTTCGGATCATGCCCGGTGTTTTCGTGAGATTCTTGCGGCGCAAATTCTTGACGCACGGCGTAAACAAACAAAGCCGCCTGCTCGACAGCCCACTGTGCCTTTTCCAATGCCACTTCACCACCCGTATAATCGGCAACCAAACGAATTTCCGAAACACGGTTCAATATCCGCCCAAGCTTGATCGGTAAACGTCCCGTTTTAATCAAATGGAGGCTGAACTCGGAAATCAGACCACTGTGGGTCTTTACCATGTTTGACTTAATGGTTGCACCCGACCAAAGCAGCGCGGCTTTCGCTGCATCAAACATGGCGTAGTAGGCCCGATTGCATGCGCCTTCCACATCACCAGCATCTAGTAAGAGCCGTGCCGACGCGACGGCGCGGGCCGCCTTAACCATGAGTTCGCGCGTATTCACAGTCTCACGCCTTCACGTTTTATATTTTGAAGAAGAGCAGGATTTTTGTATTTTTCAGGATGTTCCCACTCATCTTCCCATACGGGAAGCGGTTGAATCAGGATGCCGGTTTCCAACAATACATCGTACGCAATGTCAGCCAGCGCGAGCTTGGTATCGAGAAATCTGCCGTGGTATCCCCGTAGTAGCACAGCAATATCGGCATCGCTATCCGGGCGATAGTTTCGCCGCGCGCGGCTGCCAAATATAATCGCACCAGTCAGGTTATATTGACGCCGTACCTTTTCGATAAAGGCTCGTGCAGCCTGTTCCGTTTTCGGATCGATAACAGTTAGCGGTTGCATGTCGCTTTCATCATAGCCTGCTAGACAGTGTCCATAAAGGTACGTTCGACGTGGTTGAACAGCACCATACCGACCCACAGAATCACGACGATCTCAGCGGTAGAAACCGCAAGTTCTCCCAGACTCACGCCCCCCGCCCCGAGCATGGCATATCTAAATGTCTCTAATACAGGCGCGACAGGATTCAGGATCATCAGGCTGCGATACGTCTCGGATAAACTGGATAGCGGGTACACAACGGGACTCAGGTACATGAAGAGCTGCACGCCGAATCCCACCAGCACGGTCAGATCCCGGTAGCGAGTGGTGCTTAACGTTGGCATCTAATATTTGAAGCTGTTGTAAATTGATCCAAAACCCTTCTTAGAAAGATCGCCTTCGCGAAATCTCCGTGCAAATGCGGCCATTGCTTCGGGGTAGGCAACGCGCGATGGCGTAACGATTTCCGCCTCCTCGACCCATCTTCTTACCGAATTCGAATGATCCTCCTCAAGATACAGTTTTACCAAACTACTCGTATCGAGGTAAAGGATCACCGCCGGTTCTTGATAACGGTTTCGGAGACAGTTTTACCACGGACTTTAATTCCCTTTACGCCAGTCGGCTTACCACCGGCCCAGTTTACACGGCGCACGCTCTTCAGACGTTTTATCGCCTGCCTTTCGGCACTTACTGGCACCAGTTCCGCCACATCTTTCCCGCGATCGGTGATTACGATTCTCGCGCCCTGTCGTGCCTTCGAGACGTATTCGCTCAAATGGGCCTTTAAATCTCTTATTCCAACAGTTTCCATAGGGCTATCCAGTTTAGTGACTACTTGGATTAGTATAATTGGGATTTATTGGTTCGTGTTTCACTGCTGTCCCGTTAACCTAACCTTGATGCACTGTAACACTCTGATTATTAGGACAAACAGTGCGATCAATGACATGGCAGACATGAAGTTGAGCAACTCGACAATCGAAGCCATCCCTTCTCCCTCAGGGAGAAGGCCAGGATGAGGGGATATATAAAACAAT
>ENA-ORDP01000361-ORDP01000361.1-marine-sediment-metagenome-genome-assembly--contig:-NODE-361-length-30498-cov-5.139080_pt1 | contig 30498 bp, 28 predicted proteins | sample MGYA00248627_ERZ508539 | MGnify/ENA primary metagenome ERZ508539 (study PRJEB26208, sample SAMN05571518) | marine sediment metagenome | biome: deep sea; feature: Hydrothermal vent; material... | reverse complement strand
GCAAACACCTCAAGAGTTTGGAGATAAAAAACGGGTCTTGTTGCGTTATTAGCTGATTTAACAAGGTTTTGGAAGACTGATAGATACAGATAATCATGATTTTAAAAGATAAATTTTTCAGAGTAAATTCAGTGTCTGATTTAATGGAAAGGTGGTTAATAAATGAAGACTAATGTAAGTAAACAAATCCTTGTGTTTGTCATTCTGATATTATTTCTGCCGGTCTTTGCCTTTGCTGAAGATGTAAAGATTGTTGAAGCTGAGGGTAAAGCAATGCTCGGATATGATACAACCCGGGCTCAGGCAGAGGCAAAAGCTTTAAATAATGCTATTAAAAATGCACTGTTAGAAGCTGTTGGATTCGAGGTAACCAGTAATGACTTTGATTATCAAGCCGAAGCTTATGGCTCTAATATCAATTATAACAGTGGTATAGTTAGCAGCCTTGTTACTTTATCTTCACGAGGTATTTTAGTAAAAAAGGAGATTATAAAAGATGAGTGCAACAGCAAAGATAATCAATTTTACTGCTTTGTAAAGATTAAAGCTTATGTTAAGCCACTAAATCCTGAAAGAAGAGGTAATTTTAGAATTTCTATTGCACAGGTTCAAAGAGTTGATAAAAAAACCCCTGCCCGAAACATTGTTTTTCAAGACAACGACGAAATTCGGGTAAGTACCAGAGCAAATAAAACTTCATATATTAACATCTTCAGTGTGAGTCAGGATGGCATGATAATAAAACTTTTCCCAAATGATTATTTTGAGGGAGAGGCCGTCCCTGCCAATAAAGAATTTATTTTTCCTGACGATAGCCAACGGGCGCTTGGACTGAAATTAAGGGTAAGAACTCCTGAAAAGCTCAGCAGGGCAGTCGAATCAATTCTCATAATAGCAACAAAAGAAAAAGTAGACTTCCTTTCAGATAAAGCTATTGAGACACCCACAATTACTGATCTTATGCGAGAGCTATCAAAGCTCGACCCTTCCTTGTGGGCTGAGGATACGGTGGGGTACGAGGTGAGTAAGTGAATGAGTGGAGGAATCAAGGAGTTAAAAACTGGATACATCTACAGCAGGAGGTAACAGATTGAAAATATTGAATAAGTTTTATCTGTTGATATTTGTAGTATTACTGATTGTATCACTCAGTTTGCCTCTTTTGGCACAGGCGGGGTCTGATTCAGCTTTTGATGAGCTGAATAAAGAGACTGAGCGGCCACAGACGAATGGCAAGCAGATGGATATGCAGCAGTTGCGGAAAGCTCGGGTGCAGGAGAGGGAAACACTCAGGCAGAATATGGAAAAGCAGGACAAGCAATGGGGGAGACTTAGCAGGGCGATGGAGGTGCAGTGGAATCAGATGGTAAAGAGGGTGAATGCTCAGCGGGAGGAATTGAGGAAAAGGGTTGAACAGCAGTGGGATGAGTTCCAGGATTCAACAAATAAGGAATGGGTCGAATATAATCCGGGCATGGATACGAGAAGCAGGGTTGATTTTGAAACCGGTGAAGTAGAAATCTCAACGCTAATCCCTGTTGAAGAACTTAAAGACAAGGGAGAGCCTGTTGTCCCTGAATCCGGAGAACTTAACGAAAGTCAGCAAAAGAAGGTCAGGAAACTGGCTGAAAAAAAGATTGAAAAGCAGATGAAAAAAATTCTTTCATCTGATAATGAAGTGCATACCGATGCTCTTGAAGACCAGATAAAAGACCCTGAAGGGAAAACAATAACTCAGAAGAACTCCGGGGAATATGTTGAAAAATATGTTGCTCCTGAAATGAAGATTGAGAAGAAACCCGTTGTTGCCAAGGATGGTATCCCCCGTATAAAAGTTACGGTTAAACTGAAGATGGTACCGGAACACCTGAGGATCAGGGCGGAAAAATATAAAGGTGAGGTAGATAAATATGCAAGGGAATATGATCTTGATCCAGCCCTGATTTATGCAGTAATACATACTGAGTCATATTTCAACCCTTTGGCAAAATCATATATCCCGGCTTACGGTCTTATGCAGCTTGTACCGAAATCCGGGGCTGTGGACGCCTATTATTATTTGTATAAGGAGAAAAAAATCCTTTCCCCTGGTTATCTCTATAATCCGGATAACAACGTTATGCTTGGAGCCACATATCTGCATATCCTGCAGAGCATATACCTTGCTGATATAAAAGACCGGATCAATAGACAAACCCTGAGCATTGCTGCCTATAACTGGGGGCCTGGACGAATTAATAACAAGATTGTCAAAAAGAATAAAGTGAACAAGTTAAGTAATGGTGAAGTTCTTGAACTAATCAATAAAACAGCTCCCCGCGAGACCAGAGATTATGTCAGGAAGGTGCAGGAGAGGATGACTTTGTATGGGCGGATGTGAGAAGTATCTTAAAGAATGAAAAGCCTTCGCAGAGGCAAAAGAAGAAGGAGATTAAAAATGACTGCGAATTTTAGTAAACTTCATCATGTGAACCGATATCAAGGAGATGAACAATATCATCATATAAATTAAAGATGACTCTTAAATCATATGTTAGTGAACAGGCATATTTGCCTTTTAAACCGCCACTGAGTGCATGTGTATGCAGACTCGGGTCAAAGAGATTAATGGAAAGTTTCCTGAGCAGTTCTTCATATGTTTGTTGGAGTAAGGGATTTTTCTTAAGTAGTTTTTTGGCGTGCTTGAGAAAATCCTTTTCAAGCTCAAGCCTCATCGGATTCAGGTTCATTAAGAATCGCTTGCATTGCCTCTTCAGCAGAATTACAAATTACGGAGTCATGTTCTTTTTCAGCCTTCAGCACTCGCTCTTCAAGAGCTTTTCGCCTGCGCTCTCTGTCAAGCAGATATGCAGCGAAATCCCTGACTTCAGCAAGGGAATTTTCAGGGAGCCTGACAAGTATTTCCTTGATATTATCAATCTGTGTAACTGTTATATCCATAATAATATTATAGCATATTTTTATGAGACAGAGAGGGATAAGAACTTGAAAGTCATTCCGCGGTAATACTGAGGGAGTGGTTGTGTCTGGAAGGTTGAAACAAGGATTTCCACGAGTGTCAAAAACAGAGGAATTCTATGAAAAATTTCATTAAACATCCGGTACTTAAACATCGTTATTTCAGGAGACTTCTTGTCCTTCTCATCCTGTTATTTCTATTCCTTGTCTTAGGTTACAAGCAATATCGTCAGGTAATTTATATCCCTGAGGACGGGAGTGCTTTTAAGCTGGATAATTACTCGCTGGGCAGCAAGGGAGACAAGCCTTTTTATCAGACGGATGATGATTTGAGATTGTCACGGGAGCTGAGCATATTGAGTGATTCAAAGGCAGGCTATTTCTTTTCAAAGCAATATTACAGGCTTTACAAAAGACATTATAGCGAAGGAAAACTCATGACTCAGATGATAAGGGTTGGTAAAGATCAACTCCCCAGGATATATAATATGGTTAAAGATGCATGTGAGATACTGGGAGTTAAAAAGGTCCCGAACATTTATATAACAAAGAGCAACGGGACAAATATGAGAATAACCAACCGGCTGAATCCTACCATTTTTATAAGCTCGGATTTTACCTGGGCATTTAAGCCTGAAGAGCTTCGTTTCCTTCTGGCCAGGGAAGTAGCACATATCAGGCTCAGACATTTGTACTATCTTGATATTATATCCGGAATGCGGTCTTTCACCGGGATGGCTCTGCCGAAATTCGTATCAGAGGTCATAGTAGGCTCAATTGGTATAAAACTCATGCAGTGGGATAAAGAGGCTGAAATAAGCGCAGACCGTGGAGCACTCGTTGTAACCGGAGATATAAATGTTGCCCTTCAGGCGCTGGTGAAGTTGAATATTGGTGCCAATTTTGAAGATAATTATCCCGGCCTGAATATAGATGCATATATTAATCAATTGTCAAGCTTAAAGGATGACCGGATTGAGACAGCCTCTGCCGTAATCCATGAGCTTGAAAACAACAACCCTTTTATAACGGTAAGAGTCCGGAATCTGTCGTTGTGGTATAAGGAGAACGACATAATTTTTAAGTAATTTTTATGAAAAAGTGGCCTAAACAGGTATGCGGGATAGATTACAGCAAGCCGGTGATGATGTCATTCTCTTTGTTTTCCGGCAAGGCAGATAGTGGATATGGAAGAATTACTTACTGATACAGAGACGGAGAGGTACCGCAGGCAGTTGATGCTTCAGGGGTTTACCCTGCAGCATCAGCAGAGACTGAAGGCATCGACTGCCCTGGTAGCAGGCATAGGCGGTCTTGGCGGTACTGCCGCCGTTTATCTTGCCGTTGCAGGTATCGGGAAGATGGTCTTTGCCCATTCAGGGAACCTGACACTGTCGAATATGAACAGGCAGATATTGATGAGGCATGAGTGGATAGGCAAGCGCAGGGTTGTTGAGGCAAAAAAGAGGATTGAAGAGATAAATCCGGACGTGGAGGTTGAAATATTCGATAAGCGGACGACCGGAGATAACGCCGAAAGACTCCTTGACGGTGTGGATATAGCCCTTTCTGCCCGGCCGACATTTCATGAGCGGAGGGCCCTGAACGCAGCATGCGTTAAAAAGGATATCCCGATGATCGAGGCAGCCATGAACGGGATGGAGGGATATCTCTTCAATGTCATTGCCGGAAAGACGCCGTGCCTTAACTGCCTCTATCCGGATAATGACCCGGAGTGGGAAGAGCTCGGCTTTCCGGTGCTTGGGGCTGTATCTGGTATGCTTGGTTGCCTTATGAGCATAGAGGCGATAAAGCTGTTGACAGGCTATGGAAGGCCGTTGCTTTCACAGATGTTCCTGTTCAATACGTTGGACATGGATTTCAGGAAACTGAATATCCAAAGGGATGAAAATTGCGAGGTCTGTGGCAGGGGTTCATAAATCGCTCAATTTTAGGTTATACTTAATGCTTAATGAACAATTTCCTGTAAAATTGCTGTAGTTTTATATACGGAGGGAAAATGACAATACAGTCCATGTCCGTAACTCAGAAGGCTGTTAAAAGAGGCGTCCTTGCAGTTCTGTCTTTCTTGATCTTTTTTTCAACCCTTCTCCTTCCCTCTATTGCATCAACTAAGGTTAAGGAGTATAAACTTGACAATGGCCTTAAGGTCCTGATTACAGAGGACCACAAGGCGCCTGTTGCCACCTTTCAGGTGTGGTACAGGGTTGGTTCAAGAAATGAACCAGCAGGAAAGGCCGGGATCAGTCACCTCCTTGAACATATGATGTTTAAAGGGACTCCTGAGTATGGCTCAGGGGTTTTTTCACGCCTCGTTCAAAAAAATGGCGGGGTTGATAATGCCTTTACCACAAAGGATTACACAATGTATTTTCAGTCTCTTGCCTCAGACCGCATTGACCTCTCCATCAAGCTTGAATCAGAGAGGATGCAGAACCTCCTGCTGGCGTCTGATGATGTCAAGGACGAAAGAAGCGTTGTTATGGAAGAACGAAGGATGAGGTACGAGGATGACCCCCAGATGTCACTTTATGAGGAGGTGGTGGCAACGGCCTTTATGGTCCATCCCTATCATAACCCTGTGATAGGCTGGATGTCTGAGATTGCCTCTATCAAACGGCAGGACCTGCTTTCATATTATAGAAAATTCTATTCCCCTGACAATGCATTTATTGTTATTTCAGGAGATGTCAGGGCTGATGAAATAATTGCGAAGATCAGGGATGCTTTCGGTAAGATTCCCAGAGGACCGGCCAAGAGTCCTGTTACAGCAGTAGAACCGCCTCAAAAGGGTCAAAAGCGGGTCTATCTCAGGAAGCAGGCAAAGCTCCCTTATATATTGATAGCATACCATGTGCCGAGTTTCCCCCATGGGGACGCTGCTCCGCTTGATGTGCTCAGTTCTATCTTTTCCGGAAAGAGCGGGAGACTTTATAAAAGCCTTGTCAGGAAGAAGAAGATTGCACTCGATGCCTATGCCTCATATGATGGTCTTTATATAGCCCCGTACCTCTTCTTTCTGGGTGGGACTGCATCGCCGGGAAAAGATATAGGGGCAGTGGAGAAGGCACTTTATGAAGAGGTTGAAAAAATTAAAACTGCTCCCCCTTCAGAAAGAGAGGTGCAGAAGGCAAAGAACCAGGTTGAGGCATCATTCATCATGGGGCAGGACTCTATCTTCTTCCAGGCTGAAGTCCTTGGGATGTTCGAGGTGCTTGGTAACTGGAGGTTGAAGGACCGTTATCTTGAGGCAATACGGAAGGTAACGCCGGAGGATGTGCAGAAGATTGCAAAAAAATACTTTACCGAAGAGAACCGGACGGTGGGGATACTTATACCGGAGGGCAGCTGATGCTTATTTGCTTAATTCTTCTTACGAAAGGGCATCGATGCGTTCACTAATTAACTCGCCAGATTATAGTAACATGATACAATTACGTTATTATTTAAGGTTCACTTTTTAAGTGAATCTATACTGCTTATTAAGTCAGTGATACGATTTAAAGGTGGCGAAAATTTGCTCACACATCGATACCCTTTCGTAATGTAGGTATAATCCAACAATTAATTGAGGGAGCAGAATATGAAGACTGTTGGAAGTGTATTCTTAGGATTGGAAGTTGTAAAGCGTAAAACACAATCTTTAAGTTCATTAATCGTAAATCGTAAATCGTCAATCTTAAGGGTGGCAGTTATTGTTGTAATGCTTTTTTTTAACTGTGCCCAGGTGTGGGCTATTGATGCAAACAGGGAGGTCCGGCCGGATGGCCTTGTGGTCCTGTATGCAGAGAAAAACAACCTGCCAATAGTTAAAATAAACCTCCTTATCAAGGCATCTCCTTTTGATGAACCACAGGATAAGGCCGGTCTTGCTAACCTCGTGGCAGAGCTCCTCATGGAGGGGACAAAGACGAGGACATCGGAGCAGATTAGCGAGGGGGTAGATTTCATCGGAGCGGATCTCGATGTCTCTGCCGGCAGGGATTACACCACGATTAGCCTTGCGGTACTTAAGAAGGATATTGATAAAGGGTTTGAACTCTTCTCAGATATCCTCATGAACCCTGTATTCCCTGATAATGAGATCAGGATGAAAAAGGAGTTGATAAAGGGTGACCTTAAACAGAGAGAAGAGGATCCCGGGTTTGTGGCCCAAAGAAGCTTCAGGAAGGCCATTTATGGAAACCTCCCTTATGGAAGGTTAATCGAAGGGAGCCCGGATACCCTTGCCTCTATCAAGAGGGAGGATATCATCCGGTTTTACCGTACCTACTACAGGCCAAACAATGCAATGCTCTCCGTGGTAGGAGACCTCACACATGAAGAGGTCGCAAAGCTACTTGATAGATACCTCTCAAAATGGCAGAAAGGAAATATCCCCCCGTCAACCTCATATCCAATCCCTGAACTGAAAGACAAGACTGTGATTACCATTGACCGTGACCTGACCCAGGCCAATATAGTCCTTGGCAATATTGGAATAAAGAGGTCAAATCCGGACTATTATGCAGTTTCAGTAATGAATTACATTCTTGGGGGAGGAGGGTTTGCCTCAAGGCTCATGATCCGAATAAGGGATGATATGGGATTAGCCTACGATGTGCATAGCTTCTTTACCTCTGACAGAGATAAAGGTGTTTTTCAGGTAGGGGTACAGACAAAGAATGGATCAGCAAAGACAGTAATAAAGCTTATACTTCAGGAGATAGAAAGGATTCAGAAAGGACCTGTCTCAGATGAAGAGCTGAGGGATGCAAAGGCATACCTTACCGGGAGTTTTCCGAGAAGGCTTGATACAATGGGAAAGATAGCAAACTTCCTCACCCTTACCGGGTTCTATCAGCTTGGAATTGATTATGACAGGAAGTATCCCGGGTATATAAACTCGGTTACAAAGGAAGATGTCCGGAGGGTTGCCGTAAAATACCTTGATCCTGAAAAATATGTCCTTGTAGTTGTTGCCGACCTGAAGAAGGCGGGATTTTAGCAGCGTGCAGAAAGAAACCCCATCCCGGGGTTTTTAAATTGAAGAATTATGGTAGGCACGGACGGTATCGAACCGTCGACCTCTACCGTGTCAAGGTAGCGCTCTCCCCCTGAGCTACGCGCCTGTTTAAGGTCAGGTGTTAATAAATATAACATTTGAACTCGTAACTTTGTCAAGACCGCCGGTCTTTCCGTATCAAACCGGAGCTTGTCCGGGTTTGCCCTTCTATGCTATCCTAAACACCTTACATTCATTGATATAACAGTTTCTTTTATGGATATACGGCAATACATAAACAGTGCGATTCAGAAACTGGGAGCAGAGGTGCCCTTTGTCGAGCTTGAGGTGCCGAGGGTTGCCCGGCATGGTGACCTTTCTACTCCTGTAGCCATGGTTCTTGCAAAAAGGCTCAAAAAAGCTCCTCGGGTGATAGCTGAAGAGCTCGTCTCAATCCTGAGTGTGGAGGCCCCTTTTGAGAGTGTGGAGGTTGCAGGCCCGGGATTTATAAACTTCACCTTTAAGAGGCGGTTTCTATATGCGGAGCTGCAAGACCTGCTGAAGAACCCTTCCCGGTATCTGCAAAAAGACCTGGGACATGGACAGAGGGTGCAGGTTGAATTCGTGAGTGCAAACCCGACAGGCCCGCTTCACCTCGGTCATGGACGGGGAGCTGCTCTGGGAGCAGCGCTTGCCAATCTGCTGGCGAGGGCCGGCTATGATGTGGAGCGGGAATTCTATATAAATGATGCAGGAAGACAGGTGAGACTGCTTGGTGAGAGCATTTTTTCAAGGTATAAGGAGATACTGGGAGTGACATATCCATTCCCTGAAGAGGGATACAGGGGGGATTATATAGGAGACCTTGCCGCAGACCTGGTCAGAGAGGTTGGGGAGCGGTTTAAGAATTCGGATTTCGATGACGCAGGCGAGTATTTTATCAGGTTCGGTGTTGAGCGGATGCTCAGGGAGATGGAGGCGGATCTCAGGGGTTTTGGTGTTGTATTTGACCGCTGGCAGAGCGAGAAGGCCCTTTATGATGAGGGGCTTGTCAAAAAATGCCTTGAAGAGCTCAGGGGAAAGGGGAATCTGTACGAAGAAGGAGGGGCCCTCTGGTTCAGGGCTACGGAATTCGGTGATGACAAGGACAGGGTTGTTATAAAGAGAGATGGCTCTCATACATACTTTGCTTCTGATATAGCCTACCACTGGTACAAGATACAGCGCGGGTTTGATGAACTCATAAATATATGGGGGGCTGACCACCATGGATATGTGCCGAGGATAAAGGCGGTCATCAGGGCACTCGGCTATCCGGAGGATAGACTGGGGGTGCTCCTTGTTCAGATAGTTACGCTGCTGAGGGATGGAAGGCCTGTGCAGATGTCAAAAAGGAGCGGAGAGTTTATCACGCTCAGGGAAGTAACGGAAGAGGTTGGGGCTGATACAACAAAGTTTATCTTTCTTACCCGCAGTCACGACAGTCACCTGGAGTTCGATATTGAGGTGGCCAAAAAAGAGTCCTCCGAAAACCCTGTCTACTATGTCCAGTATGCCTATGCCAGAATTAACAGTATCTTCAGAAAGGCAGAGGAGGAGGGTATTGAAACAGGCAATGCAGGGGACCTGAATTATCTTGCAGAGGAGGCCGAGATACGTCTTGTTAAAAAAATCCTCTTCTACCCTCTCATGTTTGAGGGTGCTGTCAGGACAAGGGAACCACACAGGATTACATTCTACCTGCAGGAACTTGCCGGGCTGTTTCATCCTTATTACAATACACACCGCGTCCTGGGGGTGGAGCCGGCGGCCCTGACACTTGCAAGGCTGTCACTCTGTGATGCCGTAAAGACCGTCCTGAAAGAGGGATTATCAATCCTGGGTGTGGCAGTGCCTGAAAGGATGTGAGTTATCAATAATTCCTGTTTTTTCGAACACATTTAAGGTTGACCCCGCTCAACCCAGGGTGAAGTTTCTCTTCCCCCCCGGTTGTCTGAAAGAGGGCTATTCGGCTAAGGAGTGGCTATTAAAAATTTTAATAGCCACTCCCCGGTAATTGATAGAACCCCTCCTTAAATGTTAGCTTATTAGACTTCGTATCCTTAAAGGAGGTCTTGTATTGCATGATACCCGTGAAAAGATACTGAAGGCATACCATGAAAACGAGGGCAATGTTATCTCCCTTCTTCAGGACATTGAAGAGTCTTTTGGTTATCTGCCGGAGGATGCAATCTACTGGTTTTCAGAGCAGCTCGATATTCCGCCCTCGAGGTTCTATGGCATTGCCACATTTTATGCCCAGTTCCACCTCAAGCCGAGGGGGGAAAATATAATAACCGCCTGTTGTGGTACTGCCTGTCATGTGAAAGGTTCTGAGAGGCTTATTAACAGCCTGATGAGGGAACTCCATATACCGTCAGGGGAAGACACCTCTGACGACAAAAAGTTTACTGTCGAGAAGGTCAACTGTGTCGGTGCATGCAGCATAGCACCGGTTGTTATCATAAACAGGGAAGTCCACGGAAAGATGACGGCTGACAGGCTTATGAAGGAGATCCGGAAGATCAAGTGAAAATGATGCAAGAGGGTAATATAGTCATAAAGGTCTGTATGGGTACAGGCGGAATTGCCGCGGGAGGGCCCGGGGTGGTCTCTGCCTTCAGGGAAGAGGTTCAGGCTGCCGGTATTAATGCTTTTGTGGAGAATAACTGCTCTGTTCACAATGTCGGCTGCCGCGGTTTCTGTGCCAGGGACGTGCTTGTTGACGTGATTATTGACGGAGAAAAGACTACCTATGAGTATATAAAACCTGACATGGTCCCAAGGATCGTGCAGGAGCATATCCTCCAGGGCCAGGCGGTCGGGGACTGGGTGGTGAAGGAGGATTATCACACCTTCCATGAAAAGCAGGTAAAGGTGGTGCTGTCGGACTGCGGGGAGGTTGACCCCGAGGATATCGGGTCATATGTGAACAGGGGCGGATACGAGGCACTTAAAACGGTCCTGACAACAATGACCCCTGAGGAGACTATTGAGTTGATAAAGGCCTCAGGACTGAGGGGGAGGGGTGGAGCCGGATTCCCGACAGGCCTGAAGTGGGAGTTTGCAGGAAAGGCCCCCGGTGAGCTGAAGTACCTGATATGTAATGCCGATGAGGGAGACCCGGGTGCGTTTATGGATCGCTCCGTTATTGAGGGGAACCCCCATTCGGTGATAGAGGGTATGATTATAGGGGCCTATGCAATCGGTACCCTGAAAGGGTATGTCTACATCAGGGCAGAGTATCCCCTTGCAGTGGAGAGGCTGAAGATTGCCCTTGACCAGGCAAGGCAGAGTTGCTTTCTCGGTAAAAAGATACAGGATAGGGACTTTGAATTTGATATAAAGATAAAACTTGGGGCCGGGGCCTTTGTATGTGGTGAAGAGACGGCCCTTATGGCCTCCATAGAGGGTAACAGGGGGATGCCGAGGGCCAAGCCGCCTTTTCCGGCCCAGAAAGGACTGTGGGGAAAGCCCACGGTTATTAATAATGTGGAGACCCTTGCTAATATTGCACATATAATCCGTAACGGTGCTGACTGGTTTACGCAGTTCGGCACTGAAAAGAGTAAAGGGACAAAGGTCTTTGCCCTTACGGGGAAGGTCAAAAACAGCGGACTTATAGAGGTCCCTCTGGGGATTGCACTCAGGGAGATCGTCTATGATATAGGTGGCGGAATTGAAGGAGACAGAAAGCTGAAGGCTGTTCAGACAGGCGGACCCTCAGGGGGATGTATAACTGCCGGTATGATGGATATAGCCGTTGACTATGAATCTCTTGCAAAGGCCGGTTCGATTGTCGGATCCGGCGGTATGGTTGTAATGGATGAGACGGACTGCATGGTTAATATAGCAAAGTATTTTCTTGAATTCACCCAGGCGGAGTCCTGTGGAAAATGTGTCCCCTGCCGGATAGGGACAAAGAGGCTTTTGGAGATACTGCAGCGGATTACCGACGGCAGGGGAAGGCCGGGCGATACAGGGCTCCTTGAAAAACTGAGCAATGATATCAAGTCTGCCTCACTCTGCGGCCTGGGACAGACGGCGCCCAACCCTGTTCTGAGCACCCTCAGGTATTTCCGTGATGAGTATAAGGCCCACATCCATGAGAAGCGCTGTCCTGCAGGTGTATGCAAGAACCTTCTCACGTATTCCATACTTGAAGAGTTCTGCAAGGGCTGCACCATGTGTGCAAGGGTATGTCCTGCAGGAGCTATTGTGGGAGAGAAGAAACAGCCCCACAAGATCATCCAGGAGGTATGCGTAAAATGCGGGGCCTGCTTTGAGACTTGCAAGTTTAAGGCGATAAAGAAGGGATAGAGCGGAGGAACCATGATGGTCACATTAACAATAGACGGCAGGAGCATCAAGGTAAGAGAGGGCTCTACCATCCTTCAGGCAGTCAGAGAGAATGACCTCTATGTGCCCACTCTCTGCGACGACCCAAGGCTTGAGCCATACGGAGGATGCCGGCTCTGTCTCGTCCGGATTAAGGGTATGCCAAGACCAGTGACTGCCTGCACTACCCCGGTTACAGAGGGGATGGATGTGGAGACCACAAACGAAGAGATTGAGGGACTTCGGCGTACAATAGTTGAACTCCTCCTCAGCGACCACCCTACTGACTGCATGATCTGCGAGAAGGCAGGAGACTGTACGCTCCAGGAGCTTGCCTATTTCTACAACCTCAGGGAAAACCGTTTCGAGGGTGAAAGAAGAAAGTATGCCGACAGTGACGGCAATCCCTTTATTGAGAGGAATATGGAGAAGTGCATACTATGCGGCAAGTGTGTCAGGGTCTGCAACGAGGTCCAGGGCGTCAATGCCATTGAGATAGCATACAGGGGTTTTTCGGCAAAGGTCTGTCCTCCGTTTGAGAAAGACCTTGATTGCGAATTTTGCGGTCAATGCGTCAGTGTCTGCCCCACTGGTGCGCTTATGGGAAAAATCTCCATGGGCATGGGCAGGCAGAAGGATATCGAAAAGGTGGAGAGCGTATGTCCTTACTGCGGCTGTGGTTGTAATATAACACTTCATGTGACAAGGAATGAAGTGATAAGGGTATCATCACGTCCTGAATCACTGAATGAGGGGTGGCTGTGTGTAAAGGGAAGGTTCGGGTTCAAGTTTAACAGCAGTCCGGAAAGGCTGAAGTATCCCCTGATAAGGAGGAATGGTCAATTTGAGGAGACCTCATGGGATGAGGCACTTGGTTATGTTGCAGAGAGGTTTGGAGATACCAGGGACAAATACGGGGCTGATGCAATTGCAGGGCTCAGTTCCGCCAGGTGCACGAATGAAGAGAACTACCTGTTTCAGAAGTTCATGAGGGCAGCGATCGGCACAAACAATGTCGACCACTGTGCCCGTTACTGACACAGTGCTACCGTGGCCGGTCTGGCCACAGTGTTTGGCTCGGGGGCCATGACGAACTCTATCCCCGAGATAGAGAACAATGACCTCCTGTTTGTTATCGGCTCCAATACAAAAGAGAATCACCCCATCGTTGCCCTCAGGATGATAAAGGCTGAAAGGAAAGGGGCAAAGATTATAGTGGCTGATCCGAGGAAGGTGCCCCTTGTCAGGTTTGCACATATATGGATGCAGCATCGCCCGGGTACGGACGTTGCCCTGCTTAACAGCATGATGCACGTGATTGTTAAAGAGGGGCTGATGGATAAGGAGTTTATCGTCTTCCGTACCGAGGGTTTTGATAAGGACTTTTTAAGGGGCCTCGATGAGTATACTCCCGAGGTAGGTCAGAAGATAACAGGTGTTCCAAAGGAGAAGATAATAGAGTCTGCCAGACTCTATGCCGGGGCCTCAAATCCCGGTATTTACTATACCATGGGTATCACCCAGCACAGCCATGGCACGGACAATGTCTTCTGTATAGCAAACCTCGGCCTGATGACAGGCAGTCTCGGCAAGGAGAGCTCAGGGGTAAATCCACTCAGGGGACAGAACAATGTTCAGGGCTCCTCTGATATGGGTTGCAGTCCAAATACGTATCCGGGTTATCAGAAGGTTACCATTGCAGCAATAAAGGAAAAGTTTGAAAACCTGTGGGATATAAAACTCTCCGACACGGAAGGACTGACTGCAACCGACATGCTTTCTGCTGCTGAGGCAAAAAAGCTGAGGGCAATGTATATCATGGGAGAGAACCCTGTTATGAGCGACCCGGACATGCAGCATACCGTTAAGGCCTTCGGGGTCCTGGACTTTCTTGTTGTCCAGGATATATTTATGACGGAGACTGCTGAACTTGCCGATGTGGTACTGCCGGCGGCCTCTTTTGCTGAAAAAGAGGGCACCTTTACAAATACCGAGAGGAGGGTCCAGCGTGTACGGAGGGCGGTTTCCCCACCGGGTGAGGCACGTGAGGACCTCCGGATTATAATGGAATTGAGTAACCGCATGGGGTATGAGATGAAATACCCGCGGATTGAGACCGTCTTTCAGGAGATGGGCATGGCCTGGCCTGCCATGGGCGGCATGACCTATTCGAGGCTTAACAGGGGGGGGCTGCAGTGGCCGTGTCCTACGCAGGACCATCCCGGCACTCCCTATCTCTTTAAGGGTGGGTTTCCCCGGGGGAAGGGACGTTTTACCGTGGTGAAATACAGGCCATCAATAGAAGAGCCTGATGAGCAATACCCCTTTATCCTCACGACAGGAAGGATCTTGTTCCAGTACCATACAGGTACCATGACGAGAAAGGTGGATGCCATAAACAAGGTTGCACCCGAACCCTTTGTCGAGATAAACCCGGATGATGCCCGGGATATGGCAGTTGAGGATGGTGTAATGCTCAGGGTTACTTCACGGCGCGGGTCGATTGAACTTAAGGCCCGCCTGTCAAAGAGACCTGACAGGGGTGTTGTCTTTATTCCTTTTCACTTTAAGGAGGCTGCCGCCAATGTCCTTACAAACAGCAAGGCACTTGATCCGTTCTGTAAAATACCCGAACTTAAGGTGAGTACCGTCAGGATAGAGAAAGTTTAAAGGGAAGGCAGGTTGCGGTAAGACCTGACAGCCTGTTGAGAGAGTAATGCCGGAATATTATAATACGGGAGGGCAGCAATGATTAACATAGCGGACTTAAAGAAACAGATACTTCTGAAAGAGCTCGACGATGAAGAGCTCCTGATGATCAGGGAGAAGATAACCGTCGGGAGCTATCCCAAGGGAACGCTTATCTTTAAAGAGGGGGCTCCGATAAAGGGGATCCACCTTGTGAAGGATGGAAAGGTCGAGATATCAAAGAGCACCCCTGATGGGTGGAAACAGACGCTGGCCATACTCAATGAGGGTCATTTCTTTGGAGAGCTCTCTGTTATAGAGGATAAGAAGGCGCATGGCGCAAATGTTTCAGCTGTTGAGAATACCGAACTGTTTCTCCTGAAGACCGAGACCTTCAAGTCCCTTGAAGACAGTCACCCGCAGGTAATGTACAAGATTGTGAAGGCCATAGCCAGGGTGGCGAGCAAGAACATACACTCAATGAACGAAAAGCTGGTGAACCTGCTGATAAGTTATTAGGACTATAAGAATATGGAGTAATGGAGCAATGGAATATTGGCGTAATGTTTTATTGTCAATACATCATTAATCCATTGCCTCATTACTCCTTATTTCCATAATTCAACATAAACCTGAAACCAGGAAAGGGAGGTAATTATGCCGATTGATCCAACGAAGCATGCGGACTGGGAGGTAGCAGAGGCCGCAGAAAAAAACATGAAGACGGTTTACGAGTTGGCCGAAGAGATGGGGCTTGATAAAAAAGAGCTCCTTCCACATGGCCATTATGTTGCAAAGGTCGATTATAAGGGCATCCTGGACCGCCTCAGGGACCGTCCGGACGGAAAGTACATTGATGTAACCGCCATCACTCCAACACCGCTTGGCGAAGGAAAATCAACGACTACGATCGGACTCCTTCAGGGGATGGGCAAGAGGGGTAAAAACGTTACGGCTGCGATAAGACAGCCCTCCGGGGGGCCGACCATGAATATCAAGGGTTCGGCAGCAGGGGGCGGGCTTTCTCAGTGTATCCCGCTGACACCGTTTTCTCTTGGTCTTACCGGAGATATAAATGCCATCATGAATGCTCATAATCTTGCCATGGTTGCAATGACTGCAAGGATGCAGCATGAGTTCAATTATAATGACGAACAACTCTCCAGGCGTAATCTGAAGAGGCTGAATATCAACCCGCGCAATGTCCAGATGGGCTGGATTATGGACTTCTGTGCCCAGGCCCTCAGAAAGATGGTTATCGGTATCGGCGGAAAGATGGATGGCTTCATGATGGAGTCCAGGTTTGATATTGCCGTTTCGTCCGAGGTTATGGCCATACTGGCGGTGGCAACCGATCTCAAGGATTTCCGCGAGAGGATGGGGAAGATAGTTGTTGCATATGACAAGCAGGGAAACCCTGTAACTACGGAAGACCTTGAAGTTGCAGGTGCAATGACTGCATGGATGGCCGGTGCGATAAATCCGAACCTGATGCAGTCCATAGAGGGACAGCCCGTATTGGTCCATGCAGGACCATTTGCCAATATTGCCATCGGACAGTCTTCGATTATAGCAGACAGGGTCGGCCTGAAACTCTCGGATTACCATATAACCGAGAGCGGGTTTGGCGCTGATATCGGTTTCGAGAAATTCTGGAACCTCAAGTGCCGTTACTCGGGCATCAAACCTGCTGCCGTAGTGATAGTGGCGACAATCAGGGCACTGAAATGTCACGGTGGTGCACCTGTTCCTGTTCCGGGAAGACCTATTCCCGAGGAATACGCTGCAGAGAATGTAGAATGGGTGGAAAAGGGTTGTGGTAACCTCATACATCACATAAATACCGTCAGAAAGTCGGGATCAACCCCGGTGGTCTGTATAAATGCCTTCTATTCGGATACCAAGGCCGAGATTGAGACTGTCAGGAGGATGGTTGAGGCCGCCGGTGCAAGGGTTGCCGTTAGCGAGCATTGGTTGAAAGGTGGTGACGGTGCACTTGAGCTTGCTGATGCAGTACTTGATGCCTGTGAGGAGGAGAGCAGTTTCAAGTTCCTCTATGAGCTTGGTGTAACCCAGAGGCACAGGATTGAGATGATTGCAGAGGATGTCTATGGAGCGGACGGTGTAGAGTTTTCATCTGAGGCGGTACAGAAACTCAAGGCAATAGAGGCAGACCCGGAGCTTGGGAAATTCGCCACCTGCATGGTCAAGACCCACCTGAGTCTCAGTGATAACCCGGCCTTAAAAGGGGTACCGAAAGGATGGAAGCTCTTTGTGAAGGACGTTCTTATCTTCAGGGGAGCCGGCTTTGTCGTTCCAGTGGCAGGTGATATAAAACTGATGCCTGGTACGTCCTCAGATCCGGCCTACAGAAGGGTCGACGTGGATGTCGAGACCGGAAAGGTGAAAGGCCTGTTTTGATCCTCCTGTCGTTGCTGTCCCGTCCATAAAAACCCTGATTCTGTAATTATTAATCGTCTCAAAATAGTGTGGACATATTATTTAAAAAATCCCTCCCAACCTCCCTTTGCCAAAGGGAGGTATCATCCCCCTCTTTGGCAAAGAGGGGCAAGGGGAGATTTTTAGATTGATGTCGGTTCAATTACGAGACATTTAATAAAGCCAATCCCAACTTGACAAATCTCCCGGAATATGCTATAAATTGAACATATTCGAAAGTTTATAGTTTCTAAACTCAGGAGACGGTACAGTCCCTCAGAAAAAAACAGGAGGAAAGAAATGAGGCAAAAAGGATTTAGCAGTCTGAAAGGGTCTTTGCTTTGTTCAGTTGTTATGATGGTGGCGATCTTCAGTTTTGTTGCGAGTGCATATGCAACAAACGGCTACTTTGCCCATGGCTACAGCATCAAGAACAAGGCCTTGGCCGGTGCCGGTGTAGCCCTGCCGACGGATGCGTTAACAGCCACCATCAACCCGGCCGGAATGGTATTCGTCGGTAACCGCGTTGATGCCGGTATCACCCTGTTTATGCCATCCAGGAAGTATACGGTAAGAGGCACCCCATCCGGTCCTCCTGCTTTTGGTCTGACGCCCGGAACCGTGAAGAGTGGTTCCAGGATGTTTGTGATACCCTCGGTAGGTGTTAACTATATGTTGAATAAAAAGAGCTCTGCCGGCGTGTCGATATACGGAAACGGAGGCATGAATACCGATTATGACACTAATACGTTTAATGGTTCTTCCCCTACCGGTATAGACCTGATGCAGTTGTTCGTCGCCCCAACCTATTCAGTAAAATTGACCCCCAAACATGCGATCGGGATAAGTGTCATTCTGGCGTATCAGAGGTTTAAGGCATCAGGCCTTAAGGCTTTCAGTGGTTTTTCCGCTGATCCCTCTAAACTTACCAATAACGGGTATGACAATTCATACGGTTATGGGGCAAGGATCGGCTATCTCGGTGAAGTCCTGCCGGACCTGTACCTGGGGGCTTCGTATCAGACCAAAATCTTTATGAGTAAACTCGATAAGTATGCGGGGTTATTTGCTGAACAGGGAGACTTTGATATCCCCTCCAACTGGACTGTCGGGGTCGGGTACAAAATTAATCCTGCGGTGACCCTGTTAGTGGATGTGCAGCGTATAAATTACAGTGATGTCAAGTCTGTCAGTAATCCGTTTAAACCCAATATTCAAACCAGCCAACTCGGCAACAAGAATGGTGCAGGTTTTGGCTGGAAGGACATGACGGTTTACAAGTTCGGTCTTCAGTGGCAGAGCAGCAGGTACTGGACATGGCGTGCCGGTTACTCCTTCGGAGATCAGCCCATCCCGGGCAGTGAAGTTATGTTTAACATACTTGCACCCGGAGTTATCAAGCAGCACGCAACCCTGGGTTTTACAAAGGCCTTTGACAATAACCGTGAACTGAGTGCCTCGCTCATGCGTGCCTTTTCAAACAGTGTCAGCGGGCCCAACCCATTGGACCCCGGGCAGGATATAGAACTTGAAATGAACCAGTGGGAGTTATCGGTAGGTTATTCCTGGAAGTTTTAATCCGTACAACCGAAAAACAAGTCCGTAACTTCTTCAGGAGAGGGATACCTTCCCTCTCCTGAAGAAAAGTTTCACCCCCACCCTAACCCTCCCCCGTCAAGGGGGAGGGAACAAAGGGGTACTGCCTTGCCAGAGAGGAACGCACTATCAAGTCCCCCTCCCGGTTTTTCCTTTTCTTGTTAACCCATATTATGTCATTATAACAATCATTGTCTGAACATGTTAAAATAAGATATGTTTTATCGTGGTTTAATCCTGAGGGTAAGTTGCTTAAGGTAATATTCTGTAAAGAAGCGCAGTCTTTTCCAGGTTTGCTGTTTTTCTTCACCGGGTCGTGCCCGACCGTAGTGCCGTGTCAACTCTCAAGTGTCATTCCGGCTTGTCCGGAATCAAAGAGGGATATGATTCCCGACGTTGCGGGAATGACAATCCTCCGACATAACAAGGTTGACATGACAGTAGTGTTTTTCTATAATTTGCAGGATGCCGGGCAGGTCAGGGGGGTTGAGCTAACAAAGTATGTTGCTTGAGATAATCCTTATCCTTTTGTTCATTCTCTTTAACGGCTTCTTTGCAGGGTCTGAGATAGCGGTTGTTACTGCAAGAAAGACACGGGTCAGTGAACTGATTAAAGAGGGTAACACCAATGCCCTCATTCTTAAAAAACTTCAGTCAGACCCTGACAGGTTTCTTGCCACAGTACAGATAGGGGTGACCCTTGTGGGGGCTATGGCCTCTGCAATAGGTGGCGCCACTGCCGTAAAAGTCATTCAACCCATAATTGAAAAAGTGCCTCTCGGAATCATTGCCACTTACAGTGAGGCGATTTCAATCGGTCTTGTGGTTATTGTCATATCATATCTCTCTCTTGTTATAGGCGAGCTGGTCCCGAAGTCCATAGCCCTTATGAACCCTGAAAGGTTTGCCCTGGTCGTTGCCCGCCCGGTTTATGGTTTTTCCCGTCTGTTTTCCTTTTTTGTCAATATCCTGACCTTCAGCACCAATATTATCTTAAAACCCCTTGGAGGAAAACCCTTCACACAGAGGAGTTTTGTAACGGAGGAAGAGATAAAGCTGCTTATCAAGGAGGGGCGTGACAGGGGGGTCTTTGAGCCGGAAGAAGAGGCGTTGATTCATGGGGTGTTTGAGTTTACGGACCTTTCCGTCAAGGAAGTGATGGTCCCTCTGACAAAGGTAGTCGCCTTTTCTATTGATACTCCGGCTCAGGAGATACTTGATACTATTTCAGAGGAGCAGTATTCAAGATACCCCGCCTATTACAGGGAGAAGTCGAACATCAAGGGCATTCTCTATGCCAAGGATGTCTTCAGGAAAGTTTCTGCAAAAGAGTCCTTAGATGTCAGGAAACTCCTGCGTGCACCCTTCTTTGTGCCCGAGTCCTTGAAGATCAGCGCACTGCTGAGGCAGATGCAGCGCAAGGGGATACACATAGCGGTGGTGGTGGATGAATATGGTGCCGTGACGGGGATTGTTACCATAGAGGACCTGATCGAGGAGATAGTCGGGGAGATAAGAGATGAGTTTGATGAGGAAAAGCCGGTTATAAAGCTGAAAGACGGTTCCTACCTGATAGATGCCTCCATTGCCATCAGGGATCTCAAGGAAGATTATGGTATTGATATCCCTGCCTCGCCTGATTACGACACCATGGGCGGGTTTGTTATCACCAGACTTCAGAGGATACCTGCTACCGGTGAGACCTTCAATGCCGACGGCTGGAATATAAGGATAGTTCAGATAATCGGCAAGAGAATAGCCAGGGTTATTCTGAAGCCGGTCAGTGATAGCGAGTCCGGCAAGAAGGATAACGGGGATGACAAACAATAAAAAGACTTTTCCTCCTCCGGCCTACCCCTCCCTCTTTTCTCTAATGGATTGATATTCGTGATGAATCGTCCAGTTGACAAAGTTTAATCTTATACTTTATAATCTTATAAAAATTATGAGAAATGTCGAAGTCAATAGAAAAAATAAACAGGAAACAAGAAAAAATTCCGGGAATTGAAAAACAACGAAAGTGTCTTATCAAAGAAGGAAGTTTCATAGATGTGTTAGTCCGATAGACAGGTCTTTAAAGTGTAATTTTCAACAGGAAGCTAAATACTATATTAACAGGAGGGAGTTATGAACATACTAAAAACAGTTTTAAGAACGGGCTTGCTTATTATGGTAACAGTAATCTTATTTTCATTTGGATGCTCTGTTAATGGTGCTTCACTTTACCAGAAGGAAGGCTGCAACAACTGCCACAAATTTAAAGGGACGGGCGGAAGCATAGGTCCTAACCTGACGGGTGTTACCAAAAAGAGGAGCGATAAGTGGCTGAAACAGCAGATTAAAAACTCCGGGGTAAACAATCCTAATTCTACAATGCCGGGGTTCGAACATCTGTCGGATAAAGAGATTCAGGCATTAATAAATTATTTAAAGAGCTGAGAGGAAGGCCTGGAAGAGCACCCCTGGAGAAAGGGCATGCTCTCTCTCTGCCCTGGATATTGACTCTCGAAAATGGGTGTAAAATCATAGACCCCTATGGAATTGATCGGTCTACTCGAGGCTGGCAAACTCTGTAAAACTCTGTAGTTCACATGGTCTTCAAAAAGAGAGAGAGGGAAATTCGGGAGCATGAAGCTCCCGAATTAAAATATCTACTTGCCGGATTGTGTTCGAAGGTATCTGAAAAAATCGCTTTTCGTGGAGAGGATCAGCCAGTCTTTTTCAGATAACGTTGTCTTGTAGGTATCCAGGGTTTTCAGAAAGACATAGAAATCCCGGGATTGCTGGTTCTGGTTATAGGCTTTGGCATAGATAGCAGTTGCTTTAGCATCAGCCTTTCCCATTATTTCCTGAGCTGTTTTGTATGCCTCAGACTGGATCTTTTTTAACTCACGCTCTTTATTGCCCAGGATTTTAGAAGCTTCACCCTGCCCTTCGGAGCGGAATTTGTCCGCTATGCGCTTACGTTCGGTAATCATCCGTTCAAATATCTTTTTCTGGACTTCTTCCACGTAATTAATCCTTTTAAACCTCAGGTCGAGCAATTCGATCCCAAGCTCAAGGGTGCGAGGTGAAGCTGCATTGACAATAGAACGTGCTATCTTTTCTCTGCCGTATTTAATCCTGACTAAACTATTGCCTTCTCCCTCATTTGACAAACCTTCACTTGACTTATATTCCCGGTTAGTTGAACGAATTATTTCAACCAGGACGTGTTTGGCAATTGCGTTTCTGGTCTCACCATCTAAAATATCATCCAACCGGGACTGGGCACCCCGTTCGTTCCGCACGCGCTGAAAGAACAAAAGCGGGTTTTTAATCCGCCAGCGTGCATAGGTATCCACCCAGATAAATCTTTTATCTTTCGTGGGTATCTGATTAGGATCGCCATCCCATTCCAGAAAACGTTTATCAAAAAAATTGGCCTCCTGAATTATGGGGATTTTGAAATGGATGCCCGGGGTTACAATCGGTTTGCCTATCGGTTTACCAAATTGTGTGATTATAACCTGTTCTGTTTCATTTACGATGAAAGCAGAGGAGGCTACAGCTATCAAGGCAAGAACTGCAATGGTTACAATTACTACATACTTTGTTTTTTTCATTATTTAGCGCCTCCCTTCTCAAGCTGGAACAAAGGTAAAATCCCGGTGACATTCTCGTCAGTGATTAATTTTCTTCCAACCTTTTGCATGATATCATTCATTGTCTCCAGATAAATACGCTGACGCGTTACCTCTTTTGCTTTCATATATTCCTTGAAAACAGAATCAAACCTTGATGCCTCACCGCGTGCGTTATTAACCCGTTCCAGTGCGTATCCCTTTGCCTTTTCAATCGTTCTCTCCGCCTCACCGCGGGCCCTCGGAATTACCTTGTTATATTCGGAAAGGGCCTGATTAATTAATTTTTCGCGTTCCTGCTGGGCTTCATTGACCTCGTTGAAGGCAGGTTTTACAGATTCGGGGGGATTGACATCCTGAAGCACCACCTGTTCTACTTTAAGCCCCGTCTCATACTGATCGCATAATTTCTGAACTTTCAGGGTGACGGTGCTGGCAATTTCCTGACGGCCGACGGTCAAGACCTCGTCCACCGTACGGTCACCAACAACCTCACGCATGACTGCTTCATTGATATCACGGAATGTCCCCACGGAGTTTCTTATACGAAACAGGAATTTGTAAGGGTCTTTGATGCGGTATTGCACGATCCATTCTACCTCAGCGGCATTCAGGTCGCCTGTTAACATCAAGGACTCCTCTTGATATTTTCTGGAGGAATACTCAGTCCTGATACCGGGCTTAGTTGTTCGGAAGCCAAGTTCGAGCTTTAATTGCCGTTGGACAGGTACTTTATATACCTTTTCGATTCCAAAAGGCAACTTAAAGTTTAATCCGGGATCGACTGTGCGGACAAATTTTCCAAACCTGAGGACAACCCCGACCTCATCCGTAGCTACCGTAAAGTAGGAAGAAAACAGAAAAATCACGAGCAGGATTGCAACAACGGCCCCAACAATCATCTTGACACTGATATTGGGCGGCCGGAAATCTTTTAGATCAAACGGTACTTTTTGTTCCATAAATCGTTACCTCCTCTTACTTTGTGAGATTTGTTGTTAACCATGAATTGAGAATGAAAGTAGATTAGAATGTTGCTTTTAATCCCCCGGGAAAGGAGAACGGCTGCTCTTCTCTGAACCCGCCTTCCGTTTATGATATGAGGTTGATTTGTTCAATCCATTGTAACTGTCCATTGTGCTTTTGTCAATAAAAGTCTCCCATCTGTTGTTGGAATCCGGGTCGGCTTCTGAGAAAGGCTATACAGGAAGGCGAAGAGGTTTGCGCTATAATTAAGGCAAAAGGCCGGAATCGGTCTTGAAAAGAATGAAGCAGCAATGACGGAGATGAAATAATAAGGATTTGTTTTTTGAAGCAGGTTTTGGTGGCGGGGGGAGGATTTGAACCTCCGACCTTCGGGTTATGAGCCCGACGAGCTACCAGACTGCTCTACCCCGCTGGATATTATCATATCCTAACGGGGCCTTTATTGTCAAACGATCTATCCCTTTACCACCCCCAGTGGTCTCAATTTTGCCACCTTCCCGGAGATACCTGCCCTGTGTACCAGATCCACCACATTTGATACATCTTTATAAGCCTCCGGCATCTCCTCGGCAAGGGTCCGTTTCCCTGCACTCATGACCACTATGCCTGCATCCTCCATCTCCCGCCATATGGCACGGCCCTTTGCCTGTCTGATCGCCTGATGCCTGGAGATCACCCTGCCTGCTCCGTGGCAGGTGGACCCGAAGGTCTCTTCCATGGCCTTTTCAGTGCCTGTGAGGACAAAAGAGGCCCTGCCCATATCACCGGGAATCAATACAGGCTGGCCCAGCTCCCTGTAGACCTCCGGAAGCTCGGGATGCCCGGGGGGGAAGGCCCGTGTGGCTCCCTTTCTGTGGACGATGAGTCTCTTTTTAACGCCGTTGACGGTATGCTCCTCCATCTTTGCTATATTATGGGCAACATCATAGATGAGTTTCAGGCCCAGCTCTTCCGGGGATGCCGACATTACCTTCATCAGTGCCTCTCTTGTCCAGTGCATTATGCACTGTCTGTTGGCCCATGCGTAATTTGCAGCAGCATTCATTGCTGCAAGATAATCCCGGGCCTCAGGACTCTTTACAGGTGCACAGGCAAGCTCCTTGTCCGGCAATGTTATGCCGTATTTCCTGGCAGCCCTATCCATCACCTCGATATAGTCTGTACAGACCTGATGTCCAAAACCCCTTGATCCGGTGTGGATCATTATTGTTATCTGGTCAGGAAAGAGACCGAGCAGATCGGCTGCTTTTTTATCGTATATCTCTGCCACATACTGTACCTCAAGGAAGTGATTTCCGGAGCCGAGGGTCCCCTGCTGTGCCCTGCCGCGTTCGAATGCCCTGTCACTTATCAAAGACGGGTCTGCGCCCTCCATGGCCCCTCCGGATTCAGTCCTTTCAAGGTCTTCTGCCCCGCCATAGCCCCGTTCAACCGCCCAGCGGGCTCCCTTCAGGAGGAGCGATCTTTGATCCTCCCTTGTCAGCCTGAGTTTGCCCTTTGAGCCGACTCCTGAAGGGACTTCATTGTAGAGCATCACAACGAGGTCTTTTATCCTGGGGATAATTTCATCTCGTGTCAGGTTACTCCTCAGCAGACGAACCCCGCAGTTTATGTCATAACCTACCCCTCCGGGGGATATAATCCCGTTTTCCAGGTCAAAGGCCGCCACCCCGCCGATTGCAAAACCGTATCCTGTATGAATGTCCGGCATTGCAAGGGATCTCTTCACTATGCCCGGAAGCGTGGCCACATTGGCAACCTGTTTTATCGCACCTTCTTCAAGGAATGTCTCAAGCTTCTTATCGACATAGATTATTCCGCCCACGCGCATCCCGTCGGTATATCCCATAGGGACCTCGATGCGGGTCTCGTCTATTCTTCGCAGTCCTTCCGCCATATAATCACTCCTGTTTATGTAAGGATGTTACTACATATCAAGAACCACCTCGGCAGTCCAGATACCATTTTTTTCTTCAATCCTGAGGTTATGGTATGTGGCGGCTTTCACCAGAAGCCCTCTTTCATGTCTCTCAGGGTCAAACTCCTCGCCTCTTATACCTGCCTCAACCCCGTTTTCGTTGATGTTTTTAATCCTGACCTCCTTGCCGATAAAACCGTAGGTGTCAAACCGGAAGATCAATTCATTGAGCCATCCAACAAAGAGACCATCAAGTGATTCCCTGTTGACCTTTATATCAGCAGAGTCTGCAGGCTCAACAGTTGAGAGGTCAGTGATAAGACTGTAAACTCCAAGTGCGCTCTTTACAAATAGTTCTTCAAGGCTCCGGCCCTGGACCCTGAGGCCCGCATCTCCGGATATGTCAAGAATTTCAAACCCTCTGTTCATGGAACTTTATTTAAGTTTTCTTAAAATCTACTCACATATTAACACTGACCTTTAAAGATGTCAATCGGGAATCTCTTTCTGCTGCAAACAAAACCATTCACATGCTATTATATTTCATGCCCTGTTTTGTTGTACATGAACATCACTCAAAACGCCTCCATTATGACTTCAGACTTGAGATGGCCGGAGTGCTGAAGTCCTGGGCCGTCCCAAAGGGGCCTTCAATGTGCCCAAAGGACAAGAGACTTGCAATAATGGTTGATGACCATCCGCTTGAGTACGGAACATTTGAGGGCATAATCCCTGAAGGTCATTATGGCGCCGGGCCTGTACTTATATGGGATTCAGGTGAATATGAACTGATTGGCGGGAGTCTGGAGGAAGGGCTGCTGGAGTTTATCCTTAAGGGGAGAAAGCTGAAGGGGACCTTTGTCCTGACAAGGCTGAAAGGGAGAGAGAATCAGTGGCTCCTCATAAAGAAAAAGGATGAATATGCCCTCTCCGTATTTGTTGTAAAGCCTGAACTTACAAAGGCGGGGCTGGAGAGATTGAAAGAGAAAGTACCACCGTGTGAGACGGAGTGAATGTAAGAATCCAGCTTACCGCAGAGAATGCAGAGTTTTAGAAGACCTTGTTTCAGGTTGCAGTTGCTTTGAACCCGTCACCGGTAATGAGTGGTTGTTTGAGCCTTTTTATCGTTGGTTTTGGATTGAATATTCTCAGTGTCTTATGTTTTCCTCTGCGGCCTCTGCGAACTCTGCGGTGAAATCTTACTGTGAATAAGTGCTTCAGCGATTCCGGCAAACTCTTCCATACTCAGGGTTTCAGGTCTCCTCCGGGGGTCTATCCCTGCAATAAGCAGGATATCCTTTATATTTTCGGACAGGGGTTTCAGGGAGTTCGAGAGGGTCTTTCTCCTCTGCGAAAATGCTGTCCTGATTACCCTGAAGAATAGCTCTTCATCGGGGACAGAGATACGCGGTTCAGCTAATATCCTGAGATGAACCACGGCAGAGTCTACCTTCGGCGGGGGCTTAAATGCCTCTTTCGGTATGAAAAAGGCTATGTTGGTCTCAGCATAATACTGGACCATGAGTGAGAGCACTCCGTAATCCTTTCCGCCCGGAGGGGCTACTATCCTTTCCGCCACCTCCTTTTGAACTGTAAGGGTTGCAGATATAAGCCTGTCCCTGTGGGCAAGGAGCCTGAAGATTATCGGTGTTGTTATGTAATAGGGGATATTGGCCGCTACCTTGAATGGGGGGAGAGTGTGATAGGGGTATTTCAGGGCATCAACACAGAAGAGTTTTATGTTCCTTATTGCCGAGACCTTTTTTTTAAGATGTTCGCAGAGATATGGGTCAAGCTCTATGGCTATAACCTCTCTTGTTTCTTCCGATAACATGAGAGTGAGACTGCCCTTACCGGGGCCTATCTCTACCACTGTATCCTCAGGTACGAGATCTGCTGTGTTTATCAGCTTCTTTAATATGGATGGGTTAAAGAGATAATGTTGTCCGAGTTTGCGTTTCAGGATCACTCCTTAAATTTTTAAATTAATATGCCCTGCATTATACCTTTTACGCAGCTGGATTATCATCTTCTTAAGCTTGGCGTTATCGATATCAGGCTTCTGTCAGGTAGGAGGGTTACAGGAAAATGTTCGGATTCAATACAGACCCGATGCTCCCTGAATGACAGATAGGAAAGTTGAGTTTAAACACAGATTTTAATCAGGGGTTATATCCGGGGTTATCAACACTACAAAACCCGGAAGGCTTGTTATTACAGATTTTTTACTTGACTTGTTTTAACCATTACATATATAGTAAGTAAGCACTTACATTATGGAAAAGTCAGGCACAAAAGAGCGGCTCCTGGAATCGACCCTGAAGCTGATCTCCGGGAAAGGTTATCTTGGAGCCACAACAAGGGAGATAGCCAGGGAGGCAGGTGTAACGGAGCTTACACTCTTCAGACATTTCGGCTCAAAGGAGAGGTTATTTGAGGAGGTACTTAACAGGTATACCTTTCTGCCCAGACTCAGGCAACTCCTGCCTGAATTAGAGGGGCTTGCCAGTGAAGAGGCACTCAGAACAGTAGGAATAAGATTTTTTGAGACCCTGAAGGAGAGGAAGTCCCTGGTCAGGATTATGCTTTCGGAGATGAATATATATCCGGAGAAGATCAGGATGGTTCACGAGAAATTCATAGATGACCTCATACAGACCCTTGCAGACTATTTTGGAACTCTTCAGCCGAGGGGTAAACTCGGAAGGTCTTCCCATAAGACAGTTGCAAGGGCATTTTTAGGGATGGTTTTTTCTTATTTCCAGGCAGAAGAGATTGTAAAGGAAAGGGATGTAACTAAACGTGAGATGGAGAATATAATAGGGGAGTTTGTAGATATATTTGTTCATGGGACTATGAAAAGATATTTTTGATTGCTGTCTCTTGTTTCTATAAATCCTGACTATAAGCAAAAGGATAATGTTTAACAAGAAGTCAGGAGTCGGAAGTCGGAATGAAAAGAGAAAGAACTAAACGGTTTCAAAAGACAAAGAGATATAAATTCAGATAAATTCAGAAGATCCATCGAGGAATATCAACAAGCATTAAATCCAGGAGGTAAAGATGAACATATGGATGAGTACCCTCTTGACCAGTCTTGAGTCGCGTATTTCGGATAAGCGTTCCGTCCACAAATAACAGGAGTGTAGAGCAATGAAATTGCTGTTCATGCGTGCGTCCCTTGCCGGTATTGCGGTGATTGTCCTATTCGGTTGTGCGGTTGGTCCTGATTTCCGGCCGCCGGAATTGCAGACGACCGGCTCTTATACCGCATCCCCCCTGCCTTCGCACACTGCAAATGCGCCGACTGGCGGCGGCACAGCGCAGCGCTTTGCCTTCGCTCAGGATCTCTCCTCACAGTGGTGGACACTGTTTCGTTCGCCGGAGCTCGACGCTCTGATCAAGCAAGGACTGATGGACAGCCCCTCGCTGTCGGCGGCCCGGGCCGCGCTGCGTGAGGCGCAGGAAAACCTTCGCGCTACAAGCGGAACGCTGCTTTATCCGGGTGTCGATGCAGGTGCTCAGGAGACAAGGCAGCGCACATCAGGTATATTCTACGGAGGATCGAGCAGCGAATATGACCTTTATAACGCCTCGGTCAAAGTTTCCTATACGCTTGATCTGTTCGGCGGCTCACGGCGCCGGCTCGAAGCGTTGCGGGCTCAGGTTGACTATCAAAGCTACCAGTTTGAGGCAGCGTATCTATCGCTGACCGCAAATATCGTGACTACCTCTATCCGGGAAGCGTCGCTTCGAGCGCAGATCGGAGCGACGCGCGACATCCTTGCGGCGGAACAGAAACGGTTAGATGTGGTGAAGCGACGGTTTCAGCTTGGCGCCGTGTCGCGCACATCCGTGCTGTCACAGCAGTTGGAGCTTGCAAAAACAAGGGTGGCGCTGCCGCCGCTCGAAAAGCAACTCGCATTTACCCGACATGCCCTTTCCGTGCTGACCGGGCAGCTGCCGGGTGAAGGAAAATTGCCTCGATTTCGGCTTAACTCACTGACATTACCGGAAGTGCTGCCGGTCAGTCTGCCTTCGGAGCTGGCTCATCAGCGTCCCGACATCCGCGCCTCGGAAGCGCTGCTGCACCAGGCAAGCGCAGCGGTCGGTATTGCAACGGCGAACCTCTATCCGCAGATTACTCTGAGCGGTCGCTATGGGACCGAAGCTGCCGGCATGGGTGATCTATTCAGCAGTCAGAGTGTGATCTGGAACCTTGGGGCGGGACTACTGGGGCCAATCTTCCACGGCGGGCAGCTCACCGCGAGGCGTCGCGCCGCTATTGCCGTTTATGACGAAGCAGAGGCCCAATACCGGCAGACGGTGCTCAAGGCGTTTCAGAACGTCGCGGATGTGCTGCGAGCGCTCGATACCGATGCCTGCACGCTCCGGGCGCAGGCGGAAGTCGAGGCCGCAGCAAAAGCAACCCTGAATTTGACACAGAGACAGTTTGAACTCGGAGCTGTAAGTTACCTGTCGCTGCTGGTTGCCCAGCGTGATTACCAGCAGGCGCGAATCAATTTGATCGTTGCTCAGGCAGAACGATATTCGGATACTGCAGCGCTTTTCCAGGCGCTCGGCGGCGGCTGGTGGAATCGTGTATCGGTATCTGCCGGTACCGCTTCAAAAAGAGTAAAAACTGACAGGCCGGCAACGGCTGGTTCCCTTCATCGAGGAGGTTCCGAATGACCAAGCGTATGTTGATCATGCTGGTGGTTGCCGCCGTGGTATTCGGCGGGATTTTCGGCTTCCAGGCATTCAAGTCACAGATGATCAAAAAGTACATGTCGGCGCGGGGTGTCCCACCGCAAACCGTCTCGACGATCACGGCGAGCGAACAGGCCTGGCAACCGCAGCTCGAAGCGGTCGGCTCACAAACCCTCACAGACCTTGAAGTGGACTTA